>Ga0208825_1002425_pt1 | contig 12298 bp, 8 predicted proteins | sample AD_UKC113_MetaG_FD_184450 | JGI IMG/M metagenome (GOLD analysis project Ga0208825, IMG submission 184450) | Active sludge microbial communities of municipal wastewater-treating anaerobic digesters from Hong Kong - AD_UKC113_MetaG (SPAdes)... | ecosystem: Engineered > Bioreactor > Anaerobic >...
GTGCTCCTAAATTTTTATTTATTGATATAGGTACCTGTAGATAAGTTTTTCCAAGATCGCTTATAATAATTTTATACTCTCCTGCCGGAATCAAAGTTGCGTCTAACGTAAAGTATCCTCCAGCTTTATTTGTCATCTGTTTTGCAAGAACGGGCATTTGCCCATCATAAATATACGCCACTGGCTGATAAAGCATAGGACTGCTGATAAGAAATATAAACTCATTGGAGTTCTCTACAATCGTGTATTTTTCTATTATATTCTCAATCTGAGATTCAAAATAATTTCGAAAAAGTCCCACCACATAGTTGTTTGATATAATTTCTTCTGTATAAAAACCATAACTATCAGATAAAAAAAAACCACTGTTTTTACTTCCATTTTTAACAAAAATAAATAGAGGATCTGATTGCTCATTTTTAAGTATTGTTTGCGAGTTTTTCTTTGGTGTTGCAAGGTTCATCCCTTTTATACTGCCAACAAAATCATCGTAGGCATCGAAAATTTTGAATTTTTGATTTTTAAAAGGTGGCCTTGAAATCCTTTTTCTGTCTTCAAAAAGAATGGTTGGTATCGCTTCAAATGATGTAGCTATATAGGCATTCCCTTTTGTTGTTTTTGCAATTTTGTTTGCAAGAGCAGAATCAACTTCTGTGCCTATCTGAATTACCGATATTGAAATATCATTTGCCACTGCAAAGCTCAAAAGAGAATCCCAGTTGGAAGGTTTTGTCTGAAAATCTGAGATAATAATCGTGTGCCTATTCTCAACTGGTTGCTTTGCAAGATTAGAAAGCCCATCCTTCAAAGCTATATAAAGGTCTGTGCCCCCCATAGCCTCAACTTTTGATATTGAAAAAGTTTCCTTTATGTTTGAAAGCCTTGTAAAAGGAAATAACTGTTCATAGCTATCCCAGAATGTATAAAAGCTAACAAAATCACTGCCCTTTAACTGGCTTAAAAGTTGATTCGCTGATATTTTAGCTATTGCAAGTTTTTCTCCAAGCATGGAAGATGAGGTATCAAGCATAATAAGTATTGCAACATCTGGAACTTCTTTAAGCGATCGAGGAGTAAGTTCAATAGGTAAAATACTTTCAATGATTTCATTATCACCGGTTTTCCCGATATCTTTCCCCTCTGAAACAAAAAATACACCAAGATTATCTTTATTATAAGCACTTACAACATTACTTGAAAGTGATAGTGGTATCTTTTTTATAGGGATTCCTTCGAAAAATATTAGTTTATAATCGATAAGAGATTCTTTATCTGCATCTTTCAAACTAACCTTCTTCGTTCTTAAAATGCTATCAAAAAAGTTGTTTTTATTATTATCCGATACAACAAGAACATTCTTTGTTTTAAAAGAACTTGTACTTATATTAAGTGCCGATATTTGAGGTTCTTTAATCTCTTTGCTAGAAAATATGAACTCGAGAGTAAATTGTTCATCTTCATTTCCCTGGATAGGAAATTCTATCAAGTAACTCGATAAAGATATTTTTGCAACTGGTTCCTGGGTAATTTGAACCCGTGAACCATTTTTATTGATCTTATCTATCTCTATATTATCAAACATAAGAATTTCAGGTGAAAATAAGACCTGAAATTGTATATTTTTCTCTTCAAGATAGAATCTTGCTGAATAAGATGCAATAAAACTTTGTTTATTTAAAAAAATGAAAGAAAAAGGAATACTATAAGATTTATTGAACTGCTTTAAGAAAAAGATCTCTTCCATAGATGGGTAAGAAGTTAAAAGGACAACTGGTTTTTCCCACCACTGTAAATCTGCTTTGACTTTAGCTAAAAAGTCGTAGAAGTTATTTTGAATTTTACCCCGAAACTTTAGTGAAAAATCGTTCCTGAATGAATCTATAGAATCATAATCTTTAAATGAAAATGTAAAAGTATTATTTGAATCGATTATGGTTATTTTTTTATATTTTTTAGCAAGTTCATAGAAATATGGGATATCAGATGAAGAATCTCTTGCAACATAGTATCTATTAGCAAGAAAAAAATCCGGTATGTATACAGGAAGATTGAATATTGAAAAAAGTAGAAAAATAAGGGGAATAAGGATAATAACATATCTTTTAATCATCATCGATACTCTTAACAGTAGATTATTCCCTTATCATCTGGTTACATAGCCTTTCTGATAAAAATTACCAATGAAAAAACCTCTTGGCACCTAAATATGAGTAAATAAGAAAAAGAATAGGTTTTTTCGACTTCAGATTTTTGACTTTAACCTGTGGTAAAGAGTGAAGAGCTATGAAGAATAACTAAAAAAAATGATCACTGAAAAGATGGAAAAATGAATGATTTAGGGTTATTCTTTCTTTTCATCAAGCTTTTGCAGTATGTCCAGTATGGTTTTAGCATAATTAACAAGTGAACTTGATTTGTTTATCCCGGATAGCTCTGAAGAAACTCTTGAAAGCTTTTGAACAATATTAAGTCTGAATTCAGGATCAAATAGTTGCTCTACTCTTTTTTCCATCTCTTTGACATTGCATTTGCCCTGTAAAAGCTCTGGTGCTATCTCTTCACCGGCAAGTATGTTGCTCATCCCAACATGATTTGTTTTGACCATAAGTTTTCCGATAAAAAAGGTTAATGCTGAAACCTTATAACAGATAATATGTGGAATGTTCAAAAGTAAAGCCTCTAAAGTTGCACTACCTGAAGCCATCAATGCAAATCTGGCATTTTTATAGAGTGAATAGTAACATTTATCAAGCATCATTACATGTTTTCTACCACCAACCATTTCCCTTATATAAGGTTCAAACTGCATATTTGCAACCGGAAGATAAGCTGATATGGAGTATTTTTTATATATATAATCAGCAACTTCAAGAAACATGGGTAAAAGAGTACTTATCTCCTGCATTCTTGATCCAGGTAACATAAAATAATAGGAATCGTAGTATGCATTTTCAGGCGGTTTCTCCTGTAATTTCTCCTCTAAATACTCCTTATCAAAAAAAGGATGCCCAAAAAAATATACTTTCTCCGTATATTTAAGGTACTCCTGATAATCGGCAAAAAATGGAACAAGAAAATAGTCTATCGATTTAACAATCTTCTTAGCGTTAAATTTACCCCATATGGATATAGGTGGAGGAAAATAGTAAACAGTAGGAATGTTAAGTTTTTTAAGTCTCTTTCCAAGCTCAAGGTTGAAGCCCTGATTGTCTATGAGTATACAGAGAGCTGGTCTATTTTCTTCTTTTTTAAGATATTCAATAAAGTTTCGCATTATGGAATAATGATCAAAAATATAGGGAATGGATTCAATAAAACCAACCGAGGATCTATGAGTAAAATCATGAATTATTTTAACTGAAGCATCTTCAAGGAATCTTCCACCAAAACCGTAAAATTCGATAGATGGATCTAATTTCTTAATCTGACTTACAAGGAGTGAACCCTGTAAATCTCCAGATACTTCACCTGCAGATATGAAAATACGCTTATTCATATAAATTGCCTTCAAGTTTATTCTCTAACTTTCAAATGTCGACTGTTGTACTTTCGACGGTCATATAGTCAAGTTTATGCCCGAACTTTCGACTTTAACTTTAGACTGTTATATAAAAAGCTTAATGTTTTTACATAACTCACCTACAATTTATAAGAAATTAAAAAAAAAGATAGATATTTTAGCAAAATGAGCTCATTGCTTATAACCAAACTTTCTAAGCAGTACTTTTCTATTTGTTTGATCTTCTTCCCCTTCAACCTTTAAAGGTGTCTGGCCATCTATTATCCCGAGAACACCGCGTCCCAGCTCTGTCTGCACCACTATAACCGTTACAGGATTTGCTGATGCACCAAAAACATTACAGACTTCAGAAACATTTTTCACAGCATTTAAAACCTGTATGGGAAAAACATCTTTCAATACAATGCAAAAAAAATGACCCGCTCCGACAAGTTTGCAATTTTCTATAGCATCATTTTCTGCATCTTTATTTGTCCCTGTATGCCTTATCATTCTATCAGAAGAGGCCTCATTGAAGGCAACACCAAAATTGGCAGAAGGAACAACATTAACGATCGCTTCGTACAGATCTTCAACACTTTTTATAAAATGAGTCTGTCCCAAAATAATATTATCATCCTCAGCTTTTTTAATCTTAACCTCAATAAAATCCATGTTTCCCTCCTGTTGATTTTTTTATATTCCCGCTAATTTTTTAAAAAAAACAAAACGCAATTTCGAATATCTTCTAGTTTTCTATTATTTTTCATTAATTTTATAAGTTTTTTAGTTTTTTTAAGTGAGATGCTTGAGTTAGATTAACTAAAAGATTAATAAAGCAAAACTATTCATATAATACCCTTATATTTTTTATCAGAATCTCGGGTGTATTTCCATCAATTACCGAAATAATTTTACCAAAAATCTCTATTTGCTGTTTCACAAAGAGAGGAAAACTATTTGGGAGTTTGCAGATAGCTATCCCATCAATATAGATTGGATTTTTTGAGTAAACCATTATGGAAAATGTCAGCTCATCCTTCAGCTCGAAAACGAGTCCTTTCCATTGAACAAAGAGATTAGAATATAGAAGTGGATTCTGGATTACTTCGTTGAAGATAGGATTAAAACTAAGTTTATTAAAAAGAGGTTCGGACAGTAAAAGGCTGAGATTTTCACATTTTCTTTTGTATTTTTCGTCGGCATTTGAGTAAATTATCTTATTAAAAATAAATAGTGCATTGTTATAATCCTGAACTGAAAGGTATTTCTTCCCTTTCTCCAGGTCCTTTTCTATAGCTTTTTTATTTTCATAAAGGTATATACTCTCAATATTGCCTTTCAAAATAGTGTTATTGTTTGTTCTGCTTTCAATGACTTCTTTAGCTGTTTCAATATTTGATTTTGCAGGATTTTCAAGATTATCGTTTTTCTGAAAAACCACTATAAATAAGCAACCTGATAAAATTACTATAATGCTGAGGACAACAAATACCAATCTCCTGTTTTTACCAGAAGAATGGTTCTTGATTAATTTTTTTTCAGATCTTTTATTGGACAGGGGTTTTAGCCTTTTAAAAGCCGTTAAAAACACAGGGGGCTTTGCATATACTGAAGGTAGAGGTGGGCAGGCGTTTTTGTACTTTAAAAAAGTGATAAAGGCCTTGTTATCTTTTGATTTTTTGAGATCCAGTAAGAGATAATTCGCCGTTGGGTCTCCATCTTTTGCAAGTTTTATCCAGTCATTCACAGCCTTATCAATAAAACCCATCTTAGCATAGCAAAAGGCTCTTAAAAGCTGATACTCTTTCGAGTTTATCGATAGATACTGCCTGTAAAGCTTTAGGGCCTTTTCATACTCATTTAGCTCTATAAGGGAGTAGCCATAATAGTATATTATCTGCTCATCTGTTACATTGTTTTTTATCAAGGATTGAAAGATCATATTGGCTCGGGCAAATTGCTTTTGCTGAACCAACTTTATAGCCTGAATATATAAGGATTTTGAATCTATCTCCATCCTGAACCTTTTATTTTTCTTTTTTAATATGCTGCTTTCAATTAATAAATGGCTGATTTGCAATAAATAATTGATTTTAAACAAATGCCTGCTTGTTTAATAAAAAACGAAATTAATAAACTTAGAAAATATTCCTTTATTTAATTAATAAAAAGTCTTGGTGGGATATTCCTTAATCTTAAATCCACCAAATCCTTAGAAAATATTCCCTTATTTAATTGATAAAAAGAGAAGTTTAAATTTACCAAATAGATAAAAAAAGTTTGATACTGCGAAAAAATAAATTTTCTTCTTCTTTTTTTTTAGTTCCAACCATAAAAACCTTTTCAAGGCATTTTAATTGCTTTCAAATATGATATAAAATTTAGCCTGAATTAATATGCTATATCAGGAATGTCAATTATCATTAATAAAAAGTTTTTTTTAAATTAGTCAATGAAAGAATCTGATTATAAAAATATTACTTTAATGTTTAAAAGTATGCATTAACCGGAAGTCCCCTATTTATAAATGCTTCTAACATCATTACAATAAAAACATGCATTAAATAAATAAACTATAAATCATAGCATGAATAAGAATTGAATAATTAATAAAACAGGTATTAAAGATTTTACACTCTCAAAGCAAAATTTTTAAAGAAAATTTAATAAGCTGAGAATTTATCATTAAATAAAATAATCTTATGAATAAATGAATCTAAATCAATTTTGAATTAAAAATAATAGTAAAATTTAAATAGATGCTCTTTCAACATAAGAACCATCACGGGTATCTATCTTCAAGACATCTCCAACTTTTATAAACAATGGAACCTGAACTTTCAGCCCTGTTTCGAGTAAAGCTGGCTTGGAACCTCCAGAAACAGTATCACCTTTTAAACCTGGTTCTGTCTCAACCACTTTAAGGTTAATGAATGTTGGTGGATAAACAAAGATAGGTTTATCTTCTATATACTCTATATCAACCTGGATTCCTTCCTTAAGATAGAACATAATATCACCCAGATCATCTTTATGAAGTTGAACCTGTTCATAAGTTTCATTTTCCATAAAAGTATAAAAGTCTGAATCATTGTAAAGATATTCAGCCTTTTTTCTATAAACAGGAACATCGTCAAATTTCTCTTCCGGGTTGAAAGTATATTCAAAGATATTTCCCTTCTTAAGGTTTTTAAGTTTAACTCTCACTATTGCTCCACCTTTGCCTGGTTTATGATGATGATAATCTACCACAAGATGATATTCACCATTATAAGAAACAACCTGCCCCTTCCTGAGATCGTTCGCAAGAATCATATATTCTCCTTTGCAATCAAAGTTTTATTAAAACTTCTTTCAATATTGATTAAGATAAAAACTCTATTACTTTTGGTTTAGCAAATCAGCAGAATGCAAAACAATAAAATAGCTGTTCATTTATCTAGAAAGTCGGATAGTAATTATTATATAGTTTTAAAGATTACAGATTATAAACATTCCCTTGTTCAGGTTTGTATTGCTAAACTAGATAGAGAAAAAAAGAAGAGCGAAAAAATATTAACAGAATTATTTTATTTTGCAATATAGAAAATGAACCATCAATCTTGAAAAATGTTGAGTAAAAAAGCCTGGATAAACTAATATCAATAGATTAATTTCAAATAAATAAATAAGTTGAAGTATAGTATGGTAAAAGCTACTAAAAACAATTTAAAAGAAACCAGCCTGAGTGAATGGCACTAAAATAGAGTAATTCTGCGTTGTTGACCCATATCTTCTATATTTTATTGAAACATATATGATAACAGCTTTTTGTCGATCGTTTATCTGATAATATATTACCTTTACAAGATCACCGGCATTTATTCCATAAAAAAGTGACAGTTCATCGTTGTAAATTTCCTCAAACTTATAATAGTCTCCTTCCTTAACAAATTTTGCATTAAAAATAACCTCCAGGCAGTTATCAATACTATCGCTTTGCAACATAGCCTTTACCGGATACCCTGGCCGTCTGGTAGATAAAAAAAATGAAATATTATTGCCGAATAAAACTGGAACAATAGTATTTGCTGGAAGCAAAGAGATGACTCTCTGCGTCATTAACAATATATTATTACGGCTTTCATCAGCCATTTCTGCCTTCAAAGAGTCAGGGTCAAGCAGTCCGTTGTTAGAGTTGAAGGGAAAATAAGGTGTGATAAGCTTCATCTTGTTTTCAGAATTTGCACCAGAATTTAGAGACTGATTGGAATCATTCGTTTGAGGTGTTTCTTTCGAAAGTGGAATTTCTTTTAGCTCCTTTTTTGCAAGATTGTAAAGTATATCAAAATGACCTGGAAAAACATTATTAAGCAGAGGAGGATTTATCTTCTTCGTTACCAGGTAATTTATATTATCCTTCATCTGATAAATTATCCTATCACCTGTGAAGTAAAAACCAGCCCAGCTGCGCGAGAAAGTGATATTTTCATAGGCAAACATGAGAAGATCTGTCATAAAGTAAGAAGGTAAAATGAAATTAATATTTTGTCCATCATTAATACCAGCAAAGGCAATACCAACAAGCTCAAAGGCAGGTGTAAAAACTGGTCCTCCTGAGTTACCAGGGCTTAATGGCGCATCAATCTGAATGACTTTGCCAATTTCGGTAAACTCCCTGTTTATATTTGAAACAATTCCCTTTGTATTTGAAAAGCTAAGGCCAAGTGGATTACCGCTTGCTATAACTTCAAGCCCTATCTGAACTTGAGATGCAAGCTTGAAATATTTAAAATCAGGATTTTTATATGGAATCCTCAAAAAAGCTATATCATATGCAGGATCTTCAAGAATAACTTCTGCTTTGAACACACTTGAGCCAAGTTTCACAGAAATTTTATTTATCCCCTTCTTTTCTTCATCGTAAACGACATGATTATTTGTAACTATAAGATCATAATCTATAAAAAATCCAGTTCCAAGCGATATATCTGGTATACTCTGTCCATTTTCTACTTTTATGCCTCTATCGCTAACGACCATAACAATATTTTTGGATAATTCTGAATAGTTCTTTACAAATTTACTTTCAGAAAATTTTTTCTCCTTAACTTCAGAACAGAGATTGCAAAATGGAAAAATATCATTGATGTATTGATTTAGTGCTTTGAAATAGTAATAGTTTTCTATACTATCAAACTTTACAGCGATATATTTCTTCATGAGTATGAGATTTTCATCTTGAATGTTTGCATCAAAATCGGCAATTTTATCAATTTGAAGGTTTTTAAGGTATTTTACATACCAGTAATTTATAAAGTTTCGAAGTACTATATCTAAAGTTGAGTTTTTTTCTATACTTGTAAGGAACTGATCTGCTATAAAATAAAGATACCTCTGCTCAATATCGCTTCGAAAATTAGAATCAGGATCATTCTGGAAAAAAAGATAAAATGAGGTTATTTTTTCAAAATCATTTGAGGCGAAAATTTCATCTACCTTATCTTTTTCAGGAAAGTAGCTGTATGTTATTGCGTTTGTGCTTGTGGTTTTACAGGAAATAAAACTTATAGACATAAGCAAAAAAATAGCACCAATTAAAAATCTCAACTTGAGTTTCATCACAAAACCTTTTTTCTATTTTACATAGTAGATTATTTTTGTGAACTCTTTTTTACTTGCTTTTTATCTATATTCATCCAATAAACTTTCAAAATTTTTTGTTCTATAAAAATCATACTTATAATTATTAGCATTCGGAGTATTCGGATTTGTTATAATTCTCAAATATATGTACCCATCATCAATATTATTGGTTATCATTACATGATGATTACATTTAATATTACCAACTTTATATAATTTATTTTCCCACCAATCATATACATATAATCCATCATTAAATTTACTAAAATCATTAAATGCAATCTTTAACCCTTGTTTATCCGATTCTCCATAAAAATAAAAGTATCTCTTATTAAGAGAAATATCATAGATTGGCATAAACCCATCCACTACACCCAATGCAGATTGATAAATTCCATAATCTGAAAAATCAATATATTCATCTTCAAGTGTTTTAAGATTTACTCTATGAAGTATATAATAACAATAATCTGCCCTGGGAGCCTGATCATCATTTGTAATATCCACGTAAAATACATATTCCCCTAATATATTTATTATTGGTTCTCCACATTCATTAAATAAATATTTTTTAACAGTTTTATTTACAATATCTATTATTGCTAATTTAAAATCCATATATATCAATTTTTCATTATCCGATTTATTAAAGCAAATTGTATAGATTTTCCCTCCCATACAATAAATTGAATAATTTCTCGCTAAATCATCATTTAAACCGGGAAATAGATAATGCTCGTCAGGATCACTACCTGGGCAAGGAGAAAATTCTTTCTCATATAGTTCTAAAATTTGATCTTTATCATATTTACGAAGTTTCCAGTAATCGCTACACCAGAGACCTCCATAATTTTCTCTATTATTTTCAATAGGAAAAATAGTATTTTGCATTTTTTTTGAAGGCGAAATCTCATCCCACTTTATTTCCTTTGTTAAATCTATAATATCTGGATTTAATTTAATTTTTTTTAGTTCATCATATCCTATACCTAGAAATTTTTTAATACTATAATAATTAAAGTTTTTATCATAATCAAAACTAAATATAAATAAAGAAATCATTATTGCAAAAATTATTATCTTTTTCATTTTAATTACTCCTAACTTTTATTGCAAAGGAATATTTGTGAAGAAAAATTGAGAATATATATTTGTTAAATATATAACCGGGTAATTTAATATGTAAAAATTATATAGATAATCATCATCAGTATCTTTACTTTTGCCACCACAAAATTTATTTCTATAGCTTTCTATAGCTTTTTTTCTTGCTTGTTCTTCTAATTTTTTTAGTTCATCTCCTTCAGCATCTTTTCCATTCTTTTCTTTATGTTCTTTTAGTAAGTCATTAAGAATTTTTGGTGTTTCATCTTCTATCCATTGATCTCTAAATTCAAAAGTACCATAGTTAGCTGCATTTTCTATTATTGCACCCCATCTTTTCTCTCCACCAATAGATACCCAAATTGATGTTGCTCTACCCCATTCAAATGTTTCTCCATTTCCATATTGGTAATTTATATCAAGAGATTGCCCATTATATACAGGAAATATATGGGAAGAACCATTGCTATTCAGCATAGTACCTACTACTGCAAATCCAGTATCAGAAAGAAAATTAAATAACGAAGTTAGTATGGTTTTTATCTCTTCAGCCTTTTTCCCTTTTAATGCATCCCAATTTATTATACTATTTAATGAAGTAAAATCAGGATCTTTTTCTATTGAGTCAATCATCCCTGTTGCTCCCGTTACAGATGAATTATTCGCATCTTTTTCATATTTACTTATAGCCCAATAAACTCCTTCATAAACTCCATTAGAATTCTCATAATATCCTCCCACACTATTATTATACTCTCCATACCCTATAATTCTTAAGTAATTTGAAGTTCCAATGTTACATTCTGCTGGAGAAAATTTGTAAATACCAACTCCTGCCCATTCTGCTTCCTCAATTTTATCTGGATTGGTCCTTGTTTTTTTTACAATATCATTACTCCACTTGTCTAATGCACTTTCCATTATCTTTTTTGTATTATCAATATAGTTGTTATAATAATCCTTTATTGTGGTTATCTGTTTATTTAATTCTTCTTCTGTCGCAAATGATTTCATTCCAATTTGTTTGCTATCTTTTTTACCATCTTTAGTGATAACATAATTCATCATTGCCAGAGCATAAGAATCTTCACCTTCAAAACTTGCCATAAAATTAAAAAATTTAGTTGCAGGAATATTGTTTAGATTTAAGTATTGTTCAATTTGACTGTACTTATCTTTATTTTTACCGTTAATTATTTCTTTCAGGATATCAACAGTATTTATCCCTGTTATAGATAACGCAGTAACATTACCATTTTTATCTTTTTCAACTTCATATCCTTTTTCTAACATATAAGAATATACATTAACAATATCACTTATTATTCCAACATGTTCAAACATATTGTATATTTCATCGGATTGGTTTTTCCCATATCCAATTATACCTAACATAATAGATCTAAAAGCTTCACCATATTTTCTTTCTTTTTCAGTTTGCTTTGAATTTTTTTGGCTTTTTGCAAGTGCATTTTCTAAAGAAGCTGTATTAGCTATCATCTTCTTTTGATCTTTTTCCTGTCCCAGTTCATATCTAAAAGATAAATATGCTTTAAAAACATCCTTTCCTGCTTTTAATGCAAAATATTTGATATCCTCTTCGCTATTGCTTACCCCAAATGTATTTATTTTTCCCTTTTCATATGCCCAGACTACCCCGACCACCCACCCCAATAAAACTAATTTAGTGGGTTTTCTTTTTTTCCTTGGTTTATCTGGTTTTAAATGTTAAGATTAATTCGTTTAAATATTTTATACAAATACTATCTTATTAAAAATTATTGAACATTTTAATTAAAATACAAGAAAATTTAATTGGCTTGAAATAACAATACATTAGATGAAATAGCTAAAAGGCATAGAAGGCAGTCAGATATTGTTAGAAGGTATATATATAGTTATAGATTATAAAAGAAAATTTAAACACTTACCAGGTTCTTTAAAATAATAATATTAAAAATTTATGCTTAATTTATCTAATAAATAGCAAATATATATCCCTTTTTTAGCGTGTCAAACACCGGAATATATATTACTCCATTTGAAATAATTGGACTTGCCATACAT
>Ga0208825_1002427_pt1 | contig 12293 bp, 9 predicted proteins | sample AD_UKC113_MetaG_FD_184450 | JGI IMG/M metagenome (GOLD analysis project Ga0208825, IMG submission 184450) | Active sludge microbial communities of municipal wastewater-treating anaerobic digesters from Hong Kong - AD_UKC113_MetaG (SPAdes)... | ecosystem: Engineered > Bioreactor > Anaerobic >...
ATCAAACGGTCTATGCCTATTCCGAGACCACCTGTGGGCGGAAGCCCATGCTCCAGGGCAATCACAAAATCCTCATCCATCATATTGGCCTCTTCATCACCGGCTTCACGCTTCTTCATCTGAGCCACGAAGCGCTCCTTCTGGTCGATGGGATCATTAAGCTCAGAATAAGCATTGCCGAATTCCCTGCCGGTTATGAATATCTCAAATCTTTCAGTCAACTCAGGCTTTTCGGGCTTCCTCTTGGTAAGAGGTGATATTTCCACAGGGTAATCCATAATAAAGGTGGGCTGAATCAGCTTATCCTCGACGAACTCCTCAAAGAAGAGATTTAAGACTTCTCCCCTGGTGGGTCTTCCCTCAAAATGTACACCCTTTTCCTTAGCAACAGCCCTGGCAGCCTCGTCATCGGTGATAGTATCGAAATCCACACCAGCATGCTGCTTTACGGCTTCGGCCATGGTCAGCCTTGTCCAGGGTGTGGCCAGGTTGATCTCCTGACCCTGATAGGTAACCGTCGTGGTGCCCAGAACCTCCTGCGCAACGGAGAAAATCAGTTCCTCGGCCAGTGCCATCATCCCGTGATAGTCGGTATAGGCCTGATAGATTTCCATCATGGAGAACTCGGGGTTATGCTTGATGGACATGCCCTCGTTGCGGAACATGCGCCCAAGCTCATAAACACGCTCCAAACCGCCTACGATAAGCCTCTTTAAATAAAGCTCCGGAGCGATTCTCAGAAACATGTCAATATCCAGTGTGTTATGATGTGTAATGAAGGGTCTTGCAGCGGCACCCCCGGCGATGGTGTTCAATATGGGTGTATCCACCTCCAGAAAGTCCCTGGCATCCAGAAATCGTCTTATGGCCGCAATCACACGGCTTCTTGTGATAAAGGTGCTCTTCACCTCGGGGTTGACAATCAGATCCAGATAACGCTGGCGATAGCGGGTATCCGGGTCCTTAAGACCGTGAAACTTCTCGGGAAGCGGCCTTAATGACTTTGACAGGAGGGTGTACTCGCTGATCTTAACAGAGATCTCGCCTGCATGGGTTTTGAACACCTCTCCCTTAACACCGATGATATCCCCGATATCAAGCTTCTTAAAGCTCTCATAGGCTTCAGGGCCCAGCTCGTTGATCCTGACATAGAGCTGAATTCTGCCGTCTCTGTCCTGAATATCACAGAAGGAGGATTTACCCATTCCTCTTTTGCTCATGAGGCGTCCGGCCAATGAAACATGCTTTCCCTCATAGTCCTCATAGTGATCTTTGATCTGTGCGGTTCTATGGGTGACATCGTATTTCACAATCTTAAAGGGATCGTTTCCCTCAGCCTGAAGCTCAGCCAGCTTTTCCCGGCGAACCTTCAAGATCTCATTTAAATCCAGGGTATCCATCGTGTTGTCCATCTGATCAGCCATAGTTTTCCTCCTAAGTCGTGAAGCAAAATAATGCAAGCAAGATAGGCACTACTCAAGCGCCTATCATGTAAAGCTCACTGTCATATGTACGGGACTTAAGCCCGTTTATTTCCGGTCTGGAAGCTTATGGACCCATGCCCTGCCCCAAGCCATATGAACCCGGCGAGAATCAATCAGGCTGGTCGTGCCGGTTCATCTTATGACCGCAAAGAAAACAGTTTACATTGGATATGTAAACTGTATCTCGTATCACTACATAATTATACATGATTATCCATTCACAAACAATAGATTTTGTCTACTTATGGATATCGATTATCTTATACTTGATTTTACCGCCGGGAACCTCGATTTCGACGGTATCCCCTACCTTATGGCCCATAAGCGCAGAACCGACGGGTGATTCGTTGGAAATGCGGAAGGCTATAGGATCAGCTTCGGTTGACCCAACGATGTGATACTCATACTCATCCTTGGATTTCGTCTCTCTGATCTTCACGTGGGTTCCGAGGCTTACAACCTGGGTATCGACTTCATCCTCGTCGATGACGGTTGCGTGCTTGAGCATGGCTTCAAGCTGCATAATGCGTGTCTCGTTTTGGGCTTGTTCATTCTTTGCTTCGTCGTATTCTGAGTTCTCGGATATATCACCAAAGGCCAAGGCTTGTTTTATTCTTTCGGCTATCTCTTTGCGTTTTTCTCCCTTTAAAAATTCAAGCTCTTCTTCGAGCTTTTTCAAGCCTTCATAAGTAAGAAGGACTTCCTTATTAATCATTTCTTTCTCCCCTTTTTAGTATTCCGTGCCCCCTATGACGGTCATACCTTAATGTTTATAATACGATACATTATAGAGTACACTACTGGTGATGTCAAGGTTTTAAGGAAAGCCGCACCCCCAGACGGTTTGAGGCTTCCGAGGCATTTTTGCCCCAAGCATTGATGCAGTAGCCGATCAGGAACCCTGCCAGGCTGTCGGTGTCAAAGCCTTCCAGGATACTGCGGCCCAGCTCCCTTTTCATCCTTTCTGAAAGCTCCAGACCTATGGACATGATGGTTTTCGCCTTAGTGTCGATCACCTTTCGGGCACCAAGGTCGATGATCAAGCCCTCATAGCTTTCGGGAAGCGCATCAAAGTCCTCATGATCAAAAGGAAATCGTATCCACAGCGCCGTCCGGTTGAGCACCTCGGGATCGGTTGTGATATGCACGGGTATACCTGTCTCCTCGAAAGCCAGATCGGCCTCCTCAGGCTCTTCACTCCCCTCGGGAAGCAGAATGTTGATGCTTTTCACCGATGTGATGAGTTTAGCGATGGCATATTCCAGATGGGCCGACTGCCCTGTTACCGTAATCTCTTTATCGCTGAGACGCCCAACCCCCTTTATAACTCTGAATAGCTCTGCGAAGCGGTTGACAATGACTTCCCCCAGGATCAACGCGTATTGCTCACGGCTGGAAGGGTAAATTCCCTTGATTTCGGGATGCTCCAGCACCGACCATACTCCTTTCTCCATAAACAACACATCCAGCTTTCTTCTGGCCTTTCTCTTCTGCTTTGCATAAGCCCTAGCATTTCCAATAGACATCCGAATATTACAAATCACCAGAATAATATCTTCAAATACTTCTATCTCACTGATGTCAAGAAACCTGCGGTTCCTTTGCAGGGCCCTGAAAAGCCTGGCTGCTCCCTTTACCGGGCTGTTGTCCTTCTGCTCCCTCGTTGGAAGAACGACGGCTAAACTCATGGATGGCTCCCTGGCTTAGAATTCTAGTTAATCATACGGCAGCCCAATAGAATTCAGTACATCTCTTTACCGCGGAGTATGCTTGCTGTGGCTTAAAGCTACCTGAAAAAAGAGCATAAACACGGGGCTGTCTTTAAAATGTGTCGTCAATAAAGAAAATGATGTTCAGGTCGCCTAGCTGTCCTCGTACGCAGGAAGCTTTATTACGCTCAACGCTCCTTAAGGATGCTTCGTCAACCTGAACATCATATATACTTACACAATTATAAGACAGTTCCGTGTTTTTGGCTTATTACACCTGGGTGCTGTAGTTGGGTGCTTCCTTGGTGATGTAGATATCATGCGGATGGCTTTCCCTTAAGCCGGCTGAGGTGATGCGGATGAACTTCGCATTGGTTTTAAGCTCAGCGATGTTCTTGGTGCCGCAGTAGCCCATGGAATGCTTAAGGCCCTCCACCAGCTGGAATACTGTTTCCGAAAGAGGTCCCTTATAGGGAACGCGGCCTTCAACGCCTTCAGGAACCAGCTTGGATGAGGCCTTATCCTCCTGGAAGTACCGGTCCTTGCTGCCCTTCTGCATGGCACCCAAAGAGCCCATGCCGCGATAGACCTTGAATCTTCTTCCCTGATAGATTTCAGAATCTCCAGGGCTTTCTTCGGTTCCGGCAAACAGATTGCCGATCATGACGGTGCTGGCACCCGAGGCGATGGCCTTGGGGATGTCACCGCTGTATTTAATACCACCGTCGGCAATAATGGGGATATTGTGCTTTATGGCTTCCTCTGCGCAATCGCTGATGGCGGTAATCTGCGGTACGCCGATACCGGCCACAACACGGGTGGTGCAGATGGAGCCGGGGCCGATGCCTACCTTGACGGCATCTGCGCCTGCCTGAGCCAAATCTCTGACGCCTTCAGCTGTAGCCACGTTCCCGGCGATGACCTGGAGATCCGGATAGGCCTGCTTGATCCGCTTCACGGCGTTGATGATATTGGCGGAATGGCCATGAGCCGAATCCAGCACAACCACATCCACATTGGCCATAACCAAAGCATCCACTCTTTCCATCATATCCACGGTTACACCCACGGCCGCACCTACCAGAAGACGACCCTTCCTGTCCTTGGCCGAGTTGGGATACTGGATGGTCTTTTCGATATCCTTAATGGTTATCAGGCCTTTTAAAAAACCCTTATCATCCACCAGGGGCAGCTTCTCGACCTTATGTCGACGAAGTATCTCCTGTGCTTCTGAAAGGGTTGTGCCAACAGGGGCTGTGACCAGATTATCCTTGGTCATGACTTCTCCGATTCTCTGGCTGTAATCGGTGAGGAATCTTAAATCACGGTTTGTCAGAATGCCCACAAGCTTTCCGTTCTCAGTGATGGGAACGCCTGAAATGCGGTATTTTGCCATGAGGTTGTTGGCATCCTCAATGGTGTGATCGGGAGAGAGGTAGAAAGGATCTACAATGACGCCATGCTCTGATCTTTTAACCCGGTCCACTTCGGTCGCTTGCTGTTCAATGGACATGTTCTTGTGGATGATGCCAATGCCGCCCTCACGTGCAATGCCAATCGCCAGACGGGATTCGGTAACCGTATCCATGGCAGAGCTGACCAGTGGAATATTCAGCTTGATTTCATTGGTAAGATAAGTTGATACGTCGATATCCTTTGGCAACAGAGAAGAATACTGCGGAACCAGAAGCACATCATCAAAGGTTAGTCCCAGCTTTTCATACTTGTCTCCCATAATAACTCCTCCCACATCCTTTTATTATAATAGTTTTATGATTCTTAAAATGTATACAAAAAACATAAATTGGATGTACCCAGAAAAATATTATACCCATTATACTAGATGATTTTTTAAAAATCAATGATAGAAGAAAATAGTTGCAAAAGCCTGCGCCTCCCCTGTCACAAGTCACTTGAAATCCACTTCATACTGCCTCTGGCGGTGGCCTGCATCCATTCCGTCGTTGGGATAAAGGTAGCCAATGAGTTCATCTCTGAGAAAGGCGGCATCAATGCGCTGGGCATTATCATCACCACAGCCGCTGTGATCCTGCTGGTTTACGGCTCATACTTCCTTGCCACCTATTTCAGCAGCAAGAGCATCATATTGAAAAACCCAACCAGGTGAAAGTTTTAAGATACAAATAAGCCATGATGTTTTAAATCTTCTTGCTGTCCTCTTACACCGATCTCCGGCAGTCGCAACAACAGGAGCTGGCTCGAAGCTTGCTTTAGGATAGGCCATGATGTTTTAAATCTTCCTGCTGTCCTCGTTCGCAGGAAGTTGTAAATGCTCGTGCTTGTTCTCGCGAGGTCGCTGGCAACCGCGCCCTCACGGCGCGTGCCGGCTAAAATCTGCATCCGGCAGATTTTACCTCCCTCGACCTGCACTCTCGTATAACAACTTCAACTGCTTTAAGCGGATGCATTTCAGATTTAAACATCAGGCCTACCCGCTGCTTCGGCCAGCTCTTGTGCGCATTTCCGGTACATGCGATTAGGTTATTAAGCGGCGTGCCTGCCTGCAATTTAAAGCTTCGCTGTGATTGCGTAGCGAGCGCGGCTTGAATCCTCGGACGGATTCAGGAGCGCCAAATTGCTGCAGGCTACAGCCGCTTTGATTGCATGGGATTGTTTGTTGCCGACTTATGCAATTATGTTATTAAGCGGCGTGCCTGCCTGCAATTTAAAGCTTCGCTGTGATTGCGTAGCGAGCGCGACTTGAATCCTTGGACGGATTCAGGAGCGCTAAATTGCTGCAGGCTACAGCCGCTATGATTGCACGAGAAAACAGAGCCTTCTGCAGTGAATGAATCATCCTTTAAAATCACTTTAGCCTTTCCTTGATGATGGCGGCAAGCTTGGGGCCTATGCCCTGAACCTGTGCCACTTCCTCCAGAGAGGCCTCTTTGATCCGCTTCACCGAACCCAGGGCCCTGATGAGGGCCTTCTTCTTTGAGGGGCCGATACCCGGAATGTCATCCAGCTCGGATTTTTCATGCCGCTTCTTCCTCAGGCTCTTGTTGTATTGAAGGGCGTAGCGGTGCGCTTCATTTTGAATGGAGGCAATGAATTTGAGGATCTCATGATTCCGGGAAAGCTCGATACCGGTTTCACCGTTGACCAGGCGGTGGGAGCGATGCCTGTCATCCTTGGCCATGCCCCATACCGGGATATCCAGCTCCAGATCCCTTAGGACCTCCCTGGCGGCATTCACATGGGCTGCTCCGCCATCCACAAGAAGCAGATCTGGGAGTGTGGAGAAGGCCTCATCGACTGACCCCTCCAGATAACGGTTGAACCTTCTGATAAGGGTTTCCTGCATGCTTCCGTAATCGTTCTGCTCAATGATGACCTTCATCTTAAAGCGCCTGTAGAGTTTATTCTCAGAGTGACCGTCCTTAAACACCACCATGGATGAAACGATTTCGGTGTTGCCGGTATTGGAGATATCATAGGCTTCAATATATTGAGGGAGCCTTTTCAGCTTCAGCTCGGCCTGAAGGGTCTTTAGAACCTCCAGAGACTGGGCCTGCCTTGCCAGAACGTTTCGCTGATACAGCTCCAGCTCCTCTTTGGCATTGGCTTCGGCCATATCGATCAGCTCAGCCTTCACACCCCTTTGGGGGACGATGAGCGTCACCTTGCTTCCCCTTCTCTCTGACAGCAAGGAGGAGAGCACCTCTATGGATTCAGGCTCATACTGCAGTGCGATCTCCTTTGGAATCTCAGGGTTATGATCATAGTACTGGAGCACAAAGGAGTCCATTACCTCTCCCTGAGAGGATGCCCCCATGCCCTCCAAGACGAAGGAGCGCTTGCCCACAAGCTGACCCGAGCGAATAGACAGGACACTGGCGGCATAGTGCCAGTCGTCTGAGAACAGGGCGATAATGTCTCTTTCCTCAAACTTCACCGAAGAGACAATCTGCTTTTTATACAGATCCTTGACGCTTTTCAGCCTGTCACGGATAGCGGCAGCCTTTTCAAACTGAAGCTCCTCCGAAAGCCTCTCCATCTCGCTCTCCAGGGTTTTGATGACATCATCCTGACGTCCTTCCAGAAAAGCGATAGCATCCTTCACAATCTTCTGATAGTCCTGCTTGGAAATATCCCCACTGCAGGGGGAGGCACAGAGCCCGATATGAGCATACAGGCAGGGACGCTGCTTCTTGTCGGGAGAGATGCTTCTGGTGCAGGTCCTGACAGGAAAAAGCTTACGCAGAAGCTCAATGGATTCTTTTACAGAGCTCATTTTCACATAGGTGCCGAAGTACTTGGCACCGTCCTTCTGCACCTTGCGGGTAATCTCAATGCGCGGGTATTCCTCCTGAACCGTCAGGCGGATATAGGGGTAGGTCTTATCATCCTTAAGCAGGATGTTATATTTAGGCTTGTGCTTTTTAATGAGGTTATTCTCAAGGATAAAGGCTTCCTCTTCGGTGCGGGTAACGATATATTCCAGCGACTCCACATTGGAAACCAGGGTGGCTGTTTTGATATCCCTGTCCTCCTTGTGCTGGAAATAGGATTTGACCCTGTTTTTCAGGACCTTGGCTTTTCCCACATAGATGACGGTACCGGTTATATCCCGCATGATATAACATCCGGGAGAATCGGGAAGGTTTTTTAAGGTTTCTTCAATTGATGCGTTCATATCCACCACCTGAGTCAAAAAAAGGGATCGAAAATCCCTGGTGCATCGGACTTGGTTGTCATGAGTAAATTAGGCCATAAAAGCAAAACAGCCGGCTATCAATAGCCGGCAGTCTCTTGCCACTCAGTCTGTCATACCTGTGTTGGCAAATGCTTCAAGATCGTTCAATGCGGTTTCCTCATCTCTTCCATCGGTGATGATGGTGATCTTGTCGCCAGGGCTTATCCCCAGGGAAAGAAGCCCTAACAGGCTCTTTGCATTTGCCTTGCGTTCCTGCTTCTGAATCCAGATATTGGATTCATATCCGGATGCTTTCTGGATTAGCCTTGCTGCCATCTTGGACTCCAGACCTGTTTTGCTGAGTATTGTTACTTCTCTGGCTACCATAATTGATTCTTCCTCCTGCCTGTTTCCAAGGGTCACTGCGTCTTATATTATACAATAGTAAAATGAAAAATGAAAGCCTTTTTATGTCCAGTATGGACAAACCCTCATGCACGAGCCTTCATGCGCCCCTTCCGGAACAGCACCAAGAAGGCTGCAGCCGTTAAAACGGTACCGCCTGCCGCAAGCCAAACAAGGCTGTCCATTCTGGACATGATATTACCAAATAGCTTAAAGAGGATGACCGGATCGATGCCCAAGCCATCCAGCAGACGGTAAAGGTACTCAGAGATCCCTTTTATCAGGCTTGTTGTAAACTCATTGAGATCGGGCCGGAAAAAGAGATCCATAATGCTATAGATCAAGGCAAGAATGGTGACGGCAAAGGCCAGAATTCGCCGCAAGGATATCGGTGCCGCCTGAATCTTTTCGGTGGCGATCCGTGTCATGATTTTATCCTTAAAGCCTTGAGGCACGGGGATTTCTGAGGCCTCGTCCAGCTGATCTTTAAGCTTCTGCCAGGAGGCATACTCCTTCGCACAGGACGGGCACTTCTTGATATGGTGTTCAATGGCTTCTTCTTCACCCGACTTCAGGGCATCTTCCATAAAGCGATTGAAGCTTTTTTCATCTAAACATGCTTTCATGATCAATACCCCTCCATTTGCTCCTTTAGCATTTTCCTCGCTCTGAAGATCCGATTCTTGACAATGCTCATGGGAACCTTCAAGTATTGGGCGATTTGGTCATATTTCATCCCGGAAAGGTGATAAAGCAGTAAGGGTTGTCTGTATTTTGGCTCAAGCTGAGACACTAGTTCCTCCAGCTTGCTTTTCCTTTCCCTGCTCATAGCCTTCTCCTCAGGTGTGGGCTCCTTATCGGACACATCAAAGGCCTCATCAATGGGCAGACTTTCCTTTCTTTTCCGCAGCATGTCGGTACAGGTATTCATCACGATTCGGGAAAGCCAGGTGGAAAAGCGGTATTCGGGATTATAGGAGCCAAGGTGAATATAGGCCTTCACAAAGGCTTCCTGAGCAGCGTCCTCAGCCAGCTGAGGATCATGCAGACTGCTTATGGCCAGTGAATACACCAGCTTCTGATACCGGTCAACCAGTATCTCAAAGTGCTCCTTCTTACCCTCCATGCAGAGTTTGATGATCTCGTAATCCTGCATACCGTCTCCCATGATAACCATAATACGTATCGACTTGATGCAATGTCTGATAACATCTATATCCTATCAGATAGGCAGAATGATGGAAATAGCCTTCACCAATATCCAGGTGCAAGGATTTTACCCAACTCTTTAATGAAGGAAGCCTCCAGACACCGCTGGACAAATCGGCCTGCGGTGCCTACGGTGAGGTGCTTGAGGCTGTCAGACGCGCTCCCTCGGCCTCGAACATGCAGCCCTGGAGAATTATCCGGGAAGATGGGGCAAACGTCTTCCATTTCTACATGAATGAGCATCCCAGCAATGAGGCTCTAAAGGACATCAGGATTCAAAACAATGATATGGGCATTGCCATGTGCCATTTTGAGCTGGCAGCACAAGCCCTGGGACTTAAAGGACAATGGGTGTTTGAAAAGCCTGGCGATGCGCCATCCGAGCTGGTTTATATCGTCAGCTGGAAAGGCTGAAGCTTATCAGTAAATACTTCATATCTCTTCAATCCCATCAGGAGCATGGTACGTCGACTGGAACGCCGCACCAGGCTCCTTTTTCCTTTCAGCGTTCTCGCTATCAATAGAATCTATTTTATATCGGTGTGGCTGCGTGATTCGGCCATCTTCATTGCTGAATGGGTGATCTATGTGCCATCGGAAATAAGGATAGGTCATAATCAAGCCCCCGGAATAAAACCACTAGGTTAAAAATCCTCGTATCCCCTTTATTATGACTGTCTTCAGGGTAAGTCCGAAACAGGCCAAATCAGCCGCCATGGCGCATTTATCAGGAAATATTTATAATAAAGCAATAAATTATAGTATGATCAAAGTCGTGCGCTTTTACAACGCAAAGGACAAAGTCATGAAAGGAAATGGTGGTCTCATGTATACCTGTTCGGTGATCATGGCCGGGGGTGGCGGAACACGCTTCTGGCCCTTAAGCAGAAAAAGCAGACCTAAGCAGTATTTGAACCTTACCGGCAGCAATTGCTTGATCAACCAGACCATTAAACGCCAGGACCCCATCATTCCTGCCGGAGATACCTTTATTGTCACAGCCAAAAGTCAGATGAACCTTTTAAAGAAGGTTCTGATCAAGGATGTCCCCCAGGAAAACATTTTTCTTGAAGGTGTCGGCAGAAATACCGCCCCATGCATCCTTTATGCCGCCATGAAGATCTATAAAAAATACGGCGATGCCATCATGTGCGTATTCCCATCCGATCATTACATCACCGATGAGGTTGAATTCCGCAGGGTGCTTCATAAGGCCTGTGAGGCAGCCAGAAGCTCCCGCAGCCTCATCACCATTGGGATAAAGCCAACCCATCCCTCAACAGGCTTCGGTTACATCCAATATAACCCCTATATGGAGGGAGAGCATGGATATGAGGTGCTGCGGTTCGTTGAAAAGCCCAGCTATGAGAAGGCCTCCTCCTACATTAGCTCGGGAAGCTATTTGTGGAACAGCGGTATGTTTATCTGGCGAATATCGGTCATCCTTGAGAGCTTCCAGCGCTTCCTTCCCAGCATATATGAACCCCTTGATAAAATTCAGGACGTGCTTTGGACAAATCAGGAGGAAGCCGTTCTTGATGAGCTCTATCCCCGCCTTCCAAGCATCTCCATCGACTATGGCATCATGGAGAAGGCGTCCAATGTGCAGGTTTTGCCCGGCTCCTTCGGCTGGAGTGACGTGGGCAGTTGGGATAGCCTCAGTGCCATCATTCCGCCTGACAACAACGGCAATGTGGTGCAGGCCGATCACCTCTCTCTAGATACAAAAAATACTATTGTCTATGGAAACAAGAAGCTGATTGCCACCGTCGGCCTTCAGGATATGATTGTGGTCTCCCTGGAGGACTCCACGCTGATATGCCCGAAAAGCAGGGCTCAGGATGTCAAAAACATAGTCAGCATCTTAGAGCAGAATAATCGCTTTGATATTTTATAAGTCATGGAGGGAACAAGATGAAAAAAGCACTCATTTCAGGGATAACCGGTCAGGACGGGTCCTTCCTGGCTGAGATCCTTCTGGAAAAAGGCTATGAGGTCCATGGCATCATCCGCAGAAGCTCATCCTTCAATACAGGCCGCATCGAGCATTTGTATCTTGATGAGCTGCGCAGGGACATGCATCTCAAGCGAGGAATCTATCTCCACTACGGAGATATGACCGATTCCACCAGTCTGATCCGTCTGATTAAAGAAGTGGAGCCCGATGAGGTTTATAATCTGGCTGCCCAGTCCCACGTCAAGGTCTCCTTTGAGGTTCCTGAGTATACGGCTGACACCGACGGCCTGGGTACATTACGGTTTTTGGAGGCCATTCGCTTTCTGGGCATGGAGCAGCGCTGCCGCTTCTACCAGGCCTCCACCTCAGAGCTTTTCGGGAAGGTTCAGGAGGTGCCCCAAAGCGAAACCACGCCCTTTTACCCCAGGAGTCCATATGCGGTGGCCAAGCAGTATGCCTTCTGGATCGTGAAAAACTACCGTGAGGCCTATAATCTGTTTGCTGTTAACGGCATCCTTTTCAATCATGAATCGGAGCGCCGGGGCGAGACCTTTGTGACCCGGAAGATCACCCTCGCCGCCTCCCGCATTGCACAGGGAAAGCAGGATCGGCTCTATCTGGGTAACCTGAATGCCTATCGGGATTGGGGCTATGCCAGGGATTATGCCGAATGCATGTGGCTGATGCTGCAGTACCATTCTCCCGAGGATTTTGTGGTGGCTACCGGCGAGATGCATACAGTAAGAGAGTTCTGTACCCTGGCCTTTCAGCATGCGGGAATCCAGCTTGAATGGCAGGGCTCCGGGATCGAGGAGAGAGGCATCGACACCGCCACAGGCCGGGTTTTAGTTGAGGTGGATCCCAGGTACTTC
>Ga0208825_1002429_pt1 | contig 12289 bp, 9 predicted proteins | sample AD_UKC113_MetaG_FD_184450 | JGI IMG/M metagenome (GOLD analysis project Ga0208825, IMG submission 184450) | Active sludge microbial communities of municipal wastewater-treating anaerobic digesters from Hong Kong - AD_UKC113_MetaG (SPAdes)... | ecosystem: Engineered > Bioreactor > Anaerobic >...
GTAGCGATGGGAGCAAAGCGACGCGTTGGTATATAATGGGATTACGCTACGCTCCATCCCATTATATACCAACGCAAAAACCACAAAGTGTTCGAGAAAAATGTGTCAAGTAATATTGACAAGATCAATAAAATCATTCGTGCTTATTTTAAGGCAGTAGCAGCTACTGGCAGAGCTACTATAGATATGATGGAACGCTTATGCAGTGACAAAAACAATCCAGAACTGTACGTGCCTACTTTTAAGAATAACTATTCTCAAATGAAGCTCGACGGGCCTAAAAGCCATGGTAAAGTATTTGAGGATGACGGTGAAACGGTAACAATCTGGCACGAAGTAGAAGATACATTGATGAAATACAAATCGAGTTTTTGTGATTAAATGAGCTTATTCATGCTTTAATAAGATAGGAGGATAAGATAATGAGCAATCAATTAACAGAACGAGAAGTTTTACAACAATTGAATATTCCAGATTTTCGACATATTACAAAAGATAAAATTATGACTTTTGCATCTATGCTACAGAATATGGAGCCAGAAGTTGCAAAGAAAGCACTAGAGCAATTCCCTGAGTTTGCAAAAATGGCTTTAGAAGTATTGAAAGATTATAGAAGTGTTATGGAAAAAACACTGGATGTTAATTCAGCGAGTAGCAAGCAGTGTTATGACATATACAATGAAGTCATTGAAGCCTTAAAGAGTTGCCTGGCAAAAGATGACTTACCTTTCGAGGAGAAGAAATATTACATTGACAAAATGATGGAAATTGCAAAAATGGCCGAAAGTAAGGATTCAGAAAACAAAGGGTTTAACTGGAAGATTATTTCGTTAGGCGCATTGGCAGTCTTTACAGTTGTTGGTATAGGAGCAAGCATTCTTGGTGGCAACACTAATATTAAGTTGCCGAAACCAAAGTTATGATTATAGAAGAAGGGTAGTTAAATGTACGATTTTGACTTAAGAACTCCTGATAGTGCGTATGATTTTTTACTTACTTTCTTCAATATGTCTGGAGCAGAATATATTGAAGAGCTTATTATCAATAGTGGAAACGATTTTGAAAAATTTTGGGATCGCAATGCAGCAAAGGTAAATGACATCAGTATAGATAATATTAGAGTATGGGGATTTCATGTTGTAGGTTCTTTAGATGAATGCGGAGAAATTCGTAGTCACGGCTTAAGGAATCTCCAAAAGGTTTTAGCTGGAGATACTCTATTTAGCAGAATGCTAAAATCCAATGGTGTATTATTTGATGTGGAAAGACGTTTGATGTTCTATAAAGGTAAAGAGTACAATGTTGATTATGATTGGTATAGGCATAATGACTATACAATGCCTCCGGAGAAATATCTTGAGCCGATTGCACATCGAATATATTACGACTACTGTGTTAATGGGTTTATGATGAATGATGATGTTTTTTCATATGGAACAAATATTCATAAAAGGCCAGAGTTTTTAATGAAACTTTCCGCTGCTTTCCCGGATTTGAAAAAGATGGAGGAAGAATGGGCTAAACGTAGTAAAGGCTATAAAGTGAATTTTTACGCAACGATAGATCAAATCCATCGGTTCAATTTTGACTTAAATGATACTCAAGAAGAACTGACAGATGAGGAAATTGTACATATAAAACGGTGGATGGTAAGCCGTGCGATTGATCGAGCTAATAATAATTTGATTTCTGAAGTGTTCTTATATATAAAAGACGAAATAGATATTCCGCCTGAGCAAATAACCAGTTGTGAGGAAATATAGATTTTTGAGTACAGATGTTATTATAGACACTAGGATAACTGGAGTTCAGAATCTGTTGAAAGACACGACGGTTTGTTTAGTACTATTTGCGAATGAAGGTGAAAAATAATGAGAATAGGAAGAAATGATCCTTGTCCATGTGGTAGCGGCAAAAAATATAAAAAATGTTGTCTTGGAAAAGCTGATGATGTTTACTATTCTAATCCACTTAATCTTCTAGAAACCTATAAAAAAGTGCGAAAAGAATCGAGAATTAAAAGATGTCTACATCCTAAATCAGACGAATGCTCTGAAAAAATAATCGGGGCACATTCAATCCAAAACAATAAAATAATCAAGCGTTTATCTTCTAATGGTATAGTGTATATGCCTTGTCCAAAATCGGACAATCCATTTGCGCCAATGACTGTGTACGGTAGAAAAGAAGCAACTGTTTTTACAGGATTTTGTGGATATCACGATAAGACGGTATTTCAACCTATCGAGGATGGAATGTTTGACAAAAGCATACAGCATATTTTCCTTTATACATATAGATGTTTTGCCATTGAATATCATAAAAAGATAATTCTTAAATAAGGCAACAATATGACTTTAATATAAAAAATGTAAACAAATACTGTAATTGCAACATATATAATCAGCACCTGATTATTGGATAATATAAAATGGAAATTGAATTGCACTTGACAAAATAATTTTCATATATTATAATATAAAAATCTCTTTGCACTGCATATAAATCTACGGTACAAACTGAGCAGGCGATGAACAATATTGTTCGTGGGGCCGGGCTGGAAACAGCAGCAGATTGAATTATTTCACATCTGTGGGACAGTAAAATGTTTCATAGGTGTGTTTTTTTATACTTATTTGAAACATATAATTAGAATTTGCAATGCCATAGAGCTATCTTAATAATGCTTAAAAAGCAAAAACTGGAGGTAACTTATTATGACAGAACAAAAAAATCAAAATTTAGAAGGCTTGACAAGTGAGCAAGCCAAAAAGTTGCAGGAACAGTTTGGTAAAAACGAACTGGCAACTGTAAAAAAACAAAGTTTTATTAGCAAGGTTATTCACATTGTTTTAGAGCCGATGTTTTTATTGTTAATTGTTGCATCAATCATCTATTTTATATTAGGTGAACCACGAGATGGTGTGATTATGCTAATCTTTGTAATTGGTATCATCAGTATAGAAATAATTCAGGAATGGAAGACAGACAAAACATTAAATGCACTTAAAGATTTATCAGCTCCACATGTAATAGTTATTCGAGATGGAAAAGAGCAGACAATTTTAAGTGAAGACTTAGTCCCAACTGATTTAATGATAATCAACGAAGGCGTTAAAATTCCTGCTGATGGTGAGGTTATCAAGGCAAGTGATCTTTGTGTTGACGAATCATCTCTTACAGGTGAATCTGTAGGTGTTTGGAAAGTGACTGTTGATAATGCCGATAAAAATAATACAGATTATTGGCGCAAGGATTACTGCTATGCAGGTACTCTCGTTACGCAAGGAAGTGCTACAATTCTTGTAGATAAAATAGGCTCTAATACAGAGTATGGTAAAATAGGTATTAATGTAGCATCTGCTCCAGACAGTCCAACGCCTTTAGAAAAGCAAACAAACAGCATTGTTAAGACATGTGCAATAATAGCAGGTATTTTATTTATTCTTGTTACAGTAATAACTTATTTCAATATTCCGGATCATAAATTTACAGATAGAATTATTGAAAGTATTTTATCAGGAATAACTTTAGCAATGGCTATGATACCTGAAGAATTTCCTGTTATATTGACAGTGTTCTTATCTATGGGTGCATGGCGTCTTGCTAAAAAACAGTCTCTTGTTCACAAGCTTTCTTCTGTTGAAACATTAGGTGCTGTATCAGTTCTTTGTGTAGATAAAACAGGTACGATTACAATGAACAAAATGGCTGTTCAGGATACTTGGGCAATTGATGATGATAATTATAACTTATGTGAAATTATGGGGCTTGGCTGTGAAACAGATGCATATGACCCAATGGAGAAGGCAATGCTTTTACATTGTGAAAGCATTGGAATTTCAAAAGACCATTTATTTGGTGGTGAACTGATATCCGAATATGCATTTACAAATGAACTTAAAATGATGGGGCATGTTTGGCGACATGATGGAGAAATTGTTATTGCAGCAAAAGGTTCGCCTGAAAGTATATTGACTATATGCAAATTATCAGACGAACAAAGAAAGCAAATTGAAAATAAAATAAATGAAATGTCAAGGGAAGGTTTAAGAGTAATAGCTGTTGGTACAATGAATCCAAAGAGTGAATCTGACATTCCTGATAATATTACTGATTGCAAGTTAACATTTTTAGGTTTAATTGGTCTTGCTGATCCTCCAAGAGAATCTGTGAAAGAAGATATCAAGATGTGTAATAAAGCAGGGGTTCGTGTAGTAATGATTACTGGTGATAATGGAATCACGGCAAGTTCCATTGCAAAACAAATTGGAATGAAAAACAGCGATAATATTATTACTGGTGATGAACTGAACAATATGACAGATTCTGAACTTATGGAACGTGTCCATGATGCAAATATATTTTCAAGAGTTTTGCCGGAACATAAAATGCGCATAGTTAAAGCATTTAAGGAAAATGGTGAAGTTGTTGCCATGACAGGTGATGGTGTGAATGATGCTCCAGCTCTTAAATATGCAGATATAGGAATTGCAATGGGCAAGCGTGGCTCTGAGGTTGCAAGAGAAGCTGCTGATTTAATTTTGATGGATGATAACTTTTCAACAATTGTTCATACAATTGAAGATGGAAGAAGAATTTATGATAACATCAAAAAAGCTATAGGTTATGTATTTACTATTCATATTCCTATTGCATTTGCATCACTGTTTGCACCTCTTTTAAATATTAGTCCTGCAAGTCTTTTATTGCTTCCTGTGCATGTTGTGCTTTTAGAGCTTATTATTGACCCAACTTGTTCTATTGTTTTAGAACGTCAGCCTGCTGAAAGTAACATAATGGATCGAAAACCAAGGGATCCTAATGAAAAAATTCTTACAGCTGGAGTATTGACAAAAAGTATTCTACAGGGGCTGGCTATATTCATAGCTTCTTTTGGAACATATTATATGCTTATTAAACAACAACCTGAAAATCCACAATTAGCGAGAACAATGGGACTTAGTATTATAATGATTGCAAATTTATTTTTAGTTCAAGTAAACAGTTCAAATTATGATAATGCATTTAAGACGATGAAATATCTAATTAAAGATAAAGTTATGTGGGCTGTTATTATTGGTACTGTTGCAGGTCTTTTGTTAATGCTTTACACTCCTCTTAACAGAATTCTAAATCTTGCACCATTATCATTATCACAGTTCTTTATAGCCGTAGGTATTGCAGCTGTATCAGTTCTTTGGTATGAAATTGTAAAAATTTTCAACAATATGAACTTAAATAAAAACAGTTAGTATATTTTAGTTTGGTTTTCCTCAAAAACCTAAATTAAACAAAAGCAACTTCGCTCTCAATAAAGAAAGTGAAGTTGCTTTATGACTCATTTCAAAGCAAGAAGTTGTTAACATAGAAAGGTACATGTTTAAAATAAAACCGTCATTAGCAGATATACCAGATGAAGATAATCCATATCGTGGAATGCATATGGCAATTGATGATTTTCAGAATGTTAAAAAAATCTTTGATACTGCTTTATTGACTGGTAACTATGATGTGCTTTCTAGTGTTGTGTGGGAGTTTGATCAACCAGTTAGATTTGCGGGTACTGGTTTTGAAGCTATGACACATGATTTGGAAGGGAACAAAATACAAAACTTGCTAAATCCTAATGTTTCAGCAAAGCATATTTTTGTTATGGTGTTTCCAGAAGGCGAGAAAACATATTGCATTATATCTTGGCTCAAGGAAAATGATGCTTTATTTGCAAAGTATAAACAGCAACTCTTGAGTTTGCCAGAAGAAAAGAAGAAAATATATATCAATAATTTGTTACCCATGATTAGTGAAAATATTGTTGTAAACCCTGAAGCATGGGATAATTGGGAAGAATACAAACGTAATGAATTCGGTGCAATAGAGTTTGGAATAGCAACTTTGTTTGAAGCTGAAGGAGACTACTGGGATAGACTCGAACCACCTGTTTATGATTTGTTTGATTTGTAAAAAATTATTGAAATTCTATCTAACTAGCAGACTATAGCTGGTTGACATGTTCCCGTCTACCGATAGTGCCAAAAATGCAGTGGATATGTTTCCGAGAACGGACATACTCAAATGACATTCGTTCTATCCTCTCGAGCCACTGTGACTACGCTAATAGTTCTGTATTTACCTGCCTAAAAAGTAAATATATTCCTTTTATACTCTCCACGCACGTTGAGTGTGTAGTATTGATGTGTGCGTCCAGCGAAGCTGGCAAATGCTAACAGGTGAAAGTCCTGTAGTGGTAAAGGTAGGGCAGCCACTTAGTCAGTAACCAGCGTATGAAGTAATTTATGCGTTGAAGCGTTACGGAATGCTCTAAAAAGAGCAGACAAACTGGTGGGTCGTAACATGAAGTGAATACTGCCGCACCGTTATTGACATTCCCGAAAGGGAACAACAGGGAGTCGAGCTGAGACATCAACAGCGAAGACAGCAGACGGTATGAAGAACCCTAAATGCAATACCTAAGAACCCTGCGGTGTAGAGGTAACGACACGTCAGGAAAGTATTTGACGGAACTGGAGAGAGCCTACTTTGCACAGGAAACTGTAAAGAGGAAGCATATAAGCAAAAGCGAAGTTGCTTTCTGCAAAGAGGCAGTCAGAAGTGCTCATAGTACCAAGGATTGTACAGACAACAAAACTGTGCATAGGGAAGGGGCACAACTTTATTCAAGTCTGTAAAGGAGGTAGGTACCGGTGATTGCCGAAAAAGCTATAAACACCCATGAAAAAGTACGAGACTTCCAAAACAGACTATACCTTACAGCCAAAGCTGACCGAAAGAGAAAGTTCTATGCGTTGTATGACAAGATATACCGTAAGGACATCTTGGAAGAAGCATGGAAACGGGTAAAACAGAATGGTGGAGCAGGCGGTATTGACAAAGTCAGCATTGATGATGTGAAAGCGTACGGCGAAGAAAAACTGCTGGACGAAATAGCAGAAGATTTGCGGGCAGAGAAATATCGGTGCAAGCCTGTCAGACGAACCTATATTCCAAAACAAGATGGTAGAAAAAGAGCATTAGGAATACCTACGATTAAGGACAGAATAGTGCAGATGGCGGCAAAGATAGTAATAGAGCCGGTATTTGAAGCAGATTTTCAGCCTTGCTCGTATGGGTTCCGACCGAAAAGAAATGCAAAACAGGCAATGGACAGGATATATGAAATGGCAGACAAAGGCGGAGCATTATGGGTAATAGATGCTGACATAAGAGATTATTTTGGGAGCATCAACCATGATAAGCTGCTTTTGCTGGTCAAACAGAGAATAACTGACCGAAGGGTGCTGAAGCTGATAAAAGGCTGGCTGAAGGCAGGAGTGCTGGAAGACGGGCAATACAGTGAAAGCACTGTTGGTGCACCCCAGGGCGGAGTTATTTCACCACTGTTATCCAATATATATTTGAATTATTTTGATGTATGTTGGAGTAAGAGGTTCGGACACTTGGGAGAATTAGTACGATATGCAGATGATTTTGTGATATTGTGCAAGAAGTTATCTCAAGCAGAAGAAGCGTTGCGTGCTGTAAAATGGATTATGAAAAAGCTGGAACTAACATTGCATAGTGAGAAAACAAGGCTTGTTGACATGTATTTCGGAAAAGACAGCTTTGACTTTCTAGGTTTCAACAACAGATTTCAGCGATTCAGAAACAAAAGCTGGCAGTGGTATTGGACACTACAGCAGATACCGTCCAAGAAGGCTATGAAGAAAATGAGGGCTAACATCAAAGAGGTGTTTGCAAGTCCGAGCAAATTGCTGTTGAGCATGGAAGAGATGGTTAAGTTGCTCAATCCTAAAATCATTGGCATGAGAAACTATTATGCCAGACGATTTGCAAGACCATGGTTATGGAAGATAGATAAGTATATCAATTTTAAGTTTACCTGTTGGTACAATCGGAAGAAACAACGTAACTACAGGCTAGGGAATGCTGCTAAAGTCAGAGAATTGACTAAGCAAGCGGGACTGGCAAGTATGTGCGGCTGAATGCTGAAGGAAGAAGAATATCGGAAAGCCGTATGCGGGAAAACTGCACGTACGGTTTGATGAGGGGGCGGTGGTAACCCCACTGCTCTACTCTATCAAGGCTGTAAGCCTTTATTTTACTAGCTTTCCGGAATTACATCCAAGTTGTCTACTCGACCTAAAGGGCAAAAATGCGTACACGGGAATATATCGAGAGAGTATTTTTGAGGTGAATTTTGAGCTCAAAAATTGGTAGGGTTGAGTTGACAGGATAGATAAATCACAATTTCTGTAAGAGTTGAGGAGACAGGATTTATTTATACAAAAATAAAGATCGAATAATAGGAATAGATTACAAAGTTACACACAACTGGAATGAGAGAGGGTTTATCATACTAGAAAAATATGGTTTTATTGAATCGTTTTGTATGGTACTATATATATAAGACCCAGTATGGTAAGCAAGATAAATTCTATTTTGCCAAATATTTGTGAAGAGGTATTAAAGTACATTAAAATTACTATTTGTGTTATTGGAAATAAAAATTTTCATAAAAAGGTGATATATATGCAAATTATACAGATTTCTGACATGCATATAACTGAAGACTCAAATTTAGATTTAATAAAAGATAAAATTAGGAAATTATATATTGCTTTAAAAGAAACACTTACCAACGTTGATCAAACTGTTTTATGTATTCTTGGTGATATTGTAGATAAAGGCAATGCGAAACTATACAAGAAAGCTTCTGATATACTTTATTACATGAAAGAAATTTTCGAAGAGTTTAACCCTACTTTTGAGTTTACTCCTGGCAATCATGATTTATGTAATTGTCCATACTCACATCCTATTCCAGAGAAATGCCCAGACACAAAATGCACTTTAGAGCACTATAATAACTTTGTTAAAAATTTTGATAGTAGCTATGATCACACCTATACCTTATTACGAAAAGAATATGACGATGTCGATTTGCTTTTGGCAAATTCTGTACATCACGGAAATTGTAAATACGGTTTACTAGATTTTGAGGCGCTCAGGATGATAGAACTTCAAAAACCCACACTGCTTGTTACTCATCATACTTTTCTAAGTGAAAGTGATACGGATATAGCACCCATAAGAAATGCATACAAACTGTTTGATGAAATAGAAAAAAAAGAGATAATTGGTGTGTTACATGGGCATACACATGGCTATAAAGATATAACAATTGGTAATAAATGCCGTGTAATTGGGGTAGGCCCCTTTTTAAAAGATATACCTAATATAAATAATCAAGCTAATTTAGTTACTGTTACTCCTTCAGGAATACAAAAAGTATTAAATTATTTCTATAGAAGTGATCTGGATCAATATGTCTCACGTAGTGTGTATACTCGGGATAATTCCTTATATAAAGGTTCAAACATAGAAAAACTATATTATGAAATTGTATCAGATGCTAAAAACACTGGGGTTATTCCTAATTTTCACCTAAATATAAATATGTCGTTTAAGGAATTTAATGATGAAATAGAACGGATTTTTCATGAGGATATTAATACAGCAAAGATGTGGCAAGATACAGAGCAAGTTCCAGAAAGTCTCTATTACAATCATGGGCAATATATGAAATATAATAATATAACTGCAATAGATTTTATAATTAAAGAACTTAAAAGCAAAGCTACAAGCAGCAGAGCAATTATTCCATTAATCAATTTTGAGATGGTTGTAAAAAGTGGAGATGGATTCTTACCATCTTTCGATTTGGTTCAGTTTGGTTTTTTAGCTGAAGATAGAACCCATCTTTTAGCCACTCTATACTTAAGAGCTCTGGAGGTCAGACATTTTTTAAAAATTAACTTATGTGAAATATATCTTATGTGCAAGCAAATTGCGGATGAGATTCGTTCTATTGAAAGGATTAATATAAATATATTTGCTTTTAAAGCACAGTATAAAGAAACTTTTGGTTGCTTTAAACGTGCCGAAATTGATAGAATTGATGAGTCTGAAATAGTATTACTCTTAAAGGAAGATCTCAAGAGTATAGTACATTTACTTGAGGAGAAAAGGGATCTTAATGAGACTGTTATAGAAAACAAAGGAATGACCAGCTTTTTTAAAGCATTACAAGCGATAAATAAGCGACGCACTATTAAGACAGAAATACTTCAGCAAGCTAGGTCATTTCTTTACATAATGGAAAAGTTGAAGTCAGAACGAGAAAAAACCTCGAACTATACTTTAATACATCAAATAGAAAGTCAAGTAAATGAGCAATTTAATAAAATAATTGAAATGTTTAGAGAAGGTGATATTTATGAATATTAATCAGTTAATTGATATACAAAAGCAGTTTGATTCTAAGCATAGAGGAAAGTTTGATTGGGCACAAAAAATAGATGATGAGAATATAGCAACTCTAGAGTATTTACTTCTTTGCCTTGTAGGAGAGTTTGGTGAAGCTACTAACCTAGTTAAAAAAGTTCTAAGGGGTGATTTCAGTCTTAATGATATAAAGCCTCAGCTAAGTGAAGAGATAGCAGATATATTTATTTATGTATTAAAACTTGCTTATCAACTTGATATAGACATTGAAAAGCAATTCCTTGAAAAGGTAGATAAAAACAAACGTAGATTTCTAAACTTCGAGATGAAAGAAAAGGATATGTAACATGGAAAAAGAATATGAAATTCAAATCGAAATAGAGAACAAGTGTTATTTAGATTGCCTTCATTGCTCCTCACTATCAATGCGTCATTCAGCATCAAATCCGTTTTCGGAAGAAGAATTGATGAACTTCTTTCAGCTATTTAATGTCCCTTTACATATATACTTCACTGGTGGTGAGCCGTTAGCAAACCCTAATCTTACAACATTAATAAAACTTGTAAAGAGTATTTCTACCGATGTTAATGTGGGAGTTTATACCTGTGGAATTCTAAAAGACACGACATCAATTGATGAAGAGTTCGCAGAAAAGCTAAAAATGGTGGGGCTTGATGATTGTTATGTTTCCTTATACCATTGTGACTCTGAGAAGCACGATCTGATAACAAATAGGAGTGGTTCCTATTGGGCTACTATACAGTCCATTCATAATCTTATTGATAAAAAAATAGATGTTAAAGTACATTTAGTTATAAATCGTTACAACTATCTAGAATTGGATAAAATAATAACAAATACTCTTAATCTAGGAGTAAAACAAGTGCGCTTATTGCGTATAGTTAAGGCTGGCGCTGCAGTAATAAATTGGGAAACAGTTGGCTTGCCCTTTGATGAGCAAAATGCTGTTATCAAAAGGATAATTGACAACATTGATAAATACTCTGGTTGTGTTACGATCTCTGGATTTCCAGAGGAAATTGCTTGCCGCCCGGCACCACAAGCGATAAAATGTCAAGCGGGGACGCATCTATTATATGTAACTAATACTAAAAAGATATACCCATGTGCGTGTACTAAGAGTGACTTAACTTTTTTAATAGGTTCCATAAACGATTTGGATAAGATAAAGCAATATCTTGAGATACAACAGGACTGTTTATATAACGAATATTGTCTTCATCCGCTACTCTGAACTGGACTATAAACGACTAGCTTTATATGTGTTATGGTAACTACAGGTTTGATGAACTTAATTCTGTTTTAACAAACTGGAAATTCTAGCAAGATTAATTGTTATGCAATAAACGTTGACATGTTCCCGCGAACGGTGGTTTTTCAAAAATGTACCGAAAACTCATTGACATGTTCCCACGTACAAATGCTATAAAAAATGGCCCGCAGACATCAATTCCATCAACTCGACCCATGTGGAGAGTGTCGTATTGATTACGAGGCTGTAAGCCTTGATTTTACTGGGTTTCCGGAATTATAACCAAGTTGTCTACTCAACCTAAAGGGCCAAAATGCGTACATGGAAACATATCGAGGGGGTACTTTTGGAGCGAAATTTGACTCGAAAATAGGTAGGGTTGAGTTGACAGATTAGATAACGGGCATTTTTGATAGGGGTTGAGGAGACAGGATGGATGTAAAGTATTAATTCATTCTGTTTCCGTCTATCATGTTTTTCATGAATTGTTGACATCAAAAATACAAATATATAATTTTAGTATTGACATACTAAAATTAAACTGATACACTACTATTAATGGAAGATTCTCTCATATTAATAGAAAGACCAGCTAATTAAAGTCAAGAGTTTATAATAAAAATTTTGAGAAATTTTTTTAGGCTCCTGACGTTAATGAAACGCATGACAACAAGACCACCTAGGTGAGGTAGACATAAAATAGCTGGTCT
>Ga0208825_1002430_pt1 | contig 12287 bp, 9 predicted proteins | sample AD_UKC113_MetaG_FD_184450 | JGI IMG/M metagenome (GOLD analysis project Ga0208825, IMG submission 184450) | Active sludge microbial communities of municipal wastewater-treating anaerobic digesters from Hong Kong - AD_UKC113_MetaG (SPAdes)... | ecosystem: Engineered > Bioreactor > Anaerobic >...
TCTTGTAATCTTTTGTATACTGTCTTGTAGTTCTTTTTTCTTTTCCTGACATGATTGACCTCCGTTTTTTCTTATTTTTAGACTATTTGTTCGAGGCCTTCGTGTCAAGTATTATTATACAACATCAAAGGCAAAAAGGTTCCTCTTGTGGGTAAAATCCCGGTTGTAATATCTGAAGCTGATGTACAGGTTTATGTTGACGCTACTATACAACTGGATGATCCCGCATTAGAAATAACCAGAGTGAAAAAGAATGTCTTTCTTACTAGAAGCCAACTGCTACTTACAGACGATAAAAAGAGCTCCAAATTACTTATAAGCGGTTTTGTCAGAAACTGCATAGAATACTCAACTGCCAACAGCGTCGGGCAATCATCCGTAAGCGGAAAAATTCGTTTTACCGTTGTTAACATCCCATTCAAGTGCTTTACAAAGGTCGACTTTATCACAGAACCTGTAGTTGCCAGCAATCCACAACAATTCACATCATCAGCATTGTCTCCGGATGGCCTTGGAAGCGATCAATATGCAATAAGCATTACCAACTCGGAAATTATGAATGAAAAAATTTACTGCGAACTGATTGAGTCCAAGATTAGACAAATCGATCTAAAGAAAGATATTGAGCTGTTAGCTCAGCCTTGTGGAAAACATACAAACGAACGCACTTTCAAAACATTTTTGGAAAGCATGGTCATTGAACTTAAATTAAGAGTTATGCAGAATCAAAGTGTATTTATTTCACATTCAAGTACATCATCATGTGATGGAAGATCAGACGACGGTAAAGTAAGCGGTAGAAAATGCAGCAGTAACAGCGATAATGAAAGTTGCAAGGACAACGGTAAAGACAAGGATAAAGATGATTACAAGGATAAGGACAAAGATAAAGACAAAGATGATTGCAAAGATAAGGACAAAGATAAATGCAAAGATAAAGACAAAGATGATTGCAAAGATAAGGACAAAGATGATTGCAAAGATAAGGACAAAGATAAATGCAAAGATAAAGACAAAGATGATTGCAAGGATAAGGACAAAGATAAAGACAAAGATGATTGCAAAGATAAGGACAAAGACAAACATAAAGATGATTACAAAGTTATCTTTCCAATGGTGATCCATATGAGGAAGTGTTTTAACCAACCTCCTCCTAAGTAGAATAAATAAACACACAGACATAAATATAAGCCCTAGCATTGCAGGGACAAATATCATTCCGGTGTATTCATAAAGTGATATGCCAATAATATTGAGCGATATAAGGTTTACAATATTGCTCACACCTATAGGTGCACTTGACGCTGTAGCAATTAATGCTCCACTTATAAGATAGGGTATCTGCTCATGAGGTTTAAGCTTCAAATTCTTTAGCAGCAAAATGAGGATAGGCGTTGTAATAAGTATACTTCCATCATTGTTAAAAAGAAGAGTCATCAAAAAACACAATATCTGTATATTCCAGAAAAGCCTGTAACCCGATCCTTTTGATAATTTAGCAAGATTTAATGCAGCCCAACTAAACAAACCAAAGCTCTCCAACACTACTGCCATAACTATGGTTGCAATTATAGTTATTGAAGCACCGCCAATCTTATCGAATATTTCCACCATATTAGAGTATGAAACAACCCCCATTATTATAACAATACATGCTCCTATAAAGGCAGGATACGCTTCATTCAATCCATTAGGCCTTATAAATATAATAAGTAATGTGATTAAAAAAACAATTATAGCAGCCGGTACGGTATACCCTGTTATTATGAAAGGTAAAGCGGTTATTACCTGAATAGCCATTATAATTAATACAGTTTTTAATTTTGAATTATCAATTAGTTTTTTATTGGTTGTTTTTTTTTCATTCTTTCTTTTTAAAACTTTTTCATTGTGGACGTGGACAGAAACCTCTTTTTTATGATGAAAAGAATAATTTAATAGTGGTAGGACTTTATAAATTATAAAAACAATACTCATGATGAAAATCAGTACCATAGTGGAGATTATAAGAATCGTTATCATAGTCTGTCACCTCAAACTTATCTGCAACCAATATAAGCAAATTAGTACGAAAATATCTAAAATCAATATATTAACATAATATTCATGAAAAGATTAAAATGTCACAATATGTTAACCATGTTTCACTCGACTAATTTGTTATACAAAAATATGGATTAAAGACAGACATAAATAAAGACTGCCCTTAAGACAGTCTTTGAACAATGTTTTGAGTTGTTATTATATTTCACATAATTATACTTCACATGAACTGTTCTTGACCAGTTCCGATATATTTGAGAATATGGAAGGTTTGCAATCTTTGCAAATTGAAACTTCTTTAACATCATACAGCTTCTGTACCTGCTTTATTATCTGCTCAAGCCGTTCATCGTTTTTAACCAGCAAGTACATACGGCTGTCTTCACTATTTCCTATCTGGCCGCAGAGAATGCCTTCAAGGTTGAAAGCTCTTCTTGCAAAAAGCCCGGTAATATGAGACATTACTCCAGGGTGATTTTTAACTATTAACTCAATGACACAGTATTGGCTATCCATTATAATTCTCCCCCTATCATTTCATTGTTGGCTTTTCCGGGAGGAACGATGGGTACAACATTCTCCTCAGGTCTTACAGGAACATCAATAATACATGGTCCCGGCTCACTAATACACTTTCTTATAATTTCAATAGGATTTTCAGCCTTACCTATTCGAACACCTTTAATACCAAAGCCTTTTGCTATTGATGCAAAATCAGGACTTGAATCAAACTTTGAAGCGATATAATGCTTATTGTATATCATTTCCTGCTGCTGTCTTACAAGCCCTAGATACCCGTTATTCATGATGATTACCTTTAAATCGGGCTTAAGGTCTGCTAAAGTAGCAAATTCTTGAATGTTCATCAATATTGAGCCGTCACCGCTTATGCAAACAACCTTTTTATCGGGATTTGCTACAGCTGCTCCAATAGCAGTAGGCAAGCCAAAACCCATTGTACCAAGTCCCCCGGATGTAAGGAATGTCCTCGGCTTTCTAACAGGATAACCCTGTGCTGTCCACATCTGATGCTGACCCACATCGGTAGCAACTATATCATCCTCTGAGAGAATGTTTCCCAATGCCTTTATTATGGTAAGAGGGTGGAAAAGGTCGGTTTCAGGCGGCATTACAAAAGGATGCTTTTCCTTTAAATCATTAAGTTTATCGATCCATTCACTTCTCTCATTTGCCTTTATTAATGGGGCAAGCTTATTAAGAATGGGTTTAAGACCGCCAACTATATTTATATTAGCTTTCTTTACCTTATTTATTTCAGCATTGTCAATATCAAAATGTATAATTGATGCATTAGGACAGAAGCTTTCCACCTTGCCTGTGGCCCTGTCATCAAACCTTACTCCAAGAGCTATGAGAAGGTCTGTTTCATCCAACAGGAAATTTGTATACCTTGCACCATGCATTCCTAACATACCTAAATATAATGGACTTTCCGGTGAAAACGCCCCAAGCCCCATCAATGTACATGTAACAGGAATACTGCTTTTTTCTGCAATCTCAGTAATAACCTGGGATGCATCTGCATTTATTACACCGCCTCCAATATATAAAACAGGTCTCTTTGACTCATTTATCATTCTAGCTGCTTCTTCAATTGTACCTAGCGTTTCATTATCCAATATTTCTTCTTCCTCAGGAATAAAAGCATCCGGAAGCTCGGATAAGCTTACTTTCTGCAGTTGTACATCCTTAGGTATATCAACAACTACAGGACCCGGTCTTCCGCTTACGGCTATCTTAAAGGCTTCAGGTATCACTTCAAATAACTCCATTACATCCCTGACAAGAAAGTTATGCTTTGTTATGGGAAGCGTCAATCCATAAGTATCAACTTCCTGAAAAGCATCAGTACCCACAAGGCTGTATGGTACCTGTCCCGTAATTGCTACAACAGGTATGGAATCAAGCTTGGCATCTGCTATAGCTGTAAGAGCATTGGTAGCACCTGGACCGGATGTAGCAAAGCATACTGCCGGCTTGCCTGTTGTCCTTGAAATACCCTGTGCAAAAAAACCTGCCGCTTGTTCATGCCTAACAAGGATATGCCTGATGGAACTTTCATATAATGCGTCATATATGGGAAGATTGGCACCACCCGGTATCCCTGCAATTATGTCTATACCTTGACGCTCTAAAAGTTTAATAAGGAGCTGGGCTCCGTTAATTGTTTTAGTTTCTTTCTTTGTATCAGCCATTGTATCCTCCATTCTTTATTCCATCATTGCAGCCTGTCTCTTGTACTGGTCGGCAAGAACAATGTACGCCATAGCCTCAACCACAGGTACTATTCTTGGACAAATACAAGGGTCATGCCTTCCCTTTGTAACAATCTCGGTCTCATTACCGTTTTTATCAACAGTTTTTTGAGAAACCGATATTGAAGAAGTAGGCTTCACAGCAATCCTGAATACAATTTCCTGACCGGTGCTGATTCCTCCTAATATGCCCCCTGCATTATTGCTTATAAATCCATCCTTGTCCATCCAGTCGTTATGCTCACTGCCCAGCATGGAGGCACATTCAAATCCTTTACCGAACTCAATGCCTTTAACTGCTCCTAATGAGAGCATGGCCTTTGCCAGCTCTGCATCAAGCTTATCAAATACCGGCTCGCCAAGTCCTACTTTGACACCTGTTATTCGGCATTCAATTATCCCGCCGCAGCTATCGCCGATTTCTGCCAATTCCTCTATCCTTTTAACCATTAGAGCAGCAGCCTCAGGATCACAAGCTCTAACCGGATTGTTCTCTATTTCGTTTTCATCAAATGTCTTGCATCTGTAGCCTGCTGCTTCAAGTGTATATGCCACTACCTTGACACCCTTTTCTTTAAGCATCTTTTTTGCAACAGCACCTGCAGCAACCCTTGCTGCAGTTTCCCTTCCTGAAGCTCTGCCGCTTCCTCTATAGTCTCTGATACCGTACTTTTTATCATATGTGAAATCCGCATGACCGGGCCTGTAAAGGTTTTTAATGCTGTCATATGCCTCAGGCCTTGCATCTTTGTTGTATAGCACAATAAATAAAGGTGTGCCTGTTGCTTTTCCTTCAAAAACACCTGCCATTATGGAAACTTTATCTTCCTCCTGCCTTGGAGTAGTTACCGAAGATTGTCCCGGTTTTCTTCTGTCCATATCCAACTGAATTTCAGATTCAGAAATCTCAAGCCCCGGCGTGACACCGTCAATAACCACGCCCACAGCTCCTCCATGGGATTCACCAAAAGTAGTAATTCTAAATGCTTGCCCAAAGCTATTTCCTGCCATAATCAATCTCCTATCTCTTTCTCTTATTAAAAAACAACTAAAATATCAAAAATTTTTTAATTTATAATAACATATAATTTATCAATTGCGAATCATCTTTTTTATAAAATCAATGCTGCATGATTTCCTTGCGGCATAATCTTCCAATTGATCCTCTCCTATTTTTCCAAGGTCGAAATATTTCGATTCGGGATGTGAAAAATACAAACCGCATACGCTGGCTACAGGGTCCATCATAAAGCTTTCCGTCAGCTCAATATTTATATTTTCTTTAACATTTAACATGCTGAACAATTTACTTTTCTCCGAATGATCCTTCATGGAAGGATAACCGAAAGCCGGTCTAATCCCTCTGTATTTACCCTTAAAAAGCTCTGTACAATCAAGATTTTCTGAAGGCGAATATCCCCACAATTCCTTTCTTACCTTTTCATGTATCATTTCTGCCAAAGCTTCTGCGAGCCTGTCCGCCAACACCTTAAGCATTATAGCATTATACTCGTCACCCTGTTTTTTAAGCTCATCATGCTTTTTAGAAACTCCAAGGCCTGTTGTGACTGCGAAAGCACCAATATAGTCCTTTATGCCTGATTCCTTTGAAGCTATAAAATCACTTAATGAAAGATACACACCCGATTTGCTTTCCTGCTGCCTCATAAAATTGAACTTAGCTAGCGGATTTGTCCTTGTCCCATCACCATAAACCTCTATGTCATCTCCAACAGAGTTTGCTGGATAAAGACCTACTACTGCCTTACCCTCAAGCCAGTTTTCCTTTTCAATCCTGTCTAAAAGCATATTGGCATCTCTGTAAAGTTTATTAGCCTCTTCACCATACTTAGGATGCTCCAATATCTCAGGATAAGTGTGATTCATATCCCATGCAACAAAGAAATAGGTCCAGTCAATATACTTTCTAATATCCGATACATTTATTCCATCAAAAACTCTGTTCCCTAAAAAACTCGGTTCCTTTATATCTTCCTGCCTTATGTCAGGCTTATATGCCTTTTCCCTTGCCTCACTTATGGAAACCAGTTTTCTTTCTATTAAACCGTAGTTGTTGCGTATCTCTTCATACTCAGCCTTAATGCTTTTTAAATATCTTTCCTTCTCATTTTTATCCATAAGCTTCTTGCAAATCTCAACGCCTTTTGCAGCATCTATGGAATGTATAACACCATGAGAATAATTAGGATCCAGCTTAACTGCCGTGTGAATCTTAGATGTTGTTGCTCCTCCTACAACAAGTGGAATAGTAAAACCTTGTTTTTCCATTTCAGATGCAATATGGCACATTTCTTCAAGAGAAGGTGTTATAAGGCCGCTTAAGCCGATAATATCCACATTTTCCTCTCTGGCTTTTTTAAGAATGTCTTCTGCCTGAACCATAACGCCCATGTCAATAACTTCGAAATTGTTGCAGGCTAAAACTACTCCAACAATATTTTTACCGATATCATGAACATCTCCCTTTACTGTCGCCAAAAGGATCTTTCCGGCACTTTTCTGATTGCCGCTGCTTTTTTCGTTCTGTATATATGGAAGCAAACATCCCACAGCCTTTTTCATAACCCTGGCACTTTTTACAACCTGAGGAAGAAACATTTTTCCTTCTCCAAAAAGCTCCCCAACGGTCTTCATTCCGTTCATGAGAGGGCCTTCTATTACATCTATGGGGTTTTGAAGCTTATTTCTTGCCTCTTCAACATCCTCCTCAATATAATCGGTAATTCCCTTTACCAAAGAATATGAGAGTCTCTCGTCATAGTTTTTTTCTCTCCACAAAACCTTTTTTGACGATGTATTGTCATCCTTGTCTTTAATGCTTGTTGCAAAGTTAAGCAATATTTCTGCAGCATCCTCTTTTCTATTTAATACAACATCTTCCACTTTTTCTAAAAGCTCCGGTTCAATGTTGTCATATACCTGTATCATGCCGGGATTTAATATCCCCATATCAAGACCTGCCTTTATGGCATGATAAAGAAATACCGAATGCATTGCCTCTCTTATAATGTTATTTCCTCTAAATGAAAAGGATATGTTGCTTATGCCACCGCTGACCTTTGCATACGGAAGATTTTCCTTTATCCACCGTGTTGCGTTTATAAAATCCACCGCATAATTATTGTGCTCATGTATTCCTGTACCTATAGCAAGGACATTAGGGTCGAAAATTATATCCTCAGGAGGGAAATTTACTTTATTGACCAAAATGTCGTATGCCCTTTTGCATATAGATGTTCTTCTTTCAAAAGTATCCGCCTGCCCTTCCTCATCAAAAGCCATAACCACTACCGCTGCATTATATTTCTTTATAAGGGTTGCCTGCCTTATGAACTCTTCCTCTCCAACCTTTAAGCTTATGGAATTTACAATGGGCTTACCCTGAATGGCCTTTAAGCCTGTTTCTAAGACCTCCCATTTTGATGAATCAATCATAACAGGAACCCTGGCTATCTGGGGTTCACTTGAAAGAAGCTTTAAAAAGAAGTCCATTTCCTTCTTTGCATCAAGCATTCCGTCATCCAAATTGACATCTATAACCTGAGCACCGTTTTCAACCTGCTCCCTTGCAATGGACAAGGCTTCCTCGTGCTTTTTCTCACGTATGAGCCTTGCAAACTTGAGAGAACCTGCAACATTTGTCCTCTCTCCTATATTTATAAAATTATTTTCCTTATTTACCTTAACTGTCTCAAGGCCACTGAATATTGTTTCCTTAACAATCTCAGATGTAGGCTTAGGCTTTATATCCTTTGCCACATTGTATATGGCAGCTATATGAGCAGGGGTAGTACCGCAGCATCCTCCGATTATATTAACCCTGCAATCATTAAGCATATCTTTAACCAGCTCCGCCATCTGCTCAGGAAGCTCATCATATCCTCCAAGGCTGTTGGGAAGACCTGCGTTCGGATGCACGCTTACATACAGTTCCTGTATCTTTCCAAGCTGCTTTACAAAAGGCACAAGCTCCCTTGCACCAAAAGAACAATTAAGCCCGAAGCTTATGACATCACGGCCCTTTAATGAGCTTACAAGCCCTTCCAAGGTCATACCCGAAAGTATTCTGCCGCTTTTATCTGCTATTGTGGCAGATATCATTATGGGTGTCCTCTTACCCAATTGATTTGCAACATTATCGGCCGCAAACAAGGCTGCTTTAGCATTTAACGCATCAAATATGGTTTCTATAAGAAGAATATCAACTCCACCTTCAACAAGCCCTCTTATTTGCTCCTCATATGCCTCGACCAACTCATCAAATGTAATATTTCTAAATCCAGGGTTTTCCACATCGGGAGACAATGAAGCCGTTTTGTTTGTAGGTCCTATGGAACCTGCCACAAATCTGGGTTTTGAAGGGTCTTTCAATGTATACTCATCGGCAGCCTCTCTGGCGATTTTTGCCCCCATCACGTTTTGTTCATAAACCAGCTCCTGAGTATCATAATCGGATTGTGATATCTTGTTGGCATTAAATGTATTGGTTTCGATAATATCAGCACCGGCTTCAAGATAATCCAAATGTATCTTTTTAATAATATCGGGTCTTACCAATGTCAGCATTTCATTGTTACCCTTTTGGGGTTTTGATAAGCTTTTAAAACGTTCTCCCGTATAATCAGAGGGATGGAGCTTCAATGCCTGAATACAGGTACCCATCGCTCCATCCAATAATAAAATTCTATCTTTTAGCAACTCTTTTATATCTTTCTTCATTTATACGTCTCCTAAATTCAATGATAATGCACTTATTTTATCATTAAATAAAGTTTAAATCAATATTCACCATTTAAAGTTCAGGTAATTTATTGATAAAAAATCAAATTTTATATTCTCTCAATATTCTTCAAATCTCTTTTCAACTTCCTGCCAATCCACCACATTCCACCATGCATCGATATAATCTGCTCGCCTGTTATTGTACTTGAGATAATACGCATGCTCCCACACATCAAGCCCTAAAAGTGGAGTAAATCCGTCAGACAATGGAGTATCCTGATTTGCAGTTGATACTACAGATAGTTTGCCGTCCTTATCTTTGACAAGCCATGCCCAGCCGCTTCCAAACCTAGCAAGTGCAGATTTTGCAAAAACATCCTTAAAGCCGTCAAAGCTTCCAAATGTTTCATCAATTTTCTTTCTAAGCTCTCCTTGAGGTTCGCTACCACTGCTCTGGCTCATTGAGTTCCAAAATAAAGTATGATTGTAGTGCCCCCCTGCATTATTTCTTACTGCCCAATACACATCTTGCGGCAGGGTATCAAGGGAAGTAAGCAATTCAAAAAGGGTCTTTTCCTGAAGTTCAGGATACTTTTCCAAAGCTCCATTGAGATTATTTACATATGCAGCATGGTGTTTTGTATGATGAATTGCCATAGTCTCCTTATCTACATAAGGCTCTAAAGCATCGTATGAATACGGTAATTCCGGTAATGTATGTTTCATAATTGTTTCCTCCTTCCAAATCGATTAAAGGATATATTTAAAAGTATCCTATATTTCTAATGAGTTTAAAAATCTCTTACTTATATATAACCTTTTTATTTACGCCTAATCATTTTCCATCAATTTTATTTTTATATTAAATAAGATTAATTTTTTTGCATTTATCTACGCTAACACTTATATTTTTCAATAAATTACAAACAATAAACATCGTTAAAAAACTTTATAAAACATAAGCAGGTGATAACTAATTTTGAAAAAGTATACAGCATTATTTGTCAAGATTTTTAGTATAATAGTTATTGGGGCTTTATTATTTGTATTCCTTGGGAAATCACCTCAATCAAGCAACGATAATGCCAATATCGATGATATGGATGTTTCTCAAGTTGCCGAAACAAACTTGGTTTCAGGACCTGAAATCAATCTTCCCTGGGACTTTGAGCTGGAATTTATCAAGTCCAAAGAAATTAACAACACACCTGTTTTAATGGGTGCATATAGGACAGTCCTCAAAGATCCGTTGCCCGGTGAAGAATTCAATGTTCATTTAGCGGCAAGAATGCTCTGCGGCATCGTTTTGCAGCCTGGAGAAATTTTTTCTCAAAACGGTACTTTAGGCCCCTATACTGAAGAAAGAGGCTTTCAAAAAGGCCCGACATATATCGGCTCAAAACTAACAACAACAATAGGCGGCGGTGTATGCAAGATCGCATCCACACTTTATAATGTCTGTGTTTTAAGTAATCTCAAGATTATTGAAAGGCATAACCACAGCATGCCGGTACCCTATGTTCCATATGGTCAGGATGCTACAGTTTCTTATGGTGCAAAGGATTTAAAATTTAAGAATACCACAGACGGCAACGTTATGATTTGGGCACAGGGAATAGACAATGTATTGTATATGGGGTTTTACGGAACAGTAGAGCCTCCTGCTGTGACCTGGAATCATGAGTTTTTAAAAAAGACTTCGGCACAAAAAGTATATACGATAAATCCGTCATTACCTAAGGGATATGAAAAGGTATTGATAGAGGGTATGGATGGTGCAACCGTAAAGTCTTCAATTTCCATTGAAGAAAAGGATGGCACAATAACAAAAAAGGACATGGGTATAAGCAATTATTCTCCTTTTCCGACAATAATCGAAAAAGGACCGTAATATGGCCAACAGGGCATTTCAATAAAAAAAATTGATGATATAGTACATTAAATATCAACAATCTTTTTCTTGAAATGCCTTCAATATAAATTTATTCTTAAAATTTATTCTTAAACTCTTTTTATAGCTTTATTCTTTCGCCCTTCACTAAATACTTAACCAGATGTGAACCTGTATCGTTTTCCAGTTTTCTTATAACCGATTCTAAAATCTTTGTGTTTTCATCAGTCATGTATTTAAATTTGACGGCGACCTCATATGACAGCTCTCTATCCCCTATTCTTATTATTTCTGCATCAAAATTGACAGCAGATTCAGAATCAGTATTTAATTTAAAACTTAATGCGTATCTATCATCAATCTCTTCAATGTTTTTCTTAGGTATAATCCCATAAAGCCCACCTAAGCTCAAATCTTTTACATAGAACTTTATATCTTTTTTAATGGGATAATTATACTCATTAAAGACCGATATACTTGAACACATATCAACCTTATATCGCTTTGTTTCTCTTTTGTTATCAAACTTGACATAGTGGTCTACATATAATCTTATGTATGAAGGATAAATAAGACTAATATTGTTTATATTGCTCTCTACTATATACTCACAATCTATACATTTTATCTTGCAGCATATAGGATCCCCCAACTGAATACTATAACTTTTAAACTCCTTTGGATAAGCAATATAAAGGTACTTCCCATCTGTCTCCTGAACAAGGCTTAACACCGAGTCCGGAAGAATATCATGCTTTATACTCACTATCGCACCAGGCTTAAAAGGCAACTCATCATCCTTTTTTTTGAACAGCCTGCTCATCTTAACATTAAAACCACTATACATAAAATCCCCCTATTGACATTTATGTCAACTTCAAATCTACCCCTAGAATAACATTTATAAGAAACATTTATTTAATATAAATTTATCTATATTATAATTAATTATAATTACCATTAATTTCAAATTACTATTATTTTTTACATTTGTACACGTTAAATGTAAAATCAATAACGTATTTATTATAATTATTAATAGTTTATTAATTATAATTTTAGCAAAGAGAAATCGTACGGTCAATAAGCTATCTTTGTTCAGTTTTGTCCAAATTGTACAGTTTTTTAGATGCAATAAAATACAATATGCCTTTTTACTAATCATTATCAAAAAAACACTTTAAAAAATAGCTATTTTATACTATAATATATATTGATTCCACTGCAATAACTCCTGTTAAAAACAGGTAATATCGATCTTTGAAAACTTCGCAAAACTATTGAAACTACTGGACTTCAAGGCGTTTTTGCGATATACTGTATGTAGAAAAATA
>Ga0208825_1002435_pt1 | contig 12276 bp, 10 predicted proteins | sample AD_UKC113_MetaG_FD_184450 | JGI IMG/M metagenome (GOLD analysis project Ga0208825, IMG submission 184450) | Active sludge microbial communities of municipal wastewater-treating anaerobic digesters from Hong Kong - AD_UKC113_MetaG (SPAdes)... | ecosystem: Engineered > Bioreactor > Anaerobic >...
TTTCTCCCAACCAATAGCTAATTTCGGCTTTATGTCCGTCTTTTATACTACCCAATCCCACGCTTCCTGCCGCCTCGCCATTAATCTCAATTGCAAAATTAATCATTTGCGGATTTTTCTTTTTCTCCTCTTTTAAATTTTTAGCTATCCATTTTTTTGCATCTTTTAAGGTGTAGGGATAGGGAATGCCTGAAGTAGTTCGATAAATTTTTCGATTATTAATATTTTTCTGCAAAGACCACTCGTCTCCCTTACGAAACGGTCTTAAAATAAAATTTTGCGATTTAATCACTGGTATTTTTGTCATATTTTTATATTTTTGCCCCTCCACAACATTCTGACATTCTTAAGAATGTGAGAATGTTTAATGTTAGGCTAAAACTTTTTAGAAAAATCGACTAACATTTTGCCGTAAGGCGAAAGATAATGGCCGACTGATCGACCGTGATATTTTTTATTCAACAAACCCGCCTGTAATAATCTTCTTGTATGCTCAGAAATTGTTTTGATGTTGCAATTTAAGGCTTCCGCTATGCCCTCAAGAGTGATGCCTTCGTTTTTAGCAACCAAAAACAAAATTTCCAATCGCCGATGATTGGCCGCACCTTTAAAATATCTTTCGAGTTGCTTGCTTGTTTTCATACCTTGTAATTTAATGCCTTATTTCGGCTTTATAACATTCTGACATTCTTGAGAATGTGAGAATATTATAGATAACAGTAAAGAAGTGACTATTCGGATTGACTTGACCTTTCCTTGTACATTTTAATCCATTCTTCTGATAATGGCCAGTTTTGAAATTGATCGCAGGGAAACTTCTCACAATCTCGGGAACAAACGTCTACTTTATTTTCAACAGCACATTCTAAAACCGGACAATTAGCATTAATTTTCTTCAAAAATTCAACGCCTTCTTTGGTTTTGTTACAACCCGAACAAATCCCTTTAACATAAAGCCCACAGGTTGAACAACAAATCCCACACGCCCCAATTATTTCTTTTTTCTGTTGTCCCATTGTTTATTTTTCAATTAATTTTTCGACCTTTTTATTCAACATTCTGACATTCTTGAGAATGTGAGAATATCGTGAAATGATGAAAATAAAAGGGTTTGTTCGAAATCGATGTGGAAATTTGAATAAATTCATGCGCAAGAGGGTTCAATTTTTAGTTAATCTGAAATATTTCTCCACTAAAACATTGAACTTTTTCAAAATATCATTAGTGACCCCTAAATCTTTATCTAAATCCAAAGGGATAAAATTCAGTTTACCTTTTTTATCAAAATATGGTGGATCGGAAACCCTAAAATATGGCATGGCAGGAGTAATCAAAATTATCTTTGCTCGCCAAAATTCTTCAATTAACTTTAGTTTTTTAATATCATTTTCATAAAAAGGAAGTTCGGTACGAAATTTTACTTCAACAAGTAAAATTTTCTTTTTATTCACGACAATAAAATCGGGAATCGAGCTGATTCTTTGCCCTACTTCGCTTTCGCGATCAAATATATCCTCTAATTGAGTCAAGTTCTGTAAAACTGCCTCATAGCCAAAACGATAAATCTTATTACCGCATTGCTTGAGTAATTCTTCCACTAAACATTCTCCCATTCTCCCTTTTAATACGTTTTCTGGTTCAAATGCCATAAATTTATTTTCAATTAATTTTTTTCAAATTTCTTGACCTTTTCTAAAGATTTAAAAAATATGCACCCTCCGTTGTCATGTGGATTCTATATTTCTTTTCTCAATTTTTTTCTTAGAATAGACTCGCGAGCTTTTATTAATGCATCGTCTTTTAAGTCCCTTATGGCAAACCCCGATTCATTTAACCTTTTACCTATTTCTTCATCACTCAATCCTTGCTCTGACAATTTGAGAATCTCTGGCAATAATTTTATTTTTAATATCTGGTTTACTGCATATTCAGTCATATTCATTATTCGAGCAATTTGATTAGAATGAAATCCTTTATTTTTCAATTGAATAACTTCTTTACATCTTTGTAAATAAATATATTCAAACTCTTGTAGCCGTTTTTTGTATTTTTTTTCTCTTTTTTCAGCTGCTATAAAATCATTGAGATAATCTTGGTATTCTTGATTTTTATTGCGAAAATAAACAACCTCGCGACAGACTTTCCCGCTAGCCCAATCATATCCTAAAAGTCTTGCTATTATATGAAACAAGATGCTAATAATTTCCCAATCATTATTTTCTTTATTAATTTTTGATATTTCTTTTTCTAAATAACCTATCTCTAAAAATAGCATTGCTCTGAGTCTTTCGTCCATAGTCACGACATTATCAATCCTTTCTCTAATTTTATTTAAGGCTTTTTGGCAAACCTTCTTAACAAACGCTGGATTTGTTGCACTATCGGCTGAATGATAAGCTCTATCGCCCAACAATTCTCTCATTGCAGATTCGAATGCACTTGAATATTTAAATCTTTTCTGCTTCTCGTCTAAATTATTTTTTATTCTTGATTTTTGCATTTTGCTTTTTGATTTTTTTATCCAATTTCTCCTAATTTTTTGTTTTGATTTTTTTCTAACAAATTTAACATTATAAGTGAAATCATCTTTACTGATCTTCTTTATTATTCTTTAAAAATCTGAGGGTGGTCTGGTTTTTCATCCGATTTCCAAAATTCTTTTATTGGTTTTTTTATATAGTTCTATTTTCTTTGTTTAATTGGTGCAGGTATTCTTTAATAAGCACCTTATTCTCATTTTCCTGTTCGCCCTTAAAATATAATTCGATGAAATCGATCATTTCTTCATTACCTCGATATCCGTAAATAATACGCAAAGACGCACCCCTCAAATATCTACAGAAGAATCGCGCCTTTATTATCTTTACTTCTTCTTGACTGTGTAAAATTACAAAATGTTTGCCGTTTCCCAGAGGAAATTCTGAAACCACTTTCTTAAATTCTAATAGATCATCTGGCAATGATTTATATTTTCTTGATAACCGTTTGAAATTCTTTGTAAATTCATTAATTTCATTAAAGTTCATCTTCGTAATTTCTTACCGAATGTTCTTGATCGCGGTAAAATACGCTCTCATAACTAATAATCTCACCATTTTTATGAACTTTCCAAGGTACATCGCCATGAGAATATTTTGTTAATTCTTGGGCATTTTTATCGGCAAGACGGGCAAGAACTTCATCTATGTGCTTTATCTCCCGTGCCGACAACTTGCTTAAATCTGGCTCACGACGTGGCAAATACTTTTTCTGGTCATACTGAAAGTATTTACTCTTGACTCGCTCTATTTCATGCCGCTGCTCCATTTCTTCAGTAATCTTCTTAAACTCAACCGGTGTGGGCCCATAATGATTTTTGATGTATCTCGCCCCAGTTAATTGTTCCTCAAATTTTTCGTAAAAATCAAAGTCAATGAAATAAAGCAATTTATATATGGCAGTTTCTCCGATATTAGGCTTGGCGCCAACCTTATTTAATACATAAAGCAGGACTTCTTTAAATTTTTCAACATTAGCCCGAGGCATAATAATACGAATATCATTTTTCTTTTCTTTTATTTTCTTTTCCTCAAAAACAACTTTGAGTGGAGTAGAGGTTGGATTTTTAATGAAATCTTCTAAAGATAATCCAAAAATACTGGCAAGTTTTTCTGCTTCTGAAATAGTTAATTCCCTCTCGCCTTTTTCAATTTGTATATAAGTTGGTCGCGAAAGGCCAAGTTTATTTGCGATGTACTCCTGAGAAAAGTTGTACTGTTCGCGAAGCACTTTTAATTTTCTATACAAATCTTTAGCCATATTCTTTTAATTATATTACTCGTGTCAAAAAAACTTGTCAAGTGGATAAGTATAAATACTTAACATTATAAATAAATTTTTACAGTAATTTTTTAATATCACTTAAATACTGACTCAAATTTTTCATTGCGACTTATTAAAAAACTTTTTCTTTTGAATAATTTAACTTTTTAATATATTCCAAAAAATCAATTCCTAAAGGGGTAATTCTACATTTTTTCTTCTCGTTGTCAAAAAATACTTCTACAAGACCAGAATTTATTAGATAATTTAGATAATTTTCAAGTGGGTAAGAATTTAAATCAGGCCATTTTATTCTAATTTGCTGATAATATGCGGCTATATCTTCGTAAAAAACACCATTAGTGCCTTTTAACCGAAGCTCTTCTAGAAGATTAATTTGACTTCCAAAAATAGTCTGGTAGATACGCTCAAAAATTAAAGCTGTCCGGAGCGTGTTTATTTGTGATAATAAAACGTTTATTTGCCGTTGTAAATCATTCAATTCTTTATCTGAAAATTCTTTTTTAATTTCAATAGAATCTTTAATTTCTTCTGGAATATTTTTATCTGGCGTTTTCTGTTCTAGCGGTAAATTTACTTTAATTCCACCTGGGAATTCAGCACTTACAATTCTATTTATTAATCCTTTGATTTCATTTTTAAATTTAAAAATAAAAATGGAGATTAATCCTGGCCAAATAATAATTTTTATAAATTCCAATATTAATTCATAATTTATATTCATATCTTTAACTTATAATAAAATTTAATTTTTATTTGCTGACTGCTCAACAATTTCAATTTCCTCCGGTGTGAGAGAATAAAGTTGGTAAACTAATGAATTTTTTTAATTTACTTTTTTCAAGTAATTTTTCGACTTTTTGCTTGGCTTGAAATCGCCTTCGATTATTTTTCTTAATTCTATAAATTCTTTATTGTAAAGTTTATAAAATCTTTTTTTAAAATATTTACCTTTGATAAAAATATCTATTATACTCTCTAAATGTGTTATTAATGATTTCAAATTAATATACAAATAACCTCCTTTCATAAAACCATAAAGATAGTTTGATTCTGAATATTGGACTATAATTAATTTATCAAAATCAGAAGGCAAAAAGTGCACAAATGCACATCTAATTTTCCACAAGAATCTTGGTAAGGATATTTCATAATCAAGATCCCACTCACTTACAATAGAGATATTATCCAAAATATCAATTTTATTCAATAATTTTTCGTATCTTGAAGCACCACTTCTTTCTTTTGGATAATAAATATTGGCCAGTGTATCTAAAAAACAAAAAAATAATTGTAAGGCAAAATATCTGTTTTTCTTTCTTACCCCAATCGCTTTTATAAAACTTAAATATTGCTTAATTTCATTTAACTCGGCCATGGTTTTTGCTATTAATTTTTTGACTTTTTATTCAACATTCTGACATTCTTGAGAATATAAGAATATTATATTTATTATTTTAATTCCTCGGCAATAATAACTTGGGCATAACGATATTGAATTTCAGGAATTATCTCGACGGGGGCATTTTTCAACAAAGGCAAAACTTCTTGTTCTAAGGCGTTAATAATTTCTTCTTTTTTTAATCCAAATTTTCTTTTATAATCCCGAGTCAATTCTCTTATTTTTTTGTTTTGGGCATAATTCAAATGCTTATTTTGCACAAATTCTTCTAATTGTTGGCATCGCTCTTTAAACGCCTTGCTTTCCCCTCTTTTCAACCCCTCTAATAATTTAATAAATTCTTGTTTTGTGTGATCCAGCATTATTATTGTTGTTTTATCTTGCTCTCTTTTATTAGCTTCTTGTTCAAAATCTTCTTTTACACGCTCAATAATAGGGAGATTTTTTTCATTAAACTCTAATTTTTCTTCTTCCTTTGTACATTTCAAATAATTTAGAATTTCCCAATCATTCTTACTAATAATCTCTCCGCTTTGATTGGCCAATCTTAATCGACAATAATCATCAGCTCTACAAAAAACCACCACTCCTTTTTCTGAATGTTTTTTCCCACAATTAACCATCATCGGTAATTCTAATGCTTTTTTATATTCATCAGCAAATTCTTTAATCAATTTATTAAATTCTAATTCAAAAGTCTTTACTGTTGATCTTGTTTCGACTTCTTCGATACTGTCTGGATTTTCTGTATAAATTTCAAATAGCTTCTTTTTAATAGTTTGCTCATCTAAACTTATAGTTTTTTCATCATAACCAAATGTTTTAATAATAGCATCTATTCTTTTTTTCACCCTATCTTCTACTTTAATCTGTTTTTCTGCTTTCTCTTCGGGGAAAAAATTATAAACAAAAATCTCATCGTGCTCACTACCTACTCTATCTATTCTGCCAATCCTTTGAATGATACGAACGGGATTCCAATGTAATTCATAGTTTATAACAACTTGGCCATCTTGAAGATTTAATCCTTCAGAGAGAATTTCTGTAGAAACTAAAATATTAATTTCATCTTCTGGATTAATTTTTGCCTTATTAGCCTTTGGAGCAAATCTTTTTATTTTTTCCATTATTTTTTCTTTTCCAGTTACAATATCCACTTTTTCAAATTCATTTTTTAAATTTTCATAAAGATATCCTGCTGTTGATTCAAAACAAGTAAAAATAATTACCTTCTTATTTTTAATTGGATCTTGTTGTAAAATTTTAATTAATGTCTGTAATTTATCATCATCTTTTGGAGTAATTCCTTTAATTAAATTTACAAGTTCCTCAAATATGTGCTGATCGTTTTCTATGTCTCGTTCCAATTGAGCTACCTTAAACTTTTTCTTATCATAAAAATTTTCTTCCTCTACCCATTCGATTTCTTCGCCGCTATCTATCTGGTCGGTAATTTCTGTTAATTTATCAATATCACCAATCCATATTTTATTTTTTTCTTTTAAAATTCGATAAAAATTATCGTGATTTTTAACTTGAGTCATTGCGGTATCTAAAAACGCTTTCACACTGCTTTCTAATCTTCGAAAGAGATTCGTTCTTACTAATTGTTGCAAATTAAACCAGGATTGCTGAATTTTATGAAATTCTTCAGAATCAAATTCTGTCTCTATGGCATATCGACCTATATTATATCTAGCATAGGTTAATTTAGATATTAAATCTTGTATTTTTTTATAAACACCCTCTTCATAGACATCGTCTATAGAATAATCTATTCTAAATGGTCCTTTTCGTTTTGGAAATATAATTTTTTCTTGTGGATAATATTCTTTAATGTCACTCCTCGTTCGTCTAATTAATATTTGGGAAATTAAATCATCAATGTCACTTTTATTTTGTTCGCAATTTTTAAAGTATTCTTTTAATTTAATCGGATAAATCCTAAAATTATGATTGGCTTCGTAAGGAGTAAATAATTTTAATTGCCAGTAAATATCCCAGATATTTAAATTTTCTGGCGTGGCACTAATTAGAATTACCTGCTTGCCCTCACAAATTTTTGCTAAATCATTATATCCTCGGGTATCAGGATTGCGAAAATGATGCGATTCATCTACTAGAACAACGGATCTTTTTAGCAATTCCTCATTGTCTAAAATTTTATTTAATAAACCATTCGAAAAAACTTTTGTTTTTATCGCTCCAAATCCCCGTAATGTTTCTTCCCAATAATCCACCAAACGTTTAGGCACAATAGCAATCGCTGGTTTCCCCTCACTTTCTAAATGGGCCAGCAGAGCTGCTCCAATATAAGTTTTTCCCAAACCAGGAACATCCGATAAGAAAACACCATTGTATTTTTCCAATCTCTGGTAGGCATCAATAACTGCATCTTTTTGATATTGATAAAGTTCTGCCTCAATTTCAATCTTTGGCTTTTCTTCAGCAAAAGCAAAAATTTCATGTAAAGTCCTGAGATAAACTCTAAAAGGAGTAACATCTTGATTAAATGGCCAAGATCTTTCAATTGCTTGGGCTGCCAATGCCGTAAAATCCATTATTTCACTTTCTTCCCATTTTTCTTCAAACCATTTATCAAGAAATTCGTAATTTTCTTCATCTGTGAGATTAACATTTAATTCTGCATTCAAATCAAAACCACTAATAGAAAAATTACTTGATCCCATAATTGCCTCACCCCTTTTTTCTTTCGAATCTTTATAATCAAAAAGGTACAACTTGGCATGAAGCGGTTCTTTATAATAAATTCGAATTTCTATTTTTCTTTCTTTTATTTTTTTTAACAACCACTCCAGAAATTCTTTATTTTCTTTAGTTGCGCCAATAAAACTTGGCTCATTTAATAATTCCTTGTATTCCTCTTCCAAAATTTTTTGTCTTTTATCCTCTGGCAAGTGTCTGTTTTTTTCTAAACTATCTCTGACGGCTCTCTCCAATTTTTTATTTAAAAGCATTAATTCGGCTGTTTCTCTATTGGTTTTGGAACCAGCTAAAATTTCTAATTTGTCTAATTTATCTATTTCGTTTCTTAATTCTTTAAAACCGCTCAAAAATAACCAACCAACCGCAAATCTTGCTTTTTTTGATTTTGAAAGCTTTTCTTTTAAAACATTGCTCAATTTTATATTTTTATTATCAATAATTTGGGGAGCCATATCTGTATTATACACTTTGGGCTTTATTTAATCTATTTTGAACTAATTCCGCCACTGCCCAGTAAACCTCTTTGCGTTCCTCCTCGGTTAATCCTAAGGCGTCAAAGACAATATCATCAAGCTCTTTGCGGTCGGGCAATGGATTTGGCTCCTGCTCTCGAATGGGTTTTGATGGGTCAAAACCAAGCTCAGTGAAGATGGAATGAATTTTTCTAGTTAAAAAATTATTTTTTCCTTTGGTATTAAAATTAATTAATTCAGGCTTTATAATTAGAATCTTTACAAAATCATCCTTATAAACGTTTAAAGCTCCCATTCCTTCAGGGATACCAATCATTTCCCAAAATAAAACTTGAATTGTTAGGTTTAACTGAATGGCGATTTTTTCACACTGATTTTTATTTATGAGTATAATTTTATAAAAGCGTTTAAAAAAAATCTTATCCTTATTTAAATGCGAAATAAAAGTATCATTGAAAGTTCTCGGTATAACAATATCGGGAATTAATCTAGAATTTCCATCTTTTTTTACCCCATATATAATTACTTCTTTATCAGAAGAATAAATAGTTATTTTATTTATTAATTGTGAGGATAAAACTATTTTAGCCTTAGGATATTGCTCTTTTACATTATTATCATGAATATATCCTGAAAATTTAGAATAACTTGCCAATGAAGAAAGAATTTCTTTCCCTTTTTCTAAAATCTTAAAATAAATCTCTGGCGCACGGAGATATTTACCGCCCCATTTGTTGCCAATATATGTGCCTGTTTTTTGATCTTTCCCAAATTCGTAGAGTTCCTTTTGATTAATTTTATGAATTCTAAAAATATCAGTTTCCTTTCTTTTGCCTTCTGGATATTTATTAAATCCATCTTCTTTTTCTAATTCAATAAAAACCTCTGAACACATTATTTCTTCAAATGGCCTTTTAAACATTACAAAGGAAACTTCGTTTTCTTGAATTTCTTTTTCACAATCTCCATTTTGGGGTGCTTTTAAAATAGCAATGATGGTATTAATATCCGCATGCTTAAAACTTCTTTTAACTAGGTTATCATAAATTCCTATAATTGGTACTGATTTTATTAAAATCTCTTGCAAAATTTTCCCATATCCAACATCAAGCCAAGAATTAGAAGAAATATAACAAAAAATCCCTTCAGGATTTAAAAGCTTTAATCCTTTTAGATAAAAATAAACATACAAATCACATCTTTTATCAAATTTTTTTGGAATTGGAGATTCATTAACAACTTTGCCTTCAAAATTATAACTCCAATCCAAAAAGATTTGTCTAATTAACTTGTCTTTATATTCCTTTTTTGAATAAAAACCATTTAGATCATTAATCCTTTCTTGTTTTACATAGGGCGGATTAGCAATTACAATATCAAAACCTTTTTTATCAGCGAACACTTCCGCAAAAGCTAAATCCCAAATCATTGGTGGCTCTTTCATTTTTTTTAATTCATTTTTCATCTCAATCAGTTCATTATATTCCTGTGTCAATAATTCTACCTCTTCCTTAATTTGATTTGTTGATAAAATTTCAGATATTTCTTTTGAATTATCCATAAAAAGGTTCTGAATTGCTTTTAAACCTGCTCTCTTTTTTTGGATTTGTTGTTCTGTTTCAATTTTCATTTCATCAATTATGTCCAGTAATAATTTTTTTTCTAAATAAAGAGTTTTTTTGTATTCTTCATTATCTCCGGTTTTATATATATGTTGTTTTTTTTGAATTAATATTTTAAGATCCTTAGCGTGATTACTAACCAAATGTTGCAATCTTCTTAGAGGCACCAATTGATGTCCGATTCTTTGAACAATACTATCACCTACTCTTATTTTAAAATTTAAACTTGGTAAAATGGGATTTGACTGATCTTTTAATACATCTTCTTCAGCATAAACAAATAAATCCAACCATAATCTTAATTTACTAATATTCACCGCCCATGCTTCAATATCATTTCCATAGATATTTCTTTCAATAATCTGCTTTTTCTCTTGATAACAACCCAAATGCTTTATACCTAAATTTTCCCAAAGAATTTCTTTCAACTGATAAAGAAGCTGAACAGCCACCACCAAATAATGGCCAGATCCACAAGCTGGATCCAAAATAAAAATATTATCCAGTTCTTTTAAAAGATTCTCGGCTTCTTCTTTATTAAAGTTTTCTTTTATTTCTGTTCCTAATTCGGGAAAAATAAATTCGTATAATTTCTTTTTATCAATTTGGGTTTTATTAAATAAAAACTCAACAAGGCTTTTTCTCAACATTAATTCTATTTCTACTTTAGGGGTATAAAAAATTCCTGCCTTTGATTGTTCTTCAACTTCTTCTATATTAACTAGATGTTCATAAATATTTCCTAACATTTCTGGATTTATAGCAATATCTATTTCAAATGGCGTTGATTCTTCAATGGTAAAATTGTAACTCTCTAAAAAAGAAAACAGATCTTCAAAAAGATCATCAGAAATTTTCCAACCAATTTTGTCTAAATCATTTTTTTCAAATAAACCGCCATTTAAATAAGGCGCTGTTTTAAGTATTGAATTAAAATCCTTTAAATAATCTCTATCTTTATACATCCAGGAAGGGGTCGAAAGCACATCAAAAAATAATACATTTAACCAATCTTCTTGGAATTTATTCTCTCCTTGAAAATCTGTTTTATATGCATCCCAAAAATGAGCCAAAAAATTCTTATCATTACCAAAACACCCTCTTTTTTGAACAAAATAAAGAAACATCATTCTATCTAATAATTGGTGGATAAAGTCTTTCAGTTTGTTGTTTTTTTCTTTTTCTAAAACATCTACTTTTTGATTTGTTAAACTTTTCTCAATTTTCTTGAAAATTTCAATATAATCATTAAAAAAACTTTCCGTAACCACATCAACGCTAAAGGCCTCTTGGATCTTGTTTTTAATATAAGAATTGACTTTTGCTGGTTGGTTGAGATCGTTTAAATCCAATTTCAATTTGGATAATTGTTCACTGGGTGTTCTTAATTTGGACCGATTTTCAGGATTAATTGAGAATCGTTTTATTCTAATTTTTTGGCTTGTTTTTTCAGCTCTGACAAAATCGGTATAATCGAAATCTTCTGAAGAAAAAATAAAAACCGCATTTTCCAGCATTGGCCGTAAATCAGAATTTCTAAGTATTTTATTTTCAATAACTTTAAATTCTCTGCTATCAAAATTAATCTCCTTTAATATAAATAAAAATATTTGATAGGCTCCCCTTTCTGCCAAAATTTCGCTTTCTTTGATTTTTGTCTTAATTTCATCTGGAAAATCGATAATAGGGCTGGATATACGCGGTGGGTCCCAATTCCATTGCTCTATAAATAATTTTTTAAAATCATTTTTATTTTTTAGATCAGCGAGATAAAATATTGTTTTACTTGTTTCTTTTATCATAACCATCTTAAATAATATGCGATGAAGTTCTTATATATTATACCACACTCCAGCAAAGAAACAAAAAGAGTGGATTTTGGCGGTGAATACCAAAATCTGGTCTTCTTTTAAATCCTCCAGCTAATTAGTGCGAAATATACCAATTTATTTAATTAAAATTCAGAATTGGCTCATGAATTAATTCATGAATTAATTCATGAGCAGTTTTGGGAAAGAAGGTGAGGCAGCTGGAAAAACTTCCTGCGGAAGTTTTTCCAGCTGCCGTGACTTTATATTTTACCTGATACTCTAGAAAGCAAAACAGCAGAATTTAAAATTCAAAATTTCTTCAAGAAATATCCTGTGGATATTTTTTTGCTAAACAAACATAAAAATTATATAATGAAAGCATATGAAAAACTCGCTTTTTATTTCAAACAACAGAGGAA
>Ga0208825_1002439_pt1 | contig 12262 bp, 13 predicted proteins | sample AD_UKC113_MetaG_FD_184450 | JGI IMG/M metagenome (GOLD analysis project Ga0208825, IMG submission 184450) | Active sludge microbial communities of municipal wastewater-treating anaerobic digesters from Hong Kong - AD_UKC113_MetaG (SPAdes)... | ecosystem: Engineered > Bioreactor > Anaerobic >...
TCGTTCCCCGATGAAACAATTGCATTACCATGGAGAGTTAAAAAATATTCTGGATACTTTCTCATAACCATCATCATCGTCGTGGCTTCATCTGGCTGAAATAAAACTCTTCCGCAGAGAGCGCATCTATTATGATAATCAAAACCGCTCTCCAGCGACACATAGAAAGATGAATATTGAATTCTTGTATAAATCGAATAACACTGAATTGAATTTACTGTGTCGAACATTCTTGTCGGAAGAGCAATAGCGCGATTATACCGCGAATGATAAAACGCACCACCGACCCAAAGGAAATCCATTGGTTTAGTCTCGATCACTAAGCCCATAAGATGTTCATTCAATACATTTCGTTTTCTTAGTTCACTCGATGTTCGGAAATATCCACTTTTATCAATTGTACAATAAACCGAGTCATTGTTAATAGTACCATGGTAAAATTGATTTGAATATAATGCCGTAGCATTTATCCGATATTTTTGAAAAGTCAAAGCTAATCCCCGTAAATTCCATTCTGCACTTGTAGAGAGACGCGACAGCGCTCCCGTCTTGCGTACTAACTGCAATGAAGTAATAGTAGGAGCAGAAGTTACAAACGATGGAACGCCGAAAATAATTCCTTCACCAGCATGCACGCAATAATCGCCCACAAGTACCGCCGTCGAAAGTGAAGGAATTGAAAATTTCGTAAATCCTTTTAGAATTCCATAGCGGAAATACTCTCCGGCATCTTTCTTCATAGCGCAACCGAACCGAATGTCAGAAAGAATTTGTTTCGACGAAGAAGAAGGTAGTGGTAGATATCCTGTAATTCGAGTCTGAGTTGCATAAGGATTTCCCATATAATTACCATTTGTAAATCCTTGTTTTTCCTGAAGTTCTTTTCCTAAACGTTCGGTAATCTGTACTGAAGCATTTTTCCCTTTTTTGATGCAAAGGCATTTTCGGAATATCACATATTGTTCTGGAGTGATTCCATTCAGCGATTTGATTTGTGTGATATTAGTATATGGCTGCAGCGCTCTTCTCTGAACAATTTCTTGTACAATTTGTGCATTCATTCCAGGAATTTTCAGCAACTCATTTTCATCAACAGTATTGATATCTAACGGCTTATCGGCAAATTCTCCAATCATCTCTTCATCTATAATATTGACTTCATCATCTGTTTGCTCAATTTGATCGAATAAGTATTCCGAGTCATCATCAAATTCTTGTGCATTGAGATTCGCACACAATAAAATTATGCAAAGGACAACAAGAGATGTTCTCACAGCTTAACCTTAATATCAACTTGATGAGTATAACCAAGAAATGGATGACTATGACATGCATAACCAAATGAACACCAGTAAAATGATACTGCGCCGCCTAAAGAATAACTCTTGGGTTGGCTATTTATTCCGCACCGTAAGTACAAGACATTGAATATTCGATGTTCAATTCCAGCTTTAATCAAGTACGGATAACGAATATCTTTTTCCGCCTCAACTGTAATTAGAAATCCATGTGAAAATCTTTGAGCAACACCAACCGAAAAAATTTGAGGAAGTTTCTCATTAAGATGAGAAACAGTTGCGCCAGTAATATTTTTTGCAGAAAAGCCAAGAGACGCATTTTTTGTCATCGATGCCAGAATTCCAATGTCGAAGGAAAATACAGATGCGCTTCCATATCGCTCAATGATAAGCTTGTGGTAATTGCAGGAGACACCGAACCCAATAGAATTGATAATCGAAGCGGCTATTGCGCAACGGCCTTCGACTTCACGATAAAGTTGAAAACCGAATTGTTCAGCAGCAATTCCTGCTGAAAAATACTTCAAAGGTAGCGCCATTGCAGATGATACAGTGCGAAGTTCTGAAATTCCAAATTGATTTGGAATAATAAACGCTCCAGCTTCAATCGATGAAAGCTGAATTAAACCCGCAGGATTATAAAAAATTGTCCATGGATCATCAGCGACTGCAACAAAAGCATTAGATAGCGCAATCGATTTAGTTCCTCTTCCAAGTCGTTCGCCCATTCCTATACCATTTTGAAATAGTAATAGAAGAAGCACAAGCGTCAGAAAACATTTGCGCTGAACTTGATGAGACTGAAGAAAAGTAGTATATTTCCCCTGTAACATTTGAAAGCCTCATTATGAAGAAAAGTTTATTTTATTTTATTCCAATTCTCTTATTACTCCATTCTTTTGATTCTTTTGGACAAGAATTACAATGCGAAGTCAATGTCAATCTGGAATCAATTTCATCCTCACAAAGAGATTATCTTAGCAATTTTAAATCCGATGTTGAACGATATTTAAACTCCACTCGTTATACATCCGAACCAATCGAAGAAAAAATCCGATGCAACTTTGATATATTCTTTAAGACATACTCTGGCAATAATCAATACACCGCGCAGGTATTCATTGCCAGCCAACGACCTATTTACATAGGCGACGACAAATCGGGAAATTACACGCCAGTTCTGCGCATTATGGATGAAAATTGGGAATTCACTTATTACCCAAATCAACGACTTGTTCAGGATGATTATTCAACCGATCCATTATGTGATTTTCTGGATTTCTACGCATACATAATTATTGGATTCGATTGCGATACATATATTCCTCTGTCTGGTAGTCGGTATTTCCAAAAAGCTTTCAATGTTTGCCAGCAATTAGCCGCTACTTCTGCTGGTAAGTACTGGCAACAAATGTCTTCCAGCTATAACCGATACGGCTTAGCAAGTGAACTTACCAATTCAAGTTATGACAAAGTTCGTATTGCTATGAATTGCTATTACTTTGACGGACTCGACCAACTTGGGGTAAATTCACAACAAGCATTCGAAGCAATATTAACCTCACTAGAAACGATCTCGAACTTCCGAAAACAGAATCCAACGAGTATCACCATTAAACAATTCTTCGATTCAAAGTATAAGGAAATCGCCGATATTTTCCTTGCCTATCCTTCACGCGATGTGTATGACCGATTATCCAATTTGGATATAGAACATCGAGCAACATATCAGGAATGGAAAAGCAAGCCCTAAGAAATATCCTCTATCTTGATAGCATAATTAAAAATACCAACAAACGCCTACCGCTGCAGAAGTATAAATATCATTTGCTGTGTCATCATCAACAGAATAATGACCGTAATTTAAACCTAACTGTCCATAGATAGAAAATCTTTTGCTCGCCCAGTATTCCGCTCCTCCACCAACCCCAAAGCCAATAAGTCCCGTCGACTTGTTTGATGAAACCGAACCAACGATGAAATCGCCGCCAAGAAATGTCGATATATTGTCCTTCGTTGTAAAATAACGCCATAGGTTTGCAGTAAATGCAAATTCAGATTCTTTATCGCCAGAAATGTTCTTTTGAGATCTAAATCCGATATCACCTCTTAACCGAATCTTTTCCGAAGGAAGATAGATAATTCCTATGGTGTAAGGTCCCGCTGGTGTTTTTACACTTTGTGAGGTAAAAAAACCATTCGTTAAATTAATAGAAATTCCATAGAGTCCTTTTTGCGGTTGTGCATAACCTATAGAAGTTACAACAAGACAAAAAAGCCCGAAAATTATACTTAAGAGCGATACCTGTTTCATAGTTTCACCTATTTGGGTTAAAACTTCGTTTAACGTAATGCAAGAGAATAATTATTATAATCTTTCATAATTTTTTCAACGTACGAATGAGTTTGTTTCCAATCCAAAAAATATCCGCTTGGTGGACATCCTCCCTCCCAAACTCGCTGATGGAGAGTATAATTCTGCTTTGTCAGTAAAGTTAAGCCAAGTCGAACAGCATTCCACGTCGTTGGATCTTCACCTAAATAACGAGCAATTGCCTGAGCATCTTGAACCCGACCTATTCCAGCATTATATGCTGCAAGTGCAATTTTAATTCTGTCGTTTTCTGTCTTCCCTTGAATATTGGAATACAAGGATTGAAAATAATAGACGCCTGCATGAATATTATTTTGAGGAGATTCAGTCTCATGAAGATCTAACTGCTCTGCTACTTCAACCTGAGTCAATGGCATTAATTGCATCAATCCGTATGCACCCTTATGACTAACTGCATTCTCGTTAAATACAGATTCTTGCTTCATCATTGCAACAATAAGCACCCAGTCAATATTGTATCGTTGTGCATAAAATTTAATTATTGGAATGAAGGGCTGTACATTCCTTAAGGGCACAAATGTTCTCTGTGATTCACCAATTAAACCAACTTTTTCTTCCACCACATCAATTGGTTCCTCAATATTCCGCAATGAAATATTCTTCTCCCAGACTCTTGAGCATCCATTTGAACCAAATAAAAGAACTATTAGTAGCGCAAAAATGAATCCCAACTTATTCCCTCGCAAATAGAACTTCATAATTTATCCTTCAATAGTGGAACATAACCCATTCCTCTGTGTATTATAATATAAAAAAAGGGAGCCACGTTTTCAATGGTTCAGGACACTTTTGTATATCTCATGCCTCGATCGCCCAAAATGCAACAAACAATCTGCAATTCTGTCGGAATATTCCTGTAAGTGCGAAAATAAAACATTAAAAACCTTAATCGGTAGTGTGTATATTAGTCAAACGCTAACCATTGGATATCTTTAATTAAAATGATATAAAAAATTTAAATTCCACTAATGTCAATAATTTTAACTTTACTGGATGTTCCTGTTTTAATGTTAACTGCGGATTTAGGAACTTTATAAAATTCTGAAATCAATTCAATTAACTTTTTATTTGCACGCCCTTCAATTGGAGGTGCAGAAACATGGATTTTAAGTTCGTTCTTAGAAATTGTCTCAATCGAATCTCGTTTTGAATTTGGTTTTACGTACACAGTAATTTTCATAATTACACATTCAAGGAATTATTCGCCTGTTCCCCACCCAAGTACTTCGAGCCGAACCGAAGCCGTTCCAGATTGCACTATATCGAGCGCTTTGGCTGCACCATACGATAGATCGATAATGCGGGATTCATGGAAAGGTCCGCGATCATTTATCCTTACAACAACCGATTTATTATTTTCCAAATTAATTACTCGAACTTTTGTACCAAAAGGAAAAGTACGGTGGGCGGCTGTAAGCGCATTCATATCATAGATTTCACCATTCGAAGTTAATTTGCCATGGAAATCCTCTGAATAGAATGATGCAATACCTTCCAGAGATAATAGTATTTTTTGTGTGTTTTGATTTTTTATACCAGAATGGACAGTCGGCTTTTGAGGTTTAGAGTGAGACGCTTCCCCGTCAATAAATCGAGGAGAGGAAGAACATCCTAAGATAACAATCATACAGGATATAGAAATAAAATACGTCAATACCCTAGAGATATTCATACATTTTTTTTCGTTTTAGGAAATCGACAATTTCCTTCACTTCTTGAGAACGGCCTTGTTCACAAATCAGAATTGCATCATCTGTTGTTACTACGATAAGGTCTTTTACACCTATTAATGCAACAAGTTTTTGTCCTGCATCGACGTAATTGCCTGATGCGTCCCGTACGATAACATTTCCACGCAGTGCATTTCCATCTTCATCAACCGGCGTAAGGCGTTTTACCTCATCCCATGAACCAACATCACTCCACCCAAAATCTGCTAAGGCAACATAAACAGATTTTGCTTTTTCCATAACTCCATAATCAATGGAAATACCTCGAATAACACCATAAGCTAATTCAAGAGTGTTTTCATAATCTTCTGTTCCCAATGTCTTTGCAACTTTTTGAAGTTGGTCAGCAATTTCAGGTAATAAACGTTGAATTTCATCGAGAATGACCGATGCACGCCAAATAAAAATGCCGCTATTCCAGAGGAAGTCGCCACTTTCGATAAATTTGACAGCGGTCTCATAATTTGGCTTTTCCGCAAATGTTTTTACACGATATATTTTATCTTCAATGTAAGGGTTGTGCTCATCAATGTCTTCATATTGAATGTAACCATATCCAGTTTCAGGATGAGTAGGCTTAATACCTATTGTAACCAGTGATTGGCTTGACTCAGCGGTATGAATTGCCCGTTGCAGTACCTGATAAAATTTTTTGTTCTCGCTTATCAAATGATCTGCGGGGAGAACAATCATCACACCTTGAGGATCTTTTCGCAGAATCCAATGAGCAGCTAAGCCAATGCACGGAGCAGTATTTCTTCCGACAGGCTCTACTAAAATATTTTCATTTGGGATATGCGGTAATTGCTGAGATATAATATCTCTTTGCACTTTGTTCGTAATGATCAAAATATTTTCAGAAGGCACAAGCGTCTCTATGCGTTTTACTGTATTCTGAATCATTGTACCGTTGCCCACAATATTTAAAGCTTGTTTTGGGGATCGCTCACGACTTCTGGGCCAAAACCTTGAGCCTACGCCGCCAGCCATTATTACCGCATACGTGTTGTTCATATATTCTACTCAAACATTGATTTAAAATCTTGAAGTATTGCAATAGCAGGATCTAATTTCCCGCTACGTTCATCAAAGAGCGCGTGCGCCCATTGAGCATACGGATCTTGAATATTCGATATAATATTCATGACGCGAATATCATCTATGTATTGATTCGAATCAACATACTCTAAAAATTCATCAAGGAGTTGATAGAATCGTTGAGCCTCTTGATCCGTTGCATTGGAAAGCATTTCTGTACATTGTAATTTAAGTCCCTTTAGCAGCGTTTCACGATCATCGTTCCCTGATTGTACGGATTCAAGAAATTGCTCCAATAAATGAGCAAAGCCTTCTTCATTCATTCCTGTATTCGTCTGAAAAGCATCTGACTGCAGAGAAACTCCCCAATCAGGATATTCAGGCGTTATATTGGGAACAGCTTCATCGCTTGTAAAAGAAAAAGTCGCATTTTCAGATTGAGATGAAATGACATCGGCATCATTTGCTGACTGCGTTGGAACTGAAGATTCGCTTTCTCCTACAGCTTTTCGAAAGAAAGAGAACACCAAATTTTCTTCTTCTTGCGTTGGACGCTCAAGGGCGGCATCTTGTTCAACACGATCGACAATCCACAGTAGCGAGAGAGCAAAATCCGAGAAACCTTTTACTTTATAAAGTTGAATTAACTTTGTTCTAACATCATCCGAAGTTACAATTGCCTCCTTAACCCGGTCAAATATATCTCTATGTTCATACTCTTTGAGTTCCCATTTAGGAATATGGTCGAGCAACAAATCAATATACTGTTGAGAACGAGTCATAGTGTATTATGCCTCCGTGATGGTTCTTGAGCTTTCTCTCTTATGGCAGTTTATCATTACTTCTCTATATTGTTTTATATTCTTTAAGGAATAAAAGCAATACAGGTTGATTATCGATTTATATTATCACTTCTGGCATAATGCCATTGTGAAGTACCAATCGTCCTTTAAACAGTTTGTGCCACTTTCAGTCGATTAACAGCTCTCGCAAGCGAAAGTTGCGCTCTATTCGCATCAAGATCAGGTTTACGTTCATGGAGTCTTTTTTGAGCTCTATCCCGCGCAGCTTTTGCTCGTTCCACATCTATTTCGTGAGCTGCTTCGATAGTTTCTGCCAAGACAAAGACATTATTATTATTAACCTCGACAATGCCGCCACTGGTTGCAAAGCGAAGTTCTTTACCAGACGCATCAACGATTTTAATCACACCAATTTCTATTGCTGCAAACATCGGCGCATGATTAACAAGTACCTGAAAACCACCCATCACACCTGGAGCGCTAAAACTTACAATATCGCCTTTAAAAACAACTTTTCGAGGCGTAATCATTTCCAGATGGAATATTTTCTCTGCCATTAATCGTTCCTTACATATTTTTTGCGCGTTCTAACACATCTTCAATCGGTCCAGCCATACGGAAAGCCATTTCTGGTATATCGTCATATTCGCCTTCCACAATGCCCTTGAAGCCGCGAATAGTATCTTCCAATTTTACATAACGTCCTGGTTGACCTGTAAACTGTTCAGCGACAAAGAATGGTTGCGAAAGGAATTTTTCGATCTTTCGCGCACGTGCAACGGTAAGCTTATCCTCATCCGAAAGTTCGTCGATGCCAAGAATATTAATAATGTCCTGTAAATCTTTATAAGTCTGGAGAATTTCTTTGACTCGTCTTGCAACAGTGTAATGCTCCTCTCCAACAATTTGCGGATCAAGGATACGCGAAGTAGAATCTAGTGGATCAACTGCAGGATAAATTCCTTTTTCGACAATCTGTCTGCTAAGAACCGTGGTCGCATCAAGGTGAGAGAACGTTGTTGCTGGCGCAGGATCGGTCAGGTCATCTGCAGGAACATAAATTGCCTGAACCGACGTGATCGAACCTTTCTTTGTAGAAGTAATGCGCTCCTGTAATTGCCCTACTTCTGTACTAAGCGTTGGCTGATATCCAACGGCTGACGGCATTCTACCTAATAGTGCAGACACTTCTGAACCCGCTTGAACAAATCGAAAGATATTATCAATGAAGAGTAGTACATCCTTTCCTTCTTCATCGCGGAAATATTCAGCTACTGTTAAAGCAGTAAGAGCAACTCGTTGACGCGCGCCTGGAGGCTCGTTCATTTGTCCAAATACGAGAGATGTTTTATTGATAACGCCAGATTCATTCATTTCGAGCCAGAGATCGTTTCCTTCACGGGTGCGTTCGCCAACTCCTGCAAATACAGAATATCCACCGTGATGAGTGGCAATATTATGAATCAATTCCTGAATAATAACTGTCTTACCAACTCCAGCGCCGCCAAATAAGCCTGTCTTTCCACCTTTTGTATATGGCTCAAGTAAATCAACCACCTTGATACCTGTTTCAAACATTTCTTTCTTTGTAGTTAATTGATCAAAACTTGGAGCCGGGCGATGAATTGGATAAGTTCTTTTAGATTGTATCGGCGGCTTTCCATCAATTGTTTGTCCAATCACATTCATCATTCGCCCCAATACTTCGGGACCAACAGCAACTGTAATTGGGCTGCCGGTATCGTATGCCTTCATTCCGCGCATCAGTCCATCGGTTGAATCCATTGCAACGGTGCGAACCCTATCATCGCCAAGCTGTTGCTGAACTTCAACGATTAATTCATCGTCAGCGCCTTCGATATTCTTACGTGGAATTTTAATTGCATTTAAGATTTCTGGCAATTTACCCGGCGGGAATTCAATATCAACGACTGGTCCAATAATTTGTACAATAGTTCCTTCTGTCATGTCTTTATATCCTAAATAATGGAAATTTCCTTTTTTATAATATGTATTAAGTTATGAAAAGATGATTCTACAAGCAAGAATTTTCCGAATTCATCTTCGCAAACTTCGACTCGTACTTGTTACCAAACTCCTAAGTGTTCTAACACAATTTTTAATCCAATAAAAATCAATATACATCCTCCAACAAATTCTGCAATTTTCCCATAGTAAAGATGAAGCAAGGTACCTAAACGAGCTCCAAGGTACGATGTAACTGCTGTAACAATTCCAATGATGATGCTCGGGACAAAGACGGATACATTGATCATTGCAAGACTCAATCCAACCGCAAACGCATCGATACTTGTAGCGACAGAGAGCATTAAAAGTTGAAAACCTTTCGTTGGATTTTTATTGGGACAAAAATTCTTGGAAGAAAGAGCTGAATAAATCATCTTGCCGCCAACGTACGCTAATAAAAGAAATGCAATCCAGTGGTCAGCCGACTCCAACCATTTTAACAGTAACCCTCCAGCAAACCATCCAATGATTGGCATCATAAACTGAAAAAAACCGAAATTCCATGCCAATCGTATCCGCGATCTGAGTTCGTGTGCAAATCCGCTTGCTCCTACACAGAGAGAAACTGCGAATGCATCTGCTGATAATCCGAAAGCGATAAGAATAACTTCAACGAGACTCATGAATTCTTGCAGGAGGACAAAGAAGAGGAAAACTTATTTGAGAAGTAACCGGAAAATATATGCGCATAGTCGTGAAATTTATTGAGAGCTGAAGGTGGGATTTGAACCCACGACCTGCGGTTTACGAAACCGCTGCTCTACCGCTGAGCTACTTCAGCTTGTCGATACTTATACAAATATAGAAAAAAACTGCGAACCGAGCAATTGCTAAGAATTTCGAATATTCTCACAAATCTTAACTTCTGAAAATGAAAATAAGATTATTTTAAGAGTGTAATAGCTTGTCAATATTGTCAATGCAAATTTGCGACCAATTTTCGAATTCATCTCTGTGAGCCTGAAGAAGTTCAAAAGACATAAAATGAGGTTCCGCCAATGCCTTTTCACGAGCAACAACTTTTGGTTCTTCAACAGTTAATATGTGAACAATGCCAAGGTGAACTTTTCCAACCTCATCCGAATCATCATTGATTAGCGCAGCAATATTCTGACGATACGGCGATTGAATATCAACTTCTTCGCCCACTTCACGTCTCAGTCCTTCTTCATACGTTGTGCCAAAAAGCGAAGGATCATCAATAGAAATATGCCCGCCTATACCACACGAGTAATTACCAACCAATCGTTTTTCACCTTGCAATTTCCCACGCCGATATACGAAGATACTTGCACCACAACGAATGAGCGCATAAGGAATAAGTTGTTTGAAGGACGGATCGTGTTCTGCTTTGTTTCGCTCAATATATTGATGATATGCGTCGTTCTCGAGCAGTTCTCTGTAGCGTTCGACCTCAAAGCAAAGACCGGAAAAATATCCGATGCGTTCAAATTCTTGAGTTGGAATTGTTAATACGTACTCTTGTGGATATTCGTTTATCATCATTATTCTCCAATATTAGTTTATTGTTGAGTACTTACCAGAACCGATTCGATAGAAGCCATTACTTGCTCAACCGTGATTTGCTTCATACAATCGAACGATTTAATAGGGCAAGAATTTCCTCCATGGATTGCGCATGGACGACATTGTAATCCCCGAGTTTGCACAACTACATCGTGTTCTCCACGAGGTGTAAATCCAAATTCTGGCACCGTCGCTCCAAAAATTGCAACCACAGGCGTGCCAACTCCAACAGCAAGGTGCATAGGAGCGCTATCATTTGAAACAAGAATCCGACACCGTCGAATTAGTTCAGCAGATTGTTTGATGGATAATTTTCCAGCACAATTGATGATTGAAGGATTTCCAGCTCGAATAAATTCACAAAGTTCTTCATCTTCCTTTCCGCCAACAAGAAAAACCTGATAGTTCTTAGAAAGGATACTGGATAGCTCTGCATACCGCTCTGGCAGCCATCGCTTTGTAGCCCAGATTGAACCAGGAGCAAGTGCAATCCAGATTTTTGAAGATTCGAGCGATTGAGTGCGCAAAAAATCATCGACTCCAGCTACATCATCCTGTGAAAGAAAAATATGTGGAAGTTCATCAGCTGGAATAGAAATTCCGAGCGGTTGTAGAAGAGAAAGGTTGCGGTCAATTTCGTGTCGATTGCTGTCATAGCGAACAATCTTTGTTAGCAACATCTTCCCTGCACTTCGATCGAAACCAATGCGAAGTGGAATTCCAGCTCCCCAAGCCAGCAGAGCGCTTCGCAATGAGCGATGCGGAATAAGAGCAAGATTGTACTTTTCTTTAGCAATTGCTCGACGTAATCGAAGAAAACCAGCAACACCTGAATCTTTACCGTGTTTGTCATACGGATAAACTCTTGTAATAGCTGGATGACCTTCAATTATTTGAACAGATTTTGGAACAGCAACAAAATCTATTTGGGAAGTCGGAAATAACTTCTTTAGCGCTTGGGCAAGTGGAAGCGTTAAAACGACATCGCCAATGAATGCAGATTGAATAATAAGAATCTTATGAAATTCCGTTGTCATAAATCAATCTTAACTCTATCAGGAACATGTTTCCAGCGCTTGTGCGTCCACATCCATTGGTCAGGCGCTTGACGAATAAGTTGCTCAGTGAGAGCGACGTGGCGCTTTGTAAGTTCGAGTACGTTAGCATCATTGACGCCGTGAAGATCCGATGTATCGACTCTATGAAGTCGCATCGAGTAATTTCCATCAGGTTGGCGAACTGCTAGCGCAACAAGCATTGCAGCACCAGTTCTTAAACAAAGAATCGCCGGTCCGGTAAAGGTTGGCACTTTCCTCCCAAAAAATTCGACAGCGATACTTTCCTTTGCCGCTGATTGATCCGCCGCAAGGCATACAAGTCCTCCTTCATTTAGTGATTTTAAAGATTCACGAACACTCGATTGCATCGGGAAAACCTTTCCAC
>Ga0208825_1002442_pt1 | contig 12249 bp, 8 predicted proteins | sample AD_UKC113_MetaG_FD_184450 | JGI IMG/M metagenome (GOLD analysis project Ga0208825, IMG submission 184450) | Active sludge microbial communities of municipal wastewater-treating anaerobic digesters from Hong Kong - AD_UKC113_MetaG (SPAdes)... | ecosystem: Engineered > Bioreactor > Anaerobic >...
GGTTGGACTAAGAAAAGGACAAAATGTTCAAGGGGGTTAATGCCCGTACTTGAATGTCCCATTTGTTCATGCTTAACATATGAATGTGTGGATTAAAAAAGTCCGCCCGATAGGGCGATAAGTTCAATATAGAAGCTTACAGCCTCAATATCCAAATAGGATTTTGGGGCTTTTTTAATGCCCTGTTTTATCAGTAAATATGGCGGCGATTAAGGCCGGAGGTGATTAGTTCACTTCCGGCCTTTTTTTATGCCCGGAAACAGGAGAAAGTTGTATGAAAAGGCGGGGAACTTACAGCTCTCGTTTTCATATTAAGCATGAACATTCCTTAAAACAAAACGACGTGTTTTTAGACGTTTTTGTATTAAAGGCATACTTCAGGAATTTTGGAGGTGCCTTTATGAAGACCTGTATCTATAGCACAAATCGGTGGGAAACAAGCATCGCCCGTTATCCATGACTTTCAAATTTCGCTTGAACATTCATCAAAACGAAATTTGGAGGTTAAGAAAATGGATAAGGAAAAGAAGTTTTTTATACGCATTGGAAATCACGTTGAACAGGTAACAGAAGAAATTTACAGAGAGTATTTCAAAATGCTCAGAAGAGAGCGCTATTTGGAAGAACGGGATTTGGCACATGGCAGGTTCTTGTATTCACAGTTTGATAATGCCTATGAGGATATTCTGGGAGAAGAAATGCTCGTGGATAGGCTTACAGAGGATATTTGTGATTCTATTGTCACTAAAATCATGATTGAGAAATTAAGGGAGTGTCTATCCTTTTTGTCTGATGATGAACTGAATTTAATCATCCAGTTATTTTATGAAGAAAAAAGTCAGCGACAGCTATCAGAGGAAAGTGGCATACCAGTAATGACCATAAGTGATCGAAAGAACAGAATCCTAAAGAAGCTAAAAAAATATATGGAAAATAAAAAATAATTCCGTACACCCCCCTCACTTTTCCGGCTTAGAAGTGAGGGGGTTATTTTTTACTCTCCTTATGCTCCTTGAAAACTGAACATACGGTATATCAGGAAAACCACCTTTGCAGCCAGAAATGGCAAGCAACGAAAGCGGAGCGCCATGACCGTCCTGGACGCGAGCGAACACCTCCGGCTTGAAATAGCCAGTGGAATGGCTAATTGCGATGACCGACAAAGGGATAAATAATGATACTTCTGCCTTGAACGCCTCACCGCATTGGGCAGCCCGCAACGAATGACGGGATAACGCTCATTTGGCTTGAGAACTTATAGCCATGTCAGCTTATATGATGTTTTCCAAAGACAAACTGATATATCCCCTCAGTTGTATCAGGGGCGTTGAGAACAAATATGATACACACCAATTCTACTGTTCAAACGAATTGCTTGACAGCAGAAACTATGCGGTGGCCTGTACGAAAGCTGATTATTCAAAATCGCTCAAATAGTAGTACAGACCACCGTATCATTGTGCTGTCAAGTATCCCACATAATACTAAGGAGAGGAAAATTATGTTTGAGATAAAAACGACAGACGAATCGATCATGCAACAATATCTCAAAAAGCATGGAAACAGAAACGAATTTCGTTATCTTTTTACATTTGATAAAAACTACATTTTCATGGTGAAAGAAAATAGAAGCATAAATACCTACTATGTAATTTGCTTGATGAGAAATTGTATGGTTGCTATTGCTAAAAGCAAGCAAGTTTATTCTGATGATATAAAAAAGAAACTAATAGAGAAGTTTATTGCTACACCTGCTTATCAAGTCACACTTCCTGAAAACCCGAATGCCATGATTGAATTTATCTTCAAAAAACTGATGGCAGCAAGCGGATTTACAATCAGGGAAAATCAAATTGAGCTATCTAAAATGATGTATGAAGGAATTAAGCAGAATCATATTGCTATTTGCGAAGCAGAGGTTGGAACGGGAAAAACCTATGCTTACATAGTTGCTTGTGTTGTTTATGCTCTTTATGAAAGACAAAAGCGTAGCAAAGCAGGTATACTTACATATTTGGACAATGAATACTGCTCTGTCCCTTGTGTTATATCAACATCCAGTATTGATTTGCAAAATGCCATTGTTCGCACTTATGTCCCAATCTTATCTGATATATTGCTGAAGAATAAGGTGATTGATCGTCCTTTAAGTGCAGTTTTAAGAAAGGGGAAAGAACATTACTTTTGTCAGATGCGATACGACCGGTTAACGAGTTATTTAAAGAGTAGTCAAAAAGCTGTGGACAGAGAACTGCTTTATAAATTGTCCGCATTAAAGATACCGGATTACGGAATTGATTTGGATGAATACAAAGGGTTGAAAAACCATATAGTTCAAAAAATCAATGTGCCCAAAGCCTGTGAAATTTCCTGCCCTTACTATAAGGAATGCCAATATATCAAGCATATGGATTATGCGAGATCATCAATTCATGACTTTCAGGTATGTAACCATAATTATTACTTGGCAGATACAATGAAACGTGCCAAAGGGAAGCATACGCTTATTCCGGAACACTCAGTAGCAATTATTGATGAGGCTCATAAATTGCCGGATGCAGCTATGCAAATATTTGGGAAGAGATTTTCAAGTGAAGATATAACGATCATGACCAATGTGCTAAAAAGCAATCTAAAAGGTAATAAGGCATATTTACAGATAGCAAAAATGAAGTTAGACAGTTTATCTGTTCTGAGGACGAGATTTTTTAGAAGCCTAGTTTCAAAAATTAACCTGGATGCTGTAGATGATGAAACATCACAAATTGGTATATTCATAGGGCACTTTGAAAAAATGCTGCTCTTGGAGATGTTAAAAATCATTGAAAATATTCAGGAATATTGTGCGGTGGATATTTCAAAGAGCAGGACATTAGAGATTATGTTTTTGGAAGCAAAAGAACAGATTGAAACTTTTTTCCGGACAGAGAATATCATTTATTGGCTTGAAAACCCTTTGAGCGACAAATTGGTTTCTATCTGCTGCATCCCAACAGATTTAGAGGATCAATTGCACAAAGTACTATGGAAAAACGGAATCCCAAAGATTTTGACTTCCGGAACATTATCAGATGATAGAGGCTTTACCTACTTCAAAAGCAATGCGGGAATAGATAAGGTCAATAAAAATTTTATCAGTGAGATGAGCTGTCGTTCTCCATTTGACTATAAAAATAATGCATTGCTTTATGTCAGTGAAAACGTACCATTTCCTGATAAACAATGCAATGAGTATATTGAGGCTTTAGCTGATGAAATTATAAGGATTGTGGATGCAGCCTATGGGCATACAGTGATTTTGTTTACTTCCTACTCTTTATTATCAAGAGTATATGAATTGGCGAGACACAGAATCAAATATCCGGTCCTGAAAATGGATAAAAGTGAGAAGAACATTGTTGAAGCTTTTAAAAACAGCGGAAACAGTGTTCTTTTTGCTACAGGCTCATTTTGGGAAGGTGTTGACTGTCCCGGAGATATTCTATCTTCACTTATTATCGTCAACTTGCCGTTTCCAACACCGACACCGATTTTGGAACATAGGAAGAAACAGTATGCGGAGTTGAAAGAGTTTATAGAATTTATTATTTTTCCTGAAATGCTCATTAAGCTAAAGCAAGGTATGGGGCGCTTGATTCGATGTGAAACTGATACCGGTCTCATTGCCATTTTAGATTTCAGGATCAGTAAAAAAGGAAAGTACCGCAAGAGGGTGCTTGGTGCCCTATCAGACTATAGGGTGACAGATTCTCTTGATGAGGTAAAAGCATTTTTCCGTAAAGTAAAAAGAAAAGAATATTTTTATCAAGATTGAGTGAGCGGTTATGGGAATAGCTGCTCGCTTTTTTTGAAAGGAGCGGTTTCATGAATACAGCCATGACCATAACGGACATGAAAAATATAGATATACGTACAGTTGATCCATCCACCTTAGTAGATATTAAAACAGTCAAAGTCAGTACGGATTTACCGGTGGAAGAACGAAAGAAAGATTTTATCAGACAAGTGAAAAATCCTTACTGCTTCAGATGTGGCAAGGTTGTGGTTAAGATGAGTTTCGCCGATACAACAGCAACATTAGAAGACAGGTTGGAGAATTACTTTAGAAGCTTATAGAACAGTAGAAGGCAAAACTTTACAAATTGGCGCTTCGGAAATCTGGACGCGCAGTTAATTTTATGCTAAGCTTTTATTGGACTATAATCAGTGAAGCCTAATGTGTTTAAAGTTTTGCTAATACTTTAAACAAACAGGAGGCTTTACTCATGGAATTTTTAAAAGATAACAAAACCTATAATGCTGCTATTTATGTAAGACTCTCAAGAGATGATGGAGATAAAGAAGAAAGTGACAGCATTTCAAACCAAAAGGAACTAATTCGTGAATATTTAAGGTCAAAGTCAGAAATCCAAATTGCTTCTGTGCACGTAGATGATGGATATAGTGGCGTTGACTTTAATCGGCCTGCCTTTTTAGAAATGATGGAAGAGATTAAGGCAGGGAAGGTAAACTGTGTTGTCGTAAAAGACCTTTCACGTTTTGGCAGAAACTATATTGAGTCAGGGAAATATATTCAAAAGATATTTCCTTTTCTTGGTGTACGTTTCATTGCGATCAATGATAATTATGATAGTGCGGAAGGTTCAAATATTACCGATAACATCATGATTCCATTTAAAAACTTAATAAACGACTCGTATTGCAGAGATTCCTCAATTAAAATAAGGAGCCAACTTGAAATCAAACGAAAAAAGGGTGATTTCATCGGCTCTTTTGCTGCTTACGGCTATAAGAAAGCTGAGAATAATAAGAATAAGCTGGAAATAGACGAATATGCAGCTCAAGTTGTCCGTGATATTTTTAAGTGGAAGCTTGAGGGGATGAGTCAGCAGGGGATAGCCAACCGACTAAATGAAATGGGCATCCTGTCTCCTATGGAATATAAACGCTCATTGGGAGAAAGGTACAAAACAACCTTTAAAGTAAAACAGCAGGCTCTCTGGTCTGCCGTTGCAGTCAGACGCATCTTAACCAATGAATTGTATATCGGTGTGTTGGAGCAGGGTAAAAGAACCACTCCGAATTACAAAATAAAGACGAGAGTTGAACGTCCCAAAGAAGAGTGGGTGCGAGTGGAAAATGCACATGAGCCTATAATATCAAAAGAGCTATTTACCACAGTAAATGGTTTATTGCTCCATGACACTCGGATTGCCCCTGCTGAGGAAACCGTATATCTTTTTTCAGGTATTATTGCCTGCGGGGATTGTAAAGAAAATATGATCCGCAAGACGGTTCCTGCTAATGGGAAAAAATATTACTACTACACTTGTTCTACCAACCGAAATGATAAAAATAGTTGCACTACCCATAATATCAGTGAAAAGGCATTTGAAGAAGCTGTTTTAGCGGCTTTAAATGTACATATACGCAGTATTCTTGATATTGAACGTATTCTAACATATATCGATACACTACCTTACAAGCAAGAAGAAATATTGAAATTGGATGCTCAAATTGTCAAGGCACAAGAGGAAATAGAAAAGATTCAAAAGTATAAGCTGACATCATACGAACACTTTGTAGATAAAGTAATCACCAAAGAAGAATACCGAAACCATGTCAACAGATATAATGCTAAAATTCAAAAGGCAGAAAAGCTTATACTAAAGCGTAAACAAGAGATTGAAGATATTATAAACAATAAGACGCCAACTAACTTATGGATTGAGCATTTTAAGCAGTACCAAAACATTGAGCAGCTTACCCGAAAAGTAGTCGTGTCATTGATGGAGAAAATATATGTATATGAAAATGGAAAAATCGATATTCATTTTAAACATCAAGCGGAATATGAAAGTGCTATTCGTTTTATAGAAAGCGCCAGCAAATCGGACTCCTTTGATGCGAGTGTTGCGTTTAAGGAGGCGATTTAATCATGGCAAGAAAAAGCAGAAGACAGTCTCTGATCGCACAAAAAGAAACGGTAACACAGGAGAAGGTCTTTAAAACAGGACTGTATGTCCGCCTTTCTATTGAGGATGTGCGTGACAGAAAAGACAGTGATTCCATTGAAAATCAGACATATTTGTTGAAACAATTCGTTGAGGAAAGGCCATTTTTGCAGATTTACTCAATATATACGGACAACGGAGAAAAAGGAACGAATTTTGACCGTCCTGAATTTAACAGGCTTATGGACGATGTTAAAGCAGGCAGAGTGAATTGCATTGTGGTAAAAGACCTCTCGCGCTTTGGCAGAGATTATCTTGAAACCGGAAACTATCTTGAAAAGATTTTTCCGTTTCTTGGGGTCCGTTTTATATCTATCAATGATAATTATGACAGCTTTAACCCTGAAAACAGTAATGAAGGCTTGATTATTTCTTTGAAAAATCTTTTAAATGATGTTTATACAAAGGATATATCCAAGAAAATTATCTCTACCTTCAGGGAAAGACAGTCGAAGGGTGAATTTTTAGGTGCACATGTGCCCTATGGATACAGCAGACCGGATGATGGCACTTATAATCTTGTAGTTGACGAGGAAGCTGCTTTAGTCATTCGGCAAATCTACCAGTGGAAAGTAGAAGGGCTGAGCGATACTACAATAGCTCGTCGCTTAAATGATATGGGAATACCTTCTCCAAGCAAGTACAAATATTTAAAGGGCGAGTGGAAAAATGCCCGTTATAATAACAATATCTGGCAGCGTCAGGCAATTAAAGCTATAACAGAGAATGAAGTATATTTAGGACACAAGATATATGGCAAAATTCAGGCATCCCTTTATGAAGGCAAGCGAAAATCAAGAGTGCCAAGAGATGAATGGACAATTATTGAAAACGACCATGAACCGATTATCGATCAAGAAACTTTTGATATTGTCCATGCCACACGATTGGAAGTATATAAAGAATTTACTGAACGCTTAGAGCAAAACAAGCATTTTGAAAATACTGAGAATATTTTTAAGGATATTGCTATTTGCGGAGATTGCAAATGTAAACTTGTTCGCAGGAGAAGGATTAAAAATGATGAGCTTTATTATTATTTTTCATGCACTACTTACGAAACAAATAGTGGTTATAAATGCACGAGAAAGCATATAGTAGAAACTGATATGATTAAAGCAGTATATGCTGCTATTCGCAGTCAAATAGATATGGTTGCATCGGTGGATGATATTCTGAGAAAAGTAAATTCCGATGCGAGTTATGAGAATAGGAAAGACAACTTGGCTAATGAAATCAGAAAGGTTAAAGCACAAATTGAAAGGCTGACTTCCTTGCGAAGTTCTCTTTATGATGATTATATTGAACAACTGCTTACTGAACAGGAGTATCTATATGCAAAAATTAAGTATGAGAAAGATGAAGTTGCATTAAAAGACAGACTAAATGAATTGTTGTTACAACAGAAGAAGTATGATCAAACATATTCCTATGAAAACCAGTGGTTATCTTCTTTTAGAGCATTCCGAGATGAAAAAGAATTAACTAAAGAAATGGTTGCAGCCCTCATAGAAACTGTGGAACTGTATGCCGATAGGAGTATACAGATCAATTTTAAGTTTAAAGACGAATATGAGGAATTACTTGATTATCTTAACACTATAGAAGATGAGGTGAAGCCTGATGAACAAGAATGTCTCAGTAGCTATGTACATTAGGCTTTCCAATGAGGATGCGGACATTTCAAAAAATGATGCAAAAATTGAAAGCAACAGCGTTAGTAATCAGCGTGATCTGTTGATGGATTTTATAAGTCGCCATCCTGATTTGGCAGATTCAAACATCTTGGAGTTTTGCGATGACGGCTACAGCGGTACGAATTTTGAACGTCCGGCAGTACAGCAGTTGTTAACCAAAGTAAGGCAAGGAGAAATTAACTGTATTGTGGTAAAAGATTTTTCACGATTTGGCAGAAACTACTTGGAGTTAGGGGATTATCTGGAGCAAGTATTTCCGTTTTTAGGAGTTCGATTTATATCTGTAAATGACGGATATGACAGTGCAAAAGATAATGGTATAACGGCAGGCCTTGATATTGGGTTGAAGAACCTTATCTACGACCTTTACAGTAAAGACCTATCAAAGAAAGTAAAGACAGCTAAAACAGCCAAAATGAAAAAGGGCGAGTATATTGGTTCTTTCGCTCCATTTGGGTATCTCAAAGCGAAGGATAAGAAAAATGCAATTGTTGTTGATGAGGAAGCTGCAGTTGTTGTTAAGCGAATCTTTCAATTGGCAGCCGAGGGGAACAATACAAGTGCGATCGCTAAAATACTCAATGCAGATGGAGTACCTTCACCTGCAAGGCACTACCAAAAAAATCATAATAACAAAAAGTGGAGAAAAGCCAAAGGAGATTTGGTTTGGCAAACTATGGCTGTCTTAAAAATCCTTAAAGATGAAACTTACACAGGAAAGACAATCAACCATAAGAGGGAAAAGCCTGACGTTAACAGTATGAGTACGGTGGCTGTTCCGAGGGAACAATGGATAGTGGTTCCAGATACGCATGAGGCTATAATAAGCGAAGAATTGTATTTGGAAGCTCAGAAGGTGATTCGTAAGATATCCAAACGTAAAGAGTACAAGATTGATAATACAAGAGTTCTTTATGGTAAAGTAAAATGCGGTATTTGTAAGAAGAACCTTCAAAGCTCACATACAAAGGTGCCTTATTATATTTGTAAGAGCAACTATTTTGATGAAAACAGCCTTTGCTATCATGGAAGAACAGAGGAGCCAATGATTCTGGAAGTGCTATTGGAAGCAATACGGCAACAGGCTCAAATAGCCAACAAAGCAGAAAAGCTTGTACTTAAGGAAAAAGAAAAATCAGAAAGTGAAGTGGCTGATTTATTACAATCTGCAAGGAAAGCTCAGCAACATCTTGAAAGGCTAAATGCTTTAAAAATTGAAGAGTATGAGAAATATTTGGATGGGAAGATCGGAAAAGATGACTATCTGAAGCAGAGAGAAATGTACAATCAAGAGATTGAACAAACATCCTCGCAGATTAGCAAACTGGAAGCCGATTACGAACTTCAAAAACTAAAGAATAAGGAGTCGGAAAACCAATTTATCGAACACTTCAAAAGAAAACAGGAAATCGAAGAACTAAGCAGGGATTTAGTAAATAAACTTGTTGATTCTATATATGTGTTCGGTGAAAATCAGATTGAGATTGTGTGGAACTTTGCTGATGATTATGAAAAAATATTGGAGATGATACAATGAAGAAAGTATGGATCTACAGCAGGATTGCTAATGCTGAAAATTTTAATGATGCTTATCTGATTGGTCAAGAAAAATCGTTAAAGGAATTGGTCGAGCAACATTGTTTTAACATAGTCGGATATTCAAGAGATATTGGCAGTGGGCTGAATCTCAATAGGAAAGGACTCAAGGAAATTGAGAATGCCATATCTGTAAATGCGATTGATGCTGTTATTGTAAAAGATATGAGCAGGATTGGCAGAAATGTTTTTGATGTTCTTTCCCTTTTAAGAGATTGGAAGGAGCAAGGTATTGAATTGCTTACGGCAGATGAATTATAGAAATATCAATAAACCAAAGCAAAGGACGGATGATTCTTAATAATCTTAAACCGGGTGGTTTCGTTGAAGAAATCGCTCGGTTCTATTTTTTCATGTGAAAAATTTAAAAATTTTTTAGTTTTTACTTGACACAGGCTGACGAGGCCCATAGGGTTGCCGGGAGTTCAGGGGAAGTAGCCAGATACAAGCTTGGCAACCTCCTGGCTGCAGCCAGCCCTTACCTGCTGTTGCTGACTGCTACACCCCATAATGGCAAAACGGAGCCGTTTTTGCGGCTTATACGCCTGGTTGATGAAAAGGCCTTCCCCAATATCAATGCCATTGTTAAAGAGCAGGTAGCTCCTTATGTTATAAGGACTGAAAAGCGTGAAGCCATAGACAATAACGGCAATAAGCTTTTTAAGAATCGAACTACCAGGGCTATTGAATTGCACTGGGACGAACGGCATTCCATGCAGCGCAGGCTGTATGAAATGGTGTCGGATTACGTTTCCAAAAATTATAACAAGGCAATGCGCAACCGCGGCAAAAACATGTGGTTCGTATTCCTGCTCATTATGATGCAGCGTCTGGTCACCAGCAGCACAAGCGCCGTCCGGGAAAGTATGGAACGGCGTGTTAAAGTCCTGGAAGAGCAAGCATTCAAGTATCAATCCATGTCCGAAGAAGAATTTGCAGAGATGGAATTGGAAGAAAACATGGAGGATGCCATTGCGGCCATTTCTCTGGACATCAAAGAAGAAATTGCCCAGCTTAACGATATCATTGCCGTTGCCAAGCAGGCAGAGTTCCAATATCTTGATGTCAAAGTTGAGCCGTTGCTTGAAATTATCGATGACTTATTTGCTGAGGACCGGCAAAGAAAGGTTATCATTTTTACGGAATTTGTAGCGACCCAAAGCTACCTTGTAAAGCTGTTGAAAGACAGGGGGTATTCAACATCCATTCTCAATGGCAGCATGAGTATTGAGGAACGGAACGCTGTGCTGCAGGAGTTTAAAACGGAAACGGACATCCTTATTTCGACCGATGCCGGTGGTGAGGGCCTAAACCTGCAGTTTTCCAACTGCATTATAAACTATGACCTGCCCTGGAATCCAATGAAGATTGAACAGCGTATCGGGCGTGTTGACCGTATCGGGCAGCAAAGAGATGTGATAGTTTATAATTTTATTCTGGCTGATACTGTTGAAAACCGTGTAAAAGCTGTGTTGGAAGAAAAGCTTTCCGTCATACTTAAAGAGATTGGCATCGACAAGTATTCAGACGTGCTTGACAGTGAAACCGCTGAGCTTAACTTTACGGATGCTTATATGAAATCAATCCGCAATCCTAAAAATATTGAGTTAAACATTCGTCCGGTTGAGGAGGATTTGAAAAAGCAGGTTCAAAATACCATGCGTATAAAAGACCTCATCAAGGAAGAAAAAGATCTTGCCTCAATGATTGGGACAAACTCTGCTTTTGACTTTGAAGCTGCATTGCGGCAGATGGTCACATACTATGAAAACTATAAGGGCAATCCCTACTTGCCTATCGAGAATTTCAGCATCAATGACCCTGTGATTGTTGGCCACCTGAACAAGGAAATCGAGCAAGACTTGGGAGGTCAGCTTTTAAATGTTTCAATAAAGGATTTTCCGAATGAAAAGGGCTACTTTATGCTGTGGCGAATATCACTTACTCCTGACAGCCAGGGGCAGAAGATTATCCCAATTTTCATTAACCAGGATTTTATCCTGCGTCCTATGGCGGGTAAGAAAATATGGGAGGCTATTCTTGACAAAGACAGGGTTATTACTGTTTGGGAAGGGGAAAAGATCGATATAAAAACTCAGAATAAGCTCCGTACAGCGTCACAGGAATTTGCCTACGACACTTTCTTAACGCTGAAAGCAGAACTGGAAAAAAGAAATGAAGAAACATACAGAAAGTATTTATATGCTTTGAACCTGCGCATCGAGGCTGCGCAGCGGATAGGGATCGAAAATATCAGGAGGCACAAACTTATGGCTTTAAGCCGGGAAAAGGCAGAGATAGAAGCCAACTACCTGGCGGGCAAGAAATTCTGTCCTGACTTTAAGCCAGTATTGATAGTACATATGGAGTGAAATTATGATAGAGAAACGGATAGCAGAGCTTTTTTCAATTCAATATGAAAAGCGGTTGCTGATTTTTGATACCAGCGGATTTTGTGCTGCCTTTGATTATACCAGGCTGCTTATTTCTCAGAATTTTGAGGTCATCCAGTATGAGGATATTGAAGCATTCCGGCTAAGGTATGAGCAAGAAATAAGGAATTCTGATAATAAATGGGCGGTTATTGTTTATTCTGAGATATATGTGCCATACGATATAAGGAAACAGTTTTTTGAGGTTGAAATTTCTCTCAGAAGCATCTTTCCGAAACTTCATGAAGATACGGTGCGCCGGTATATTAAAGACATTGACTTGATTAGCTTTGCCTATGGGGAGCTTTATTCGCCCTGTGACACCAGGGAAAAGACTGAAAAATTTATTTCAGATACGGTCTTTTCAAAGGGAAATATTAAAAACTATTGTGATTTAATGATAAAAAACCTATTGCCTTCCGGCGACAAATCCGGTATTACTGCAAATGGCTGGATTGAGATTGCCCGTAAAAAGGCCTTGATTGATTATTACGCTGCAAAAGCAAATAT
>Ga0208825_1002450_pt1 | contig 12226 bp, 9 predicted proteins | sample AD_UKC113_MetaG_FD_184450 | JGI IMG/M metagenome (GOLD analysis project Ga0208825, IMG submission 184450) | Active sludge microbial communities of municipal wastewater-treating anaerobic digesters from Hong Kong - AD_UKC113_MetaG (SPAdes)... | ecosystem: Engineered > Bioreactor > Anaerobic >...
CCGGGTCCTTGACTGCCGATCCAGAATTTGAGTCTTTCTTCACTTGTGTGTTTCTTAATGGCACTCTGCCTGCTGGATAATGCAATAGCGGAATTTTCAATTCTCATGTCTCTGGAGCCCCCTTTAAATTTTTTCAGCCTGATAAAAGGGATAGAATCATTGTTGAGAAATAGTATCAAATATTTAAAAAAAATATCGGTTGTAATCATAAAGTCTTGAGCAAAAGTTGATATTTTGGGACCGTCCTGTTTTTTTATTTCATTTTGAATCTGCCGGTTTCATTCTCATAAGATGAACATGCTTTTTTGAACATGGAGATTATTTCTTATGGCAATATTCCATGATATAATAAAAATGCTGTTTCAGTCACAGGGAGAAGTTTTGGAGGGGATGACGTGAACCTGATAATAATGGGGCCTCCGGGTGCCGGAAAGGGCACCCAGGCGGAAATGCTTGCCAGGGATTTGAATATCACCCATATTTCCACCGGTGATATGTTCCGTGATGCAGTCAAGCGGGGCACGGAGATGGGCAGGAAAGCGAAGGAATACATGGACAAGGGCGAACTTGTACCTAACTCCGTGGTGGTCGGCATGGTAAAAGAACGCCTTTCTGTTACGGACTGTGCAAAAGGTTTTCTGCTTGACGGCTTTCCGCGCACGGTAGCCCAGGCCGAGGCGCTTGATGAAACGCTGAAGTTGATGGGTATGAGCTTGAACGCAGTTATCAATATTTCAGTTCCCCGGGAAAAACTGCTGGCCCGCATTACCGGACGGCGTACCTGCCGGATATGCGGTGCCGTCTACAATGTTTTTTTTAACAAGCCGAAGGCGGAAGGAAAGTGCGACGAATGCGGCGGGGAGCTTTACCAGCGCAGCGACGACAACGAAGTTGCCGTCGGAAACAGGCTTTACATTTATGAAGCGCAGACCCAGCCGCTGATTGAATATTATTCGAACAGGAACCTGCTCAAGAATATCGACGGCAATCAGGGAATTGTCAAGGTCCTGTACGACATTAAGAAAAGCATAGGAAAATAGAGCTTGAAACAGGCTTCTGTTTTGGGCTATTACGCAGATCAAACATCTTTCTGTAACATAAAATACCAGGCAATTCGAGATCAGCATTGGGAATAATAATAAATTAGCGACGTGAAGGGAGGGATTCATGTAGGGTAAAACGGCTGCTAAGAGAGCGTTTGTGTTTTTGTCAAGAAGCAAAAGATATACTTATCTGAAAAGGGCGGGAACGCCCTTTTCCTTTGGGGCGTCCGGTACGGGCGCATTTTGCACGACGGGAGGAGGATGGCCCGGGGCGTCGGTTGGCTCGCCTTGAAAGAAAAGCAATCGCGAAATTTTTGAATTTTATGAAGTTATAATCAATTTTTTGTTGACGATATTTTTTTGTTAAGTTAATATTACTTAGATAAAAACGGTTCTTCTTTTTAAGGGAAGCAGGGGAAGTGAAACGGAAATGCGGGGGCGGTAGCTTTAAGAAAAGACCCTGCAAAGATTTCAACATAAATTTGCAGCAAAGGCAGGTTGGAAGACGGTTGTGACGGGGGTGATGGCTTTCGGGTAGAACAAAAACAATACTGGAAAACCGACTCTTTAAAGGATATTGTATTTTCATGAAGAATTTCTATTAAAAGATGGTTCTGGATTTATGCGTGTTATTATTATTTGCTGTATTTATAAAGTTTAACGGGGGTGGGGTATTTGGAAAGTTTGCTGAATCGTTTCTGGTCGGGTGATCACCGTGCGATGGCCAGACTGATTTCGATAGTGGAAGATGAGATGTCGCAAAAAGACGAACTTCTAAGAAGCATTTATTCTCACACCGGTAAAGGATATATACTTGGAGTCACAGGTTCCCCCGGTGCGGGCAAGAGTTCTCTGGTCGACCGACTGGTCGGTGAAATCAGAAAGAGAAACCAAACTGTGGGGATAATCGCTGTCGACCCCACCAGCCCATTTACGGGGGGAGCGATTCTGGGCGACCGCATTCGCATGAATGAACACGCTTTGGACGGGGGAGTATTTATACGCAGTATGGGTACGCGGGGCAGCCTGGGCGGTTTGGCAAAAACGACAAAAGAGGTTGTCAAGGTTATCGACGCTTTCGGGATGGACTGGATTATCATTGAAACTGTCGGAGTCGGGCAGGCTGAGCTCGATATCATGTATATAGCGGATACCACCGTTGTGGTGCTGACACCCGGCGCGGGTGACAGTATTCAAACGATGAAGGCGGGTATTATGGAAATTGCCGACGTATTCGCCATCAACAAATGCGATATGCCTGGTGCTGACACACTGGCTACGGAAGTGGAAATTATGCTCGACATGAATGACGACCATATCAAATGGCGTCCTCCCGTCGTAAAGACGTCTACGATAAACAAAGGCGAAGGAATCACGGACTTGCTGGACGCCGTAAAAAGGCACAGGCAATTTATAACGGACAACGGATCATTTCTTCAAAAGCGACAGGAGCGGGCAAAGAACGAAGCGCTGGATATAGTAAACCATCAGTGGCAGAGAATGGTGAGGGAACAGATTGCAGCGCACGGTAAGGTTAACGACTTACTGGAAAAGGTTGCGCAGCGTGAGATGGACCCCTATACGGCATCGGCTTCAATTATGGAGATGGTTCTTGCGAGTTCAGGAAACAAGTAACACGCGCCCCGGCGCGTTTTCTTTTAATTAATATGGAAAATTGCAGTGAAAAAAAGTGCTGATTTGGGTATAATCAAATATGAAATATTTTGTAAAGGAGTTGAGATAATGAAAATTACTTTTTTGGGGCACGCCGGTTTTTTGATTGAAGGAAGCAAAAAAATTGTCATCGACCCGTTTATCACCGGCAACCCGCTTGCTAAAAACAAGGCCGGCGACATAAAGGCAGATTTCGTTCTGGTAAGCCACGGGCACGGGGATCACCTCGGAGACACCGTAGGAATCGCCAGGCAGTCCGGCGCCACGGTTGTATCGGTATTCGAACTCGCCACTTACTGCGCCCGGAACGGTGCGCAGGCGCACGGGATGCACATTGGCGGCAGCCGGATTTTCGACGGTGTAAAGATAAAGCTAACACCGGCATGGCACGGGACCGGTTTTGGAGAGGGGGACCGCCCGCTGGAATATCTGGGCAATCCATGCGGGTTTATAATAAATATGGACGGCAAAAATATCTACCATACCGGCGATACCGGGCTGTTTGGGGATATGGAGTTGATTGGGAGAAGGAATGCAATTGACCTGGCGATGATCCCTATCGGCGACAACTTTACCATGGGACCGGAGGATGCACTTGAAGCGGTAAGAATGCTGAAGCCGAAAATGGTGGTGCCGATGCACTACAACACGTGGCCGCTGATTGAACAGGATCCGGCCAGGTTTAAGTCGGAAGTCGAGTCCTTCACCAGCGCACGGGTAAGTGTGCTTGCACCCGGGGAGAGCATGGAATTCTAAGTTTACAAGGTGTAAAGCAGGATTAATTCCGGTAGCGTACCGGGATTTTTTTTGCCCGGTCTGTCGGCGCTACGGACGGAGGATTTACTTAAAGCATAAAGAAGTTATACAAAAACAGGTATTCAAACGGGTGTCATTGATGAACAAAAAGATTGTGGTTTTCGATCTGGAGACAACCGGACTCGATCCCGCCTCGGACAAGATCATTGAGGTGGGGCTGGTACGGCTTGAAGAGGGAAAAATAACCGAAACGTACCACTCCCTGTTGAATCCGGGTAAGGCTGTACCGTTGAGGGTAAAAAGGCTTACCGGGATTGACGACCGGGACCTGGAAAATGCACCTTGCCTGGCTGAAATTCTGCCCGAGGTAGTGGCGTTCATAGGGGATGCCGCCTTAGCGGGACACAACGTCTGGTTCGACATGGCTTTTTTGACTGCAGCATGTGGTACGCGTTTTGAAAATTCCCTGTACGACACGCTGGATCTTGCCAGGCTGTTGGTTCCCGGAGCGTTAAGTTACCGACTGGAAACGCTGTGCGAAGAATTAAATATAGAATTGAAGGCAAAACACCGCGCCCTGGAAGATGCCGTAGCCGCCGCCCGTGTGCTGCAAGTGTTGACTGAGAGGTTAAGAACTCTCGATTTTAAAGTGCTGACACTGCTGAACGGCCTGCTCGGCGAGGCGCGTTCCGGATGGCACGGCTTAACCGGAGGTTTGTTGAAAGAGTGCGCAAAAAAATTTCCCGACAGAAAAATAACCGGAGAGTGTTACTGGCGCCGCAGTGAAGAGAAGGCAGGAAAAAAAGAAGCGGTTCTGTCCGGAGGAGACGGCGGAAATGAGAGAACGGTGCCGGATGAGCTGGATGAAAACACCGCCGGTAGTTATGTCGCAATTGACGGACCTCTGCCGTCAGCGCTGCCCGGGTTCAAATACCGCCGGCAGCAGGAAGCGATGGTCCGTGAAGTGGTAAAGGCTTTGAACGAAGAAAAATACCTGGTCATGGAAGCCGGGACGGGCGTGGGAAAGTCAATTGCGTACCTTATCCCTTTCATTTTATGGAGCCTGTCAAAAAAAGAAAGGGTGGTAGTGGCAACGCACACCATCAACCTTCAGGAACAGTTGCTGAACAAAGACATTCCGATTCTGCGGGAGGTAATAAAACAACCTTTTAAAGCGGTACTGGTCAAAGGAAGGCAGAATTACATCTGTTTGCGCAGGTGGTTTGCCGCCCTGGAAAGTCCGCATTCGCCGGAGGAGGCTGCCTTCTTCGCAAGGATTCTGGTCTGGCTGACAGAAACCGGCACGGGGGATAAAAGCGAGTTGAATATCTTGCCGGCGGAGGAGGATTACTGGTTAGCGGTGTGCGGGGAGGCGGACGGCTGTCTCGGAAGCAGGTGCCGTTTCCGGAGGGACTGTTTTGTTAACAAGGCCAGAAGAGAATCTGAAGAGGCTGATTTGATCATAATAAATCATTCGTTTTTGCTTTCAGATGTTGCATCGGATTCCCAGTTGCTCCCCGAGTACGGTCCGCTGCTTCTGGACGAAGCCCACCACTTCGAGGATTCGGCCACCAAGCATCTGGGAAGGCAGCTATCGCAGAATTCCGTCGGCAGGTGGCTTGGCATTGTCGGAAAGAGCTTGTCAAAACTTGCCGAAAAGGCTCCGCCGGGTGACCGGATGAAATGGTCGCAAAATATTAAAGCAGCGCTAGAAACCCGGCTGGAAACTGTGGAGGCGCTCAGGCTTTTTTCCATGCAGGTGATGGAGTTGATGATCGGCGGGAGAAACGGCGAGAGTGAATACAACCGTGTTTCCGTAAGGCTTCCTGTCGACGGCCGTCAATATGAGAGCTTTCTTGAGTGCGGTAGAAAATGCATGAAACTGATAGGCCGGTTGTCCGCGGAGATAAGCAGGTGCGCCGAAATGATGGAATTGTGGTCGCTGACTGACGAATGGTGGATCGGGCCGTGTCGTGATTTGCAGCAGTTGGCCAAATCGGGAGCCGAAATGGAAGATGACTTTGGATTCGTTTTGCAGTGTCATGATACTGATTTTGTCCATTGGGCGGAAGTTGAACTGGCAAACAGGGGTTCGGCAAAGAACAGCACGATATATGCAGCTCCAATCGATGTCGGAGCCCTTCTGTACGAGAAGCTGTACAAAAAAAAGAGCGTGGTGATAATGACCTCCGCCACTCTTGCTGTCAACGGAAGTTTCGATTATTTTGTCGAAAGTTCCGGCTTGAAGTATTTAGGTGGAAAAAAAATAAAATGCATCAATTTCGATTCGCCTTTCATGTTTGACAAACAGGCCCTGCTCTGCGTGAACCGCGGCCTTCCGGTGCAGGGAGAGGTTCCGGACGAAATATACCTGCAGCAACTGGAAGAAGCAATATACAAAATTATTGAAGCGACCGGCGGGGGCACTCTGGTGCTGTTTACTTCTCACAGAACGCTTCAGGAAATTTATAAAAGGCTTAAGCCGAAGCTGGAATCTATGGGCATCATGCTTCTGGGCCACGGGATGGACGGCAGCAGGTCAAAAATTCTGGAGGATTTCAAAAAGGCGGAGAGGGCGGTCTTGTTCGGTGCATACAGCTTTTGGGAAGGAATAGACGTTCCCGGCAAGGCGCTGATCTGTGTTGTTATGGTAAAGCTGCCCTTTATGTCACCTGCCGTACCCGTTTACGAAGCCCGCCTGGAGAACCTGGCCAGGCAGAACAGGGACGGATTCCGCACGTTGACCGTTCCCAAAGCCGTGATCCGTTTTAAACAAGGATTCGGCCGTCTGATCCGGAGCGACGACGACCGCGGCTGCGTAATTATTCTTGACGGCAGGATTTTAAGCAAAAACTATGGAAGGCAGTTTTTAAATTCACTTCCTGTTAGCAGGCATTTCAGAGGCAGTTCGGATATAATTTCTAGAAAAATAAAGGAGTGGTTCGTGGCGGAAGACAAAAAATAATTGGCACATTCAGGCTTGTTCCGTAATACTATATTAACAGCTAACCTAATAAAGGGGCGTGATCAGATTTGCGGGTTTATTTTATCAGACTGCCGTCCTTTGTAAGATCGTTTTTGATGAAAATCTGGAAGTAATATTTCGGGCAGGCTGTTCAGTCTGCCCACCTTGATCTTGTTTAAAAGTTTTAAAAAAAAAGAGGATTTACAATAAATACATCGAATGCTACAATTAAAAAAATTTTAAGACTTGTTTGTAAAATGCCGGGATATTTCTAAATAATATAATTTAGATTGATTAATTGCGCGCATTATCGGAGTTTACTATGGATTATATATGAATATATCAAAAAGCTCGACTTCACTGGTATGTAATATGTAACTTGTGGAAGTTATTTTTTTGTACTGAAGCAGGACATGCCCTAAAATGATAGTTTATTCTGAAAATATAGTTTTTTATTTCTGATTGCCGTTTTAAAACGATATGTAAGACGAAGTGCACAATTTTATCCATTCAGGTTCGAGATAAAGTTTCCTGAACTCCGCCGAAAGCAAAATCACCCGTTGTTGAAAAGTGGTGGCGCTGTTAGTATGTTTAATAAACGGACCTTTCAAAAAATCAATGTCGGAAGATGTTTGTTATAGTACAATAGAAATAAATAAAAATGTAATCGCATCCTGCTGGTTAAGATAATATCAACTATTTTCGCTCCAAGTGCTTTTGGGGGTGATAGTAGCTCTTTCTGGAGGGCGTGGGGATAATCTTGCGAATTTTAGAAAATATTTAAAAAATTACACGGGGGTAAAGAGATGAAGAGTTTTCATGGGGGAGTGCATCCTAATGACAGCAAAAAGTATACTGCTGCCAAGTCGATTGAACCGGCACCTCTTCCAAAAAAGGTGACAATACCTTTGCGGCAACACATTGGAGCACCGGTTTCGCCGATTGTAAAAAAAGGTGACGAAGTAAAGAAAGGGCAATTGATAGCACAAACCGATGCTTTTGTATCCGGGAACGTACATGCTTCCGTTTCAGGCAAGGTTGTCGACGTCGGGGATTACCCACATCCGGTATTTGGCAGCAGCATGTCCATAGTTATTGAAAGCGACGGGTTGGATACATGGGCTGATGGGATTCCCGTCCAGCGGGAATGGGGAAAACTCGATTCAAAAGAACTGTTAAAAATCATCCGGGATGCGGGGATCGTCGGAATGGGCGGAGCTACCTTCCCCACCCATGTAAAACTGGCGCCGCCGCCGGATAAGAAGATCGACACATTTATCCTGAACGGATCTGAATGCGAACCGTTTTTGACTGCTGATTACAGGGTAATGCTTGAGCACGCGGAGAGGATAGTAACCGGTGTGAAGATCACCATGAAGGTGCTTGGAGTGAACACCGGTTACGTCGGTATTGAAGACAACAAGCCAGATGCGGTAAAAGTTTTGCGGGATGCTTTTAGCGGAACACAGGTTAAGGTTGTGGCACTACCGACAAAGTATCCGCAGGGAGCGGAGAAGATGCTCATCAAGATGTTGACAGGCCGCGAGGTTCCTTCGGGCGGGTTGCCGATGGATGTGGGCGCAGTTGTGCAAAATGTCGGCACGATAACTGCAATAAGTGACGCGGTGACCAGGGGGGTGCCTTTGATCGAAAGGGTGGTCACTGTCAGCGGAAGCGCTGTCAAAGAACCGAAGAATCTGCTGATGAGAATAGGAACCGCATTCGCTGACGCGCTTGATTATTGCGGCGGTTTGAAAAGCGAACCGGCCAAAATAATTATGGGCGGTCCCATGATGGGTTTTGCCCAGTCGACTGTGGATGTTCCGGTGATCAAAGGAACTTCCGGCATTTTGTTCCTGAGCAAAAAGGATGTCAATTACAGAAAGGAATCTGCATGTATACACTGCGGACGCTGTGTGGAGGCATGCCCGATGGGCTTGAATCCAAGCATGCTGAGTATCCTGGGCGAACGCCAGATGTACAAGGAAGCGAAAGAAGATTATAGCCTGCTGGACTGCATGGAGTGCGGCAGTTGTGTTTATGTATGCCCCGCAAAACGCAGCATAGTCCAGTACGTAAGATATGCCAAAGCACAAAATGCAGCTCAGGCACAAAAAGAAAAAGCAAAGGTGGCTGTATAGAATGGATAGCGAACAGAGTATCAAAATGAACCTGCTTACAGTTTCACCGTCGCCGCACATAACTTCGGAAGAATCCATACCAAAAATAATGTGGACGGTAAACGCGTCACTGGCGCCGGCGGTGGTATTTGCCGCCTGGCACTTCGGTATGCCGGCAATAATCACAATGCTGGTGGGGATTGTATCGGCAGTTGCCACTGAATACCTGGTGCAAAAAATAAGAAAAAAAGAAGTGACAATAAACGACGGCAGCGCATTTCTAACCGGACTTTTACTTGCTATGTGCCTTCCTCCCGAACTCCCGTGGTATATGACCGCAACAGGTTCGTTTTTGGCAATTGCCGTTGCCAAGCACTCCATGGGCGGCCTCGGGTATAATATTTTCAATCCGGCCCATATCGGCCGCGCCGCGCTGATGGTTTCTTGGCCCGTCGCCATGACCACGTGGACGAAAATGACCACCCGGGTGGACGTGGTTACCAGCGCTACCCCGCTGAACATCTTGAAGCAGCAGGGATACGCGAAGCTGATTGAAACATTCGGCGATGCGCCCAGTTTGTATAAAGCAATGTTTTTTGGAACGCGTAACGGCAGTATTGGGGAAACATCCGCAGTTTTGCTCATTCTCGGAGGTCTTTTCCTGATTTATAAAGGTTATGTAAAGTGGGAAGTACCCGTTGTGATGATCGGTACCGTTGGAGTCCTGACCTGGATATTCGGACCGGCCGGGCTTTTTACAGGAGACGCCGTGTTCCATATGATGGCCGGCGGATTGATGATAGGCGCCTTCTTTATGGCAACCGACATGGTTACTATACCAATCACCCGCAAAGGAAAGATCATTTTTGCTATTGGCGCCGGTGCGCTTACCGCACTTATCCGCTTGAAAGGCGGTTATCCCGAAGGCGTATGTTATTCCATTCTTTTGATGAACAGCGTCACGCCTTTGATTGACCGCTTTGTAGTGCCGAAAAAATTTGGAGCAGGGAGGTAACCAAATGTCAGCCGGGCATCATGATGAGAAAAACAACAGCATATTTAAAATCGCGACAAACCTGGCCGCGGCCTGCCTGGTTTCAGGGATAATCATAGCCGGTGTCTATTTTATCACGGCAGATGCGGCCGCGCAAAAGGCCGTGGATTTGAAGAACGCCGCGATGAAAGCCCTGGTACAGGACGCAGAGAAGTTTAATCCGGTGGAAGGCAAGGAAGGCTGGTTTACAGCTCAAAAAGGCGGAAAAACAATCGCCTACGTCGTTCCTTCGGAAAGCAAAGGCTTTGGCGGTTCAATAAAAATGCTCGTTGCCGTGACAGGCGACGGAAAAGTGCTCAGTTACGACATTACAGCTCACAACGAAACACCTGGCCTTGGAGACAAGGCAAACCAGGAGCCTTTCAAAGGTCAGTTTAAAGGTAAGAAGGCTGAAAATCTAAAGGTTGTGAAAGATCCTTCCGACAAGGAGAACATTCAAGCCATGACAGGCGCCACAATCTCTTCCAGAGCCGTAGCCAACGGTGTTAAAAAAGCGGTCGAAGAAGTTGTGGAGTTTACAGGAGGGAAATGATATGAAAGAACTGTGGGACATATATAAGAAAGGAATAATACTGGAAAACCCGATCTTCGTCCTGGCACTTAGCCTTTGCCCGGCGCTGGCGGTTACCAGTACGGCATTAAATGCCCTGACCATGGGCCTTACCGTTCTTTTTGTAATCACTGCAAACAACGTGGCGGTTTCCTTAATTAGAAATTTTGTCAACCCCAAAGTCCGTGTTCCCGTGTATATCGTTTCCATTGCCACCATAGTTACCGTGGTGCAGTTGTTATTGCAGGCGTATTTCCCCCTCCTTTACAAGGCTTTGGGTATCTATTTGGCGCTTGTTGTTGTTTTCGCCATAATATTGGCGAGAGCGGAGGTTTTTGCCTCCAAAAACAATGTCATCCGTTCATTTTTTGACGGTTTGGGAATGGGGTCCGGATTCGCTCTTGCCATGGTGTTGATCGGTACTATCCGCGAAATCCTTGGCGCCGGATCGTTCTTCGGTATTAAGGTCATGCCCGCTTCATACGACGCTCCGCTTATGCTGATCCTGCCTGCAGGCGCTTTTATACTGATTGGTTATCTGGTTGGAGGATGCAAAATGCTCGTCCAGTATATTGAAAAATCCAAGGCTTAGGGAGGGATAGTTCTGTGGGTGAATACCTGACGCTGTTTATCAGTGCCGTAATCGTAAACAACTTTGTCCTGACCAGGTTTTTAGGCATGTGCATTTTTTTTGGCGTTTCGAAGAATTTAAATGCTTCTGTAGGTATGGGCATGGCGGTTACATCGGTAATGACACTCAGTTCGATAATGGCATGGCTGGTTTATAACTTTGTTTTACTGCCGTTTAATTTAACGTTCCTGACAACGGTCGTATTTGTTCTTCTTATCGCATCCTTTGTGCAATTATTGGAGATGGTTATCAAGAAAAGTGCACCGGCTCTTTACAACATGTGGGGAATTTACCTTTTGTTGATTGCAACAAACTGTGTGGTGCTCGGTGTACCCCTTTTAAACGCCGAATCCAATTACTCATTAGCAAAGAGTATCGTTCATGCTATCGGCTCCGGAGCAGGTTTCGCCTTGGCCATCGTCCTGATGGCCAGTTTGAGGGAAAAGCTGAGACTGGCCGATGTTCCGAAGGCGCTGGAAGGGTTGGGGGTCGCTTTTATCCTGGCGGGTATGCTGGCACTATCCTTCCTTGGTTTTTCAGGAATGATATCTCTATAAAATCGGAAGGAGATATGTGTAGATGCAAACTGCTCTAATGGTTTTATTGGTAATGCTGCTTACGGGAATATTTTTTGGTTTTGTGCTTGCATATGCAAATAAGAAGTTTGCCGTTGAAATAAACCCTTTGATCCACCTGGTTGAGGACGCCCTGCCCAAAGGCCAGTGCGGCGCCTGCGGCTATGCCGGATGTGCGGCTTATGCGGAGGCTGTGGTATTGAATCCGGATGTGCCTCCCAACCTTTGCGTTCCCGGTAAAGGGCCGGTTGCTGATATCGTTGGCGAGTTGACCGGCAAAGCCGCGCCTGCTGTAGAACCCAGAGTGGCTCATATCAAATGCGCCGGATCTGCGGAGAAGGCAATTGCAAAATACCGGTACGCGGGAGTGGAAGACTGTGTGGCTGCAAATTTGCTGCAAGGCGGTCAAAAGAATTGTTTATACGGCTGTCTCGGATTTGGAACATGCGTGAAGAATTGTCCTTTTAGCGCCATGACGTTGCTGCCGGGCGGCCTTCCCTTTGTCGATCCGGAAAAGTGTACAGGCTGCGGCAAGTGTGAGACCGTCTGTCCCAAAAATGCTATTGAAATGCTACCAGTTGGCGCAAAAGTCGGCGTTAATTGCAACTCGAAAGATAAGGGCGCTGTTGCGAAGAAAAACTGCTCCGTCGCCTGCCTGGGCTGCGGCATATGCGCTAAGAACTGCCAGTACGGCGCGATTAAAATGGATAAGAATCTTGCCGTCGTTGATCCTAAAATATGCATAGCGGAATGTACCAATCCGACATGTTTTGCCAAATGTCCCACGAGAGCGATTGAGCCTGTAGTGAAAGATCATTTTTCTGCCGGCAAAGTGGCTAACGTTGCGGGAAATGTTGC
>Ga0208825_1002452_pt1 | contig 12218 bp, 10 predicted proteins | sample AD_UKC113_MetaG_FD_184450 | JGI IMG/M metagenome (GOLD analysis project Ga0208825, IMG submission 184450) | Active sludge microbial communities of municipal wastewater-treating anaerobic digesters from Hong Kong - AD_UKC113_MetaG (SPAdes)... | ecosystem: Engineered > Bioreactor > Anaerobic >...
TTTCTATCCTATATAAATTATACCTCTAATTTAGTATCACTTCACTTCGTTCATATTTTAGTGATGAGTAAAAAGTAGAGAAAAAATACTTTTTAAATCCATCCCCACCTTCCTTTGATAAAGGAAGGAGACAAATGTCCCCCCTTTAGCAAAAAGGGATGAAGGTGGATTTAATGCAAGTAGCAAGATATGTCAAATTTCCCCCTCATCTTAATCTTCTCCCCAAGGGGAGAAGGAAATACATTCCCCTCTCTTCTTTCCCTCTCCCCTGTGGGGAGAGGGAGGGTGAGGGGGCTTTTTCTTATTTCATTTTATATTTTTGTTTTATATTTTGCACTCTTGATTACTTTGTCCTTTTGTGCCTGACATAATAATTTCCATTGAAAATTTATGAAATAAGTTTATAAATAAAAGATGTTCCTTCAAGAATTTTATAAAAACCATTTTTACAACTTATTTCATCAAATTTCTTTACTTCATCTGGTAACTGGTCTGGTTTATATATAAGAAAGGGAACAGGTTCACCAGTATGTTTTCCTGTAATTACGGAAGTATAATGGTCAGGTAATATTGCTATTGAAATATCTGAAATATCTATATTCCTTAAAATATTACCAACAAGTCGCTTATCAAAATCCTCAATACATTTAATTTTTAATTCAATATTTCCTTCATGACTTGCTTCATCAGGCGCCTCAACATGAACATAAACAAAATCGTATTCTTTTAGTGATTCAATTGATTTTTGTGCTTTTCCTTCATAATTTGTTCTATAATCACCTGTTGCTCCTTCAACATTTATAACTTCAAAACCACAGTAAATACCAATACCTTTTATAAGGTCAACTCCTGAAATAACCGCTCCTTTTATGTTAAACCTTTCCTGAAATGTCTCCATGTCTGGTTTTTTACCAGGTGACCATGGCCACATTAAATTGCCTTTCATTTTTCCTGCTTTTTCCCTTTTTAAATTTACAGGATGATCTTCAAGAATTTCTTTAGATTTCTCAATCATTTCTCTTAAAATTTCAGATGTTTCTTCTCCTTCCTTTTCAGTTTCAGTTGGTAATAAAGAATAAAAATTTTCACCTAAAAAATCATGTGGAGGATAACATCTTACTTTTTCTGAATATTTTTCTCTCATAACAAGTACATGTCTATAATCAACACCAGAATAAAATTCTATATTTTCCCTACCTAATTTTTCATTTAAGGAATCTATCAATTGTTTCCCTTCATCAGCATCAAAATGCCCTGCTGAATGACTTACTATTTTATTTTCTGAAACATTGATTATATTACATCTAAAAGCAATATCATTTTTATTAAGTTTTATTCCCATTGCTGCTGCTTCAAGAACTCCCCTTCCTTTAAAATATTTTTCAGGATCATAACCAAGTATTGAAAGATTTGCAACAACAGAACCAGATGAGAAATTTTCAGGAATGGTTTTTAAAAGACCGCATCTACTTTTTTCAGCTAATTTATCTATATTTATCTTTTTTGCCACCTGTAAAGGTGTTTTACCATTTAATTTTTCTATAGGGTAATCTGCTGCTCCATCCATTATTAAAATTAAGTATTTCATTTTATTTTATCCAGAAGATATTTTTTAAACACATCATAATTATTTTCTAAAACATCAAATGAATCCTCTTTTTTAGTGAGTATTTTCGCTAATGCTTCTGGTATTTTTGGTTCAATATTTAAAAGTTGTTTTATCTTTTCTGGAAATTTTGCCGGGTCTGCTGTTTGAAGAACAATTACCAAATCACTAATTTGACTTTTTTCATAACTTTTTATTCCAACTGCGGTATGTGGCTCAATAACTATTTTATATTTTTGATAGTAATTTTTAATTGTCTCATCTACTTCTTCATTTGATATTGAAAAAGAAATAAAATCATTTCTCATTTTTTCCATATCTGGTTTCCTTTTCATTACTCCATATTTTATAACTTTTCCATCTTTATCTCTTTCATCCATTATCCAGCCACCATAAATGTCAATAAGACGAGCAAAATTACTTGGATGTCCAACATTCATAGCATTTGAACTGCATTTTTTAGAAGGAATAACAGGCATATATTCACCTGTCCTTAAAAACTCAGGAAATTCATTATTTTCATTTACTGCAACAAGAAATTTTTTTACTGGCAAACCCATTTTTTTACCAATTACCCCTCCCATAAGATTTCCAAAATTCCCACTTGGAACAGAAAAAACAATTTCTTTTTCAAATTTTAGATATGCATAAAAATAATAAACAATCTGGGGAAGTAATCTACCAATATTTATTGAATTAGCAGATGTTAAATTCAAAGAAGAAAGAGATATATCATTAAATGCTCTTTTAACAAAGTTCTGACAATCATCAAATTTCCCCTTGATACCTATAGGTAAAATATTTTCCCCTAAGGTTGTCATTTGTTTTCTTTGCCTTTCAGAGACCTCTTCAACAGGAAAAAGAACAACAACTTTTATATTTTCTTTCTTATAAAATGAATTTGCAACTGCCCCTCCTGTATCTCCTGAAGTTGCAACAAGTACTGTTAATTTTTTATTTTCCTCTTTTGCAAAATATTCCATAAGTGATGCCATCATTTTTGCTGCAAAATCCTTAAATGAGCAGGTAGGTCCTTTATCCAAACGGAGAATATATAATTTGCCTTTTTCAATTTCAATTATAGGCACATCAAAATCATATACATTTTTGCACATCTCAAAAAGTTCTTTTTCTCCTATCTCTCCTTTTAAAAATTTATAAAGTATGTGAAAGGCAACTTCAAAATATGGTTTTTGTTTCAAACATTTTATTTCATCAATTCTTATCTTTGGTATGAAAGTAGGAACATAAAGACCATAATCAGGTGCTTGTCCATTAAGTAATGCTTCTTTAAAACTCACAATTGGTGCTTTTCCATTAGTGCTTCTATAAAGTATTTTTTCCATTTTAGTAAATATTAATATTTAAGTAGGAGAAAATCCCCTCAACCCCGTTGTGCAGAGGGTAGAGTGAGGGGGAATTTATTCTTCAACTCTTATTACAACAGTTGGTTTCTTAATTATTGTAAGTTTATTTATTCCATTTATTGCTTTCTCAACATCATTTTCAATTGCTTTATGTGTTAACATAACAATAGGAACTGCTTTTTGGGGATTTTCCTCTTTTTGTATAACAGAAGAAATACTTATATTGTTTTCTCCTAAAACTTTTGAAATTTTTGACAATACCCCCGGTTTATCAATTGCTGTAAATCTGAAATAATATCTGCTTTGAAGTTCCTGAAATGGTTGTATTTCAATTTCTCTATTAGTCCATAAAATATCAGCATTTTTATTATTATTTACAATTTTCTTTGAAATACCAATAACATCGGATATAACAGAACTTGCAGCAGCATAACTTCCTGCACCTTCTCCATAAAGAAGGGATTTTCCTATCATATCACCTTCAAAGTATACAGCATTATAAACACCATCAACAAGAGATAATAAATGACCTTTAGAAATTAAAACAGGATGAACTCTTAATTCCAATTTTTTAGAATTATTTATTTTTGATATCCCTAAAAGTTTAATTCTATATCCAAATTCATCTGCAAATTTTATATCTTCAATTTCTATTTTATCTATACCTTCAATTTTTATTTTTTTCCAATCAATCCATTTATTAAATGAAAGAGTTGTAAGTATTGCAAGTTTATGTGCAGTATCTATACCTTTAATGTCAAGAGATGGGTTCACTTCTGCATATCCATTTTTCTGGGCATCCTTTAATGCCTGTTCATAATCAATCCCTTCATGATACATTTTTGTAAGTATATAATTTGTAGTTCCATTTAAAATCCCCATTACTGTCATAATTTTATTCCCAATAAAACTTTCTTTTAAAATATTTATTACAGGAATAGCACCTCCAACACTTCCTTCAAAACCAATATAAACATTTGCCTGTTTTGATTTTTCAAATAGTTCTTTCCCCTTTTCGGATATTAATGCTTTATTTGCTGTTACAACACTTTTTTTATTTTCAATTGCTTTAACTACATATTCATAAGATGGAGAAATACCTCCAATAAGTTCAACAAATATATCTATTTCAGGGTCATTAATTATATCCTCTGGAGAAGATACAAATTTTTCTGGCAGTAAACTTTTCTTTTTTTTATTCTTATCATATATTTTACTTAATGTAATATTCAGTCCTGTTTTCTTTTTTATCTCACCTTTTTTCTTAATAATTTCTTTCAAAAAAGCAGACCCAACAGTTCCACATCCAACAAGCCCTATTTTTATTTCATCTTTATTCATTTTTTCACCTATTTTCTTAAATTTTATATTGTTTTATTATATCACATTTGATAAACATCTTTAATTTCAAGAGGAAAATTTCAGATTGAGTAAATGCAGATTTTTTGATATTCAATAAATATTAGACTGTAAAGAGGGATGATTTGAAAGTATTTCCATTGATAAATTATAAACCAGAATTAATTCTTCTTATAATTTCTGGATTAAATTTCACTTCTCTTTCATAAGTATAAAGTCCATTTTTCTCTTGTTCTACATCATATAATTGAGTATAACAAAAACCAGATATTTTCGGATGATTTAATAAAACTTTTGTCAAACCATTGTATCTTTCAAGAAACTCTTTTTTATTTTTAGGTCTATCTCCATATCCCCACCCACTTTCTTCTTCACTCCACCATATTCCACCATATTCACTTATCCAATAAGGTTGTCCTTTATACTCTGCATCATATTCTGGAAAATTTTTCCAAATGGTATCTTGTGTTTTAAATTTTTCAAAATCATTTTTAAATTCTTCTGGATTTTGTTTATAATTGTGACAGTCGTAAATATCTGTTTCAACATGAATATATCCACTTGTATCAATCACTGGTCTTGTAATATCAAACTTCTTTGTTATTCTATATAGAGTTTTTACAAGGTCTGAGTTCTGAAATATAGTTGTCTCATTTAAGGGACACCAACCAATTATAGAAGGATGATTAATATCTCTTTCTATTGAAGAAATCCATTCGTACAATAAAATATGAAATGTTTCTTCACTAATGCGATTTTTTATTCCCCAATTTGGATATTCCTCCCATACAAGATAGCCCAATTTATCAGCCCAATACAAATAAATTGGGTCAAAAATTTTTTGATGTAATCTTGCCCCATTAAATCCTAAATTTTTTGAAATTAAAATATCTTTTTTAAATTCTTCCTGGTTTTTTGCAGTATAAATTCCATCAGGATAATATCCCTGGTCAAGTACCATTTTCATAAATAATTTTTCACCATTTAAATATATCCTATTACCCGCAATTTTTATTGTTCTTATACCAAAATAAGTATAAATTTCATCTACCAAAGTTTTATTATCTTCAAAAAGTTTAATTTTAACATCATATAATGCTGGATTTTTATAATCCCAAAAAATTATTTTATTTATAGGCACTGAATATATTCCATTTTTGTCTACTTTAAACTTACCAAAACCAATTTTTTCATTTGAAAAGTATATTTCAAATTCTAAAAATTTACCACCAGTTGTGTCAATAAAAAAGTTAACCTTCTCATTTTCAATATCAGGAGAAATTTTGATTTTTTCAATATAATTTTTGCCAGTAGCAACAAGATATACAGTCTGCCATATACCAGTAGTTCTGGTATAAGAACATCCATAGGAATTATATTTTAATGACTGTTTTCCAGCAGGTTGAAGGTTTAGTCGATTGTCATCATAAGCATTTAAAACAATGTAATTTTTACCTCTTTTTAAGTAATTTGTTATTTCAAAACTAAAAGGAGTATATCCACCAATATGGGTACCTAAGAAATGTTCATTTATCCATACGCTTGCTTTAAAATCAACTGCACCAAAATTTAAAAATATTCTCTTGTTCTTCCAATTTTCAGGAATTTCAATTTCTTTTTTATACCATACTGAAACCATAAAATCCTTTTCATTAATTTTTGACAATTTACTCTCTGGAGGAAAAGGAATAACTATTTTTTCGGAAAACTTTTTATCTTTTAAAAATAATTCTCTTTCAATTCCTGTATTAGATTTATCAATTTCAAAATCCCATATTCCATTTAAAATTTTATACTCATCTCTTTTAAAATCAGGTCTTGGAAATTCTGTTCTTTCCATATTCCTCCCTTTGTAATGATTAACTTCAAGGTAAATATTCACTAACTCAGTTCATATTTAAGTGGAGAGTGGAGAGAAAAAACTTTTAATCCTTAGTGGAAAATTGCTACACTTAGGTACAGAGTTTTAAAATCTCTCCCCCTCATCAAAATCTTTCCCATTATGACAAATATCTAATCTTCATAGAGTTCAAATCTAATTTCTGTTGCACCTTCATCTTCTGCATTTTGTAATAGTTCATATATGAAATTAGATGGGTCACTATATAACCCAGATAAAATACTATCAAAATCAAAATTATTCTCAATTGAAGAATTTACCCATTGTTTCCTATTTTTTATTATATTTTCTAATTCTTTATTTTCCATATTTCTTTATGTTTTGTAGTGAAATATTATAAGGATTATTTTTTACATAAATTTTATATTTAAATAACATAGTTTTTAAAAATTCATCGTTTTTTACATTTAAAAAACACAGACCTTTTGCCTTTTCTGTTAATTCTTTTATTCAACCTGTACGGTTAAACATAGTAAACTTAAAATTGAAAGTGAACAGGAACATCCGAAAGATTAGTAATATCCTTTCTTTTTATATCTTTTGCTAAATATACTAACTCAATCCTGAATATCTTTTCTCTATATTTTTTTGATAAAAGTTTAAAATATGGTTCAGCAGAGTAATTATAACGAAAATCTTTTGCCTTAGTATAACCACCCTTACCACTTTTAAAAATACTCTTTCCATAATGTGTGTAAAGTTGTCCATTAGGAATACATACTAATTTGATTGCTTTAATATCTGGTTTAGCGTGTTTGTGAACTATCTGAATAATATAAGTTAAACATGGTTTTTCTTCATTGAAAGATGATGATTTATAATATTGAGGTAAGTTAGGTAAAAATACATTATTCACTCTATATGAAGTTTGGTTTATAGCAATATTAATTTTACCTTTATAATCCGAAGGATTATCTATAAGAGCAGTTTTAATTTCAATATGCATAAAGGAATCTGGAAGTTCAAACATCAAGTCAGAACCCACAGGAGAAGAATTTGGAAACTTTAAAATAGAAGCAAAGAAATGATGAAAAATTCTCTCTGCCCCAGTATCCAAATCTGATGATTTATAACCACTTCTTGCTGTTTTTATAAAGTTATCATACCAGTTATTTAGAATTTTTATCCGTGAGTTTAATCCATCCATCAGGGAATTTAAGTCCTGTTTTAAATGAAGTAGAATTAAATCAAAATATTGCTTTTCTTTTTTCTCTAATTCAATATCATTTAACATAAATCACTTCCTTAATGTTTTTACATCTTTTTTTAATAATATCTAAATACTTTGGAACAAGTTCTATTAATATTCCATCCCTACCTAATTCTTGGGCAACTTTGCCTGTTGTTCCAGAACCAGCAAATGGGTCTAATACAACTCCTTGTTCAGGACATCCTGACAAAATGCACCTTTTGACAAGTTCCTCAGGGAAAATAGCAAAGTGATTACCAGAAAAAGGTTGTAGTTTTATATTCCACACATCACCCGGATTTTTACCTTTGGGGTGTGCTCTCACTGTTTGAAGAACTAAATGAGTTTCTGTAATCCATCTATCATAGATATTATCAAATTCAAGTATTTCTTTTAGTTTAAACCAATCATCTGGCAGAGGAATAGATCCCCCCCGTCCCCAACTACCTGTATCCTTTCTAAACCAATGACCTGCTGTGTCTTTATATCCTAATAGTTTATCAATTTCCTTCGTAGTGATGTTTTTTTTTCTTTTCCAAAATGCAAGATAATCAGCAATTATTGGTTGGAAAATTTCGTATCTCCTTTGTAAAACAAAATATTCTCCAAATAGTGATTTCCTTGCTCCAGGAGAAGCACCTCTATTGTCAGGACTTAATTTGAATTTACCATTGTAAACTCGTCTACTATTTTGAAAAAATTGAGGAGAAACAGAAGAAAACAAAGATGAATCACTTAATTCTATTAAGTTATTAAAGTTTGCTACTGGGGGTAATATAGGTTTTGGAAATCCCTTACAATTGAGATGACTATTTATATCTATTTCATGTTTCATGGTTCTACCACAATCCTCACAAATTAAACCAATTGAAATCTGGGATTCTTTATTAAAATCATTTACAATCTCAATAGTATTTTTCCTATCATCCCAATTCACCTGGGCGAGTATATCACCTCTGGAATTTTTAAAAACTTTGGAAATATATCCTTTAATTTTTTTGTCTTTTAATAATGAGTTTTCTACCTCAAAACCTAATATATCTTCTGGATTTTTATTATTGACAAAATTATTTACAGGCAATCTCAGTGTATCTATTGACAAATAATATTTATATTTACTTTCATTTTTCACAAATAAAAATACTGGCTCATAAACATTTGAAAATCTACTATCAAATGAAGATGGCATAGCATTGGGCTTATTCCAAATAATTTTGTTTAAAAGAGTCCAACCATTCTTTTGTAGTTCAATTGCCAATAGTTCAGGGATAAGTAACAATTCCTTATTCTGGTATTTATATCCTACATTTAAAAAAAATGTTCCTGTGGGCTTTAAGACCCTTTTCATTTCTGTAAAAACACCAACAAGATTTTTTACATATTCTTGATAGGTGCTTTCTTGACCAATTTGGTGAGGGTCCTTATAATCTCTCTGTTTCCAATAGGGAGGACTTGTTATAACACAATCTACAATACCATCAGGCAATAAACGGAGGCACTTAATGACATCTCCTATATAGACAATAACATTTCCAATATTGGAAAACTTTCTACTTTTGTATATATCAGAAGAAAGTAATTGCTCTTTAATAACTGATGTTCCCATGTTTTTTGCAATAATCTCTTTACTTTTTCTATATCTTTTTTTCATAGCTTTTCATAATTATTAGACCTATATTTAATCCCTGTGGTTAGATTTACTGGTAGAGGGAAGAGGGAATTGTATTTTCTTTGAATTGATTAAAAGCAAAAAATACATCTTTTTGAATTTCTGCAATTTTTTCTTCTCTTTTTATATCTTGCTTTAAATTTTTAGTTTTTCTCAAATTTTGTGCTTTATAAAGATAGTCCTTACTTAAAAAATAGTTAATTTTTGAATTTTTGCCCTGTTTTCCATCAATTGCATGTTTTTCTGCTAATTCAAGCAATACGAGATATTCATTCTGAAATGTTTTATGATATATTTTGTTTTTTAATGATGTCAGTTCTTCTAATGATGGTATTTTTAATAATTCATTTCTAACATAGGAATAGTTAAATATATCTTTATTATCTTTATCTAATTGTTCCAGTTTTCTCTGGTAATTTATTACTTCAATTTGATGAAGAATTTTATTTATTTCAGTTGTATCAAAGTTAAAGTCCTTTGCAAGTGCAAACGAATTTTCTGCAATTTCCTTTACCTTCTTATAATCCCCTTGCCTAAAATACTTTCTCATTTCATCAATAAGGGAATAATATTCCTGTTTTTTTTGTTCAAGGAATTGTCTTTGCTTTTCTCTTTCAATTTCTTCCTGTTTTCTTTTTTCTTCTTCTGCTAATTTTATCCTTTGTTTTTCTGTATATTTCTGCCAGTAAATAAATCCAGCCCCAAGAATTATAACTACAATAACTAAAGCAATAATTTTTTTTAATATTTTCATAATAACACCTCTTTAAATTTAGAAACGCTTTTTTCTACATTTTCAATTTTACCATATATTAATTGTTTCAAAAAATGACTGCCAACAATTATGCCATCCACATATTTCTTAATTTTTTTAATTTGACTTACAGTTGATATTCCAAATCCAGCACAAAAAGGTATATCTTTTATTTTTTTATATTTTTCAATAACCTTAAATGCATTATAATCAAATTCTTTTTTCTCTCCGGTAATACCTGCTATTGTTATAAAATAAATAAATCCTTCTGCCTGTTCAATAATTTTCTTCCCTCTTTCAAATTGTGTAAAAGGAGTTAAAAAGTTTATTAAAAAAATATTATTTTTCTTTAATTGTTTTTTCAAGAGTTCACTTTCTTCAAATGGAAGGTCTGGTACAATTACTCCTGAAACACCACATTTCTTTGCTTTTACTGCAAATTTCTCAATTCCATATTTATAAACAGGGTTATAATAAGTCATCAAAAGATATGGAATAGAAACACAATCTTTTATTTCCTCACAAAGAGAAAAACATTTATCCATGTTTATTCCATTTTGTAAAGCAATATTTGAAGTATATTGAATTATAGGACCATCTGCAAGTGGGTCTGAAAATGGAACTCCAATTTCCAGAATATCAATTCCTGCCCTGACACTTCGTAAAATCACCTGTTTTGATGTCTCAAAATCAGGATAACCAGCAGTAAAATATCCAATTAGTGCTTTTTGTTCTTTTATTTTTAATTCAGCAAATTTTTCATCAATTTTATTCATTTTATTCCTTCTATTTTTGCGACTTCTTCAACATCTTTATCCCCTCTGCCAGAAAGGCATAAAACAATAACATCAGAACTCTTAAATTCTTTTTTATTTTTTATGAGATATCCAATAGCGTGAGATGGTTCTAAAGCAGGAATAATTCCTTCAAGTTCACTTAATTTATGGAAACCAAGAAGTGCATACTCATCTGTAACAGAAACATATTTTGCTCTTTTTGTTGTTTTATAAAAAGAATGTTCAGGTCCCACCCCTGGATAATCAAGTCCAGCAGAAACAGAATGAGTTGGATGAATTTGCCCATTTTTATCCTGCAAAATATATGTAAAACTTCCATGTAAAATTCCTTTATCTCCTTTGCATAAAGTTGCAGCATGTTTATCTGTATTTAATCCCTTTCCACCTGCTTCAACCCCTATAAATTTTACATCCATATCATTATAAAATGGATAAAAAAGTCCAATACTATTACTCCCTCCACCAACACAGGCAACTAAATAATCTGGTAATTTACCTTCTTTCTGTAGAATTTGTTTCTTTGCCTCTTTCCCTATTACTGATTGGAAATCCCTTACAATTAAAGGATATGGATGTGGTCCAACAATAGAACCAATTACATAATGGGTTGTTTGGAGATTTGAAATCCAATCCCTCATTGCTTCATTTATTGCATCTTTCAATGTTTGACTTCCTGAACTAACAGAAATTACTTCTGCTCCTAATAATTTCATCCTATACACATTTAATTTTTGCCTCTCTATATCAATTTTCCCCATATAAACATCGCATTTCATATTTAAAAGAGAAGCAGCAGTTGCAGTTGCAACACCATGCTGTCCTGCACCTGTTTCTGCAATTACTCTTGTTTTCCCTGTTTTTTTTGCTAAAAGAACCTGTCCTAATGTATTGTTAATTTTATGTGCCCCTGTATGAGCCAGGTCTTCTCTTTTAAGATAAACAGTAAAACCAAGAAATTTACTTAAATTTTTTGCAAAGTAGAGTGGAGTGGGTCTACCTGTATAGTCAGAAAGAAGTTGAGAAAGTTCTTTTTTAAAAGCAGTATCATTTGAAAATTTTTTATAATCATTTTCAAGTAATTCAAGAGCAGGCATCAATGTTTCAGGAGCAAATTTTCCACCAAATTCACCATACTTTCCATTTTTATCAGGCAAAAGCATTTCTCACTTCCTCTACAAGTTTTTTCATTTTTTCTTTAATTTTTATTCCTGGCGCAATTTCAACTCCAGATGCAACATCTATTCCATAAGGAGAAAATCTTTTTATTATATCTTTTACATTTTCAGGAGTTATACCTCCTGCTAAAAATATCCTGGCAAATGGGATATCTTTTCTATCAAGATATTTATAATTTATCAATTTCCCTGTCCCACCAGACAATTTTTCATCAAAAGCATCAATCAGTAAATAATCAAATTTATAATTTTTAACTTTATTAAGAGAACTTTTATTTTTTACTCTTATTGTTTTTATTAAAGTTTTATCAGGAAAAAATTTTTTAAATTTTTTAACCAGTGATGGTGACTCATTTCCGTGTAATTGAACACCATCTAAATTTAATTTTTTTACATATTCAA
>Ga0208825_1002454_pt1 | contig 12205 bp, 10 predicted proteins | sample AD_UKC113_MetaG_FD_184450 | JGI IMG/M metagenome (GOLD analysis project Ga0208825, IMG submission 184450) | Active sludge microbial communities of municipal wastewater-treating anaerobic digesters from Hong Kong - AD_UKC113_MetaG (SPAdes)... | ecosystem: Engineered > Bioreactor > Anaerobic >...
ACCTCGGCCGGCAGGCCCAGGCGGCCCAGGATGTGGTAGTCGGCGGCCACGGCGTCGGCCTTGGCCTTGTCGCCACCGGCCATGCCCTCGATCACCGAGGACCAGGTCCAGCCGGGCGAGACGGCGTTGACGCGAATTTTCTGCTCGGCCAGATCCAGCGCGGCATTGCGCGTGAACTGCACGATGGCGGCCTTGCTGATCGGGTAGAGCCAGCGCCCGGTCTGCGCCGCAAAGGCCGAGATCGAGGCGAAGTTCACCACCGCGCCGCCGCCGCGCTTGACCATCTCGGGCGTACAGGCCTGCAGCATCATGGCCGCGCCGATCAGGTTGACGTTCAGCGTCGTGTTCCATTCGGCACGCGTCGAGGCGGCGCCGTTGTCCACGTAGCTGGCGGCGCAGTTGACCAGGTAGTCGATGCCGCCCAGGACCTTGACCGTTTCGGCCACGCAGGCGGCGATGGAGGCGTCGTCGGACACGTCGGTGGCGATGAAGCGGCTGCCCGCGTGGCGCTGGGCCACCTGCGGGCCCTTGGCGGCGTCGATGTCGGCGATGACCACCTTGCAGCCTTCGGCCACCAGGGCCGCCACCACGCCTTCGCCGATCAGGGTGGCGCCACCGGTGACGATGGCGACCTTGTCTTGCATGCTCATATGTCTCCTTGTCTCGGCTTCGCAGGGGGCGATGCCGGTCGGGAGAGTGTGCGCAATGCTTCAGGCGTGAATTATCCGGAATGCGCGGCCATGCTATCCGCCGTGCGCAGTATTGGATTGCAGGGTGACCGAGGGCGTTTCGCCGAAGCGCGCCTTGTAGTAGGCCGAAAAGCGCCCCAGATGAAAAAAGCCGTGGCGGTGGGCGACGTCGTGCAGGGCCACGGGCTGGCCGCCGCTGGCCGCCGCGCGCAACTGTGCGTGCACGCGATCCAGGCGCACATCGCGCAGCAGCGCATGGGGCGTGGTGCCCAGGTGGCGCTGAAAACCTTCCTGCAGCGCGCGCTCGCTCACGCAGGCGGCGCGGGCGATGTCCACCAGGGTGATGGCCTGATCGGCCTGTGCCTCGATGAACTCCTGCGCCCGGCGAATATGGCGCGGCAGGGCCGGCGCCGGGGCGGCGCGCTGCCGCGCGTTTTGGCTGTGGGGCTGCAGCCCGATCAGGCCGCGCAGCAGCACGTCCTGCAGCGCGGCGGTGGCCGCCGGGTGGCGCAGCCAGGCAGCGCCGTTGGCGTCGATGTTGCGGGCCAGGTCCAGCACCATCTGGCACCAGGGGGCGGCCGGGCCGCTGCGTTGCGGCAGGGCCAGCTGATAGTCCAGGGAGGCATGAGGCTGCTCGGGGTCGTCGTCGGCGCGCTGCTCCATCAGCGCGCGCGGAATGTGCAGCAGGATTTGCGCGCAGTCGGCCTGCCAGCGCATGGCCACGCCCTGGTGGGGCGAGAGGATGACGGCGGTGGCGGCATCGGAGTGCACCTGCTGGCGGCCGTAGCGGATGTCGGCGCGGCCTGACAGGGGGATCTGCACCAGGTAGAAGTCGTTCAAGGGGCCGGGCGTGATGTCGACGTCGGCCCCGTAGCACAGGTAGTTGAGCGACAGCGCGCCCACGCCCACGCGGTGCATGCGGCAGTCCAGCCGCTGCGCCGCGTCCACCTGCCGCAGGTCATGGGTGCAGAACACCCGCGCCACCTGGGCGCGGGCGTGCTCGATGTCGCGGCTGGCAAAGACCGGGTGGTCCTGCAGCAAGGGGGAGCCCGTGCGCGGCGGGGAGAGCATGGCGAACCTGGTCGTCGATGGCCCGAAAAAAGCGCACTTTGCCGCCGTGCCGCGGGTTTGACAAGGGGCAGTTTCCCGCAGCGCCCCTTGCCCGAGGCGGTTTATTTGTTCAACAGAACAAAGCGCCCGTCGCGCACAGTGATCAGCTCACGCCCGCGTGCGTCGAAGCCGCTGTGGTCTTGCGGCGTCATGTTGTACACGCCCTGGGTGCCCACCAGCTCCTTGGTTTTTTCCAGCGCATCGCGCAGCGCGGCGCGAAACTCCTTGGTGCCGGGCTTGCCTGCCTTGGCGGCCTGGGGGATGGCGTTGGCCAGCAGCAGGCCGGCGTCGTACACGTTGGCGCCAAAGGTGGCTGGGGCCTCGCCATACAGCTTCTTGTAGGCGTCGATGTACTGCGTGGCGATCTTCTTTGACGGATTGCTGTCGGGCACCTCGGGCAGCACCAGCATCAGGCTGGCGGCCATGATGGTGCCTTCCACCTTCTTGCCGCCCAGCTTGATGAAGGCCGGCAGCGCCGCGCCGTGGGTCTGGTAGATCGGGCCTGTGTAGCCGCGATCCACCAGGGTGGCCTGGGGCAGCACGGTCGGCCCGCCGGCAGCGGCGATGAGAATGGCGTCGGGCTTGGCCGCGATGAGTTTGAGCGCCTGCCCGGTGACGGAGTTGTCGCTGCGTGCAAAGCGCTCGGTGGCGACGATGTTGATGCCGTGCTGCTTGGCCAGGGCGCTGGCCACGCGATACCAGTTCTCGCCATAGGGGTCGGACAGGCCGATGAAGCCCAAGGTCTTCACGCCCGTCTTGCTCATCTGGTCGAACAGCGCGGCGGCGATGATGTCGTCGTTCTGCGTGGTCTTGAACACCCATTTTTTCTTGTCGTCCATGGGCTGCACCACGGCGGCCGTGCCCACCGGCGCCAGCATGGGCACGCCGGCCTCGGCGATGAACTGGATCACGCCCATGGCGTTGGGTGAGCCGCTGGGGCCAATCAGCGCATCGACTTTTTGCTCGTCCAGCAGCTTGCGCACGTCGGTCACGGTCTGCGTCGGGTCGCTGGCGTCGTCCAGGCCGATGTATTCGACCGTCAGGTCGCCGATCTTCTTGGGCAGCAGGGCGATGCTGTTCTTCTGGGGGATGCCGACGAAGGACGTGGGGCCGGTGGCCGAATAGATCACGCCTACCTTCATCTGGGCCATGGCGGCGGCGCAACCGAGGCCCAGGGCGGTCATCAGCGCGGTTTGCTTGAAGAATCGGGTCAGTCGCATGGGGTTTGTCTCCGGGTTGGTTGGTGCGATTGCGGGATCAGATGGTAAGGGTGCCCACGCTGGCGCCGCCGCAGACGTACAGCGTCTGGCCGGTGACGAAGCTGTTGGCCGGGTCGGCAAAAAACATCACGGCGCGCGTGACGTCGTCGGGCCGGCCGATGCGGCCCACGGGAATGTTGGCGGCCAGCTTCTGCTCGCGCTCGCTGTCGGCGGGCACCACGTCGTAAAACATGGGGGTCTGGATGGGGCCGGGCGCCACCACGTTGACCGTGATGCCCTTGGGCGCCAGCTCCAGCGCCCAAGTGCGTGCCATGCCGATCATGCCGGCCTTGGTGGCCGAGTAGTTGGTGCGCGTGGCCAGGCCCAGCGCGCCGCGCGAGGACATCAGCACCACGCGGCCGAAGCCGCCTTGCTCCATGCACGGCAGCACGGCCTGCATCAGGGTCAGCGCCGCGCCCAGATGGATTTGCGTCAGGCCCTGCAGTTCGTCCATCGTGGCGTCTTGCAGCAGGTGCGGCCAGATCACGCCGGCGTTGTGGATGAAGTGCGTGACCGCAAAGCGCGCCGCCACCTCCTGCGCGGCCTGCCGGGTCGCGGCGGGGTCGAGCAGATCGACGTTCAGGTTGCTCAGGCGCGGGTGGCTCCACTCGGGCGCGCGCCGCGCCAGGCTGATGACTAGATAACCCTCGTCCAGCATGCGCCGGCAGATGTCGGCGCCGATGCCGGCTGAGCCGCCGGTGACGAGGGCGGTATGGGGCGCTTGGCTCATCTCGATGCTCCGTTGTCGGCCACCAGCGCGATCACGCGCAGCGGGCTGCCGCTGCCGTGTTCGATCTTGAGCGGTGCAGCCACGATCAGCGCGCCGGTGGGTGGCAACTGGTCCAGGTTGGCCAGGCATTGCAGGCCGTATTTGCCCGCTCCGTGCATCAGCGTGTGGCAGGGGTAGGGCGGGCGCAGGTGCGCGGCCTGGCCGGCGTCGGTGCCGATGGTCTCCGAGCCATAGCCCAGCACGTCGCGCTGCTCCACCAGAAAGCGCACCGCCTCGACGCTGGGGCCGGGCGTGTGCTGGCCGGTGGCGTCGAAGTTCTGGTAAGCGCGCGCGTCGCGCCGGCGGCTCCAGTGCTGCGACCAGTCGGTGCGCATCAGCACCCAGGCGCCGGCCGGAATGCGGCCGTGCGCGGCCTCGAAGGACTCGATGTCGGCCACCGTCATCAGGTAGTCGGCGTCACGCGCGGCCTGCGCGCTGCAATCGATCACGCAGGCCGGGGCGATGAAGTGCGCCGGCGGCACGGCGTCCACCGCATTGCCCGGCCGGTCGCGTCCGGTGATCCAGTGGATGGGCGCGTCGAAGTGGGTACCCGTGTGTTCGCTGCACGAGATGTTGTTCCAGTACCAGCTGGCGCCGCGCGCGTCGTAGGCCGACACCTGCTCGATGCGAAAGCCCTGGCACTGGCCCAGCTCGGGCGGCAGGGCCAGCGTGGGGAAGTCGGTGCTCAGCGCGTGCGACAGATCGACGATGCGGATCTGGCCCGCGAGCAGGCTTTGCGCAAAGGCACCGAGCAGATCCTGGGAGGGCGCGTGCGTCATGGTCAGGATCCTCCTGCCGCCAGCTCGCGCTCAAGCACCTTGGGGTTGTCGCGCCAGCGTGCCAGCCAGTCCTGCGCGATGTCGCCCGGGTAGACGTCCTCGACGCCATCGCGCAGCGCCTTGACGATGGCGCTGGCCAGGGCCTGGGGCGCCAGTTTGGGCGGCGGCACGTTCTGGCTCCATTCGTCGTCGAGGGGGCCGGGAAAGACATTGAGCACGCGAACCCCGGCGGCGCGCAGTTCGGCGCGCAGGCATTGCGCGAGCGACAGCGCCGCCGCCTTGGAGGCCGAGTAGGTGCCCTCCGGCGGATGGTTGCTGAGCGCGCAGATTGACAGCAGGTTGACCCAGGCCGTGGCGTGCGTGGCGCCATCGGCCGCGCGCGCCATGAGCACGGGGCCAAAGGCCTGGGCCAGGCGCAGCAGACCCAGGTAGTTGACCTCCATCTCCTCGCGCGCCACTTCGGTGCCGGCACGCCCCCCGATGCCATGGCGGCGATGCAGCTCGGCCGTGTTGATGACGATATCGACCTTGGCGCCGATCAGCGCGGCCAGCTCCTGCACCGAGCGCTCGTCGCGCACGTCCAGATCAACCACGCTGACCTGGGGCAGCCGGGCCAGTTCGGCAAAGCCCGCCGGCTGCTTCCAGGGCTCGGCCTGGCCGACCCAGATCAGGTCGGCGCCGGCCTTGGCCAGGGCGCGCACCACGGCCTGGCCCACGGGCGACTTGCCGTCGGTGACCAGCACCTTGCGAAACTTCGGGTCGCTGGCCATTTCGCGCAGCATCGGGTCATCGGCCATGTGCTCCGATCCTTTCTCCGGAAATCCGATCAACACCGCCTGGCCGGCGCGGTCCAGTCGCACGCCCACGCGCACCCGGCTGGGCGCGGCGCCGACTTCGCCATGCAGATGCACCATCGCGCTGGGGCCGGCGTCCAGCCGCACCATGCCCAGGCGCCAAGGCAGGCGCTCGCGGAAATACAGGTCGTTGCTGTGCGACAGCGTGGTCTCGGTCAGCAACTCGCCCGCGCCGGTCTGGTCCTGCCAACGCAGCGCGGGGGACAGACATTGATGGCACGCCTCGCGCGGTGGATATTGCGTGGCGCCACATTCGCTGCACACCTGGAGCATGAAGCGCCCCTCGGCCGCGGCAGCGGTCAGGCCCAGCGCCACGCGTCCGCGCGCGGCGGGCGGCAGGTTCATCTGCGGCGTGCGCAGGAGCGGGTTCTTGCGCGGGGGCTTGGCGAAGGCCTGGGTCATGCGCTGGCCTCCAGGATCACCGCCCCGGTGCACAGGCAGCGGTCATAAGTCACCATGCCAAAGCCGGCCACCAGGCCGCGGCGCGCGCCCGGCACGGCGCGGGCACCGGCCTGGCCCGTGAGCTGGCGAATGGTTTCGGTCATGCCGATGAAGCCGCCGGCCGCACCGGCCTGCCCGCTCGAAAGCTGCGCGCCGCCGGTGTTTTGCGGAAAGTCGCCCGAAAAGCGCAGATCGTGCGCGCGCACGAAATCGGGGCCTTCACCCTTGGCGCAAAAGCCCAGGTCCTCGAACTGCATCATCACGATCACCGGGTAGTCGTCGTAGGTTTGCAGCACATCGATGTCGGCGGGCCGCATGCCGGCCTGGGCGTACAGGTCTTCGCGATCCATGGCCCAGCCGCCGCGCACCATCACCGGGTCCGCGCTGAAGGCGTTGTGCCGCTCGATGGCGCCGCGCAGCAGCACGTGCGGCAGGCCCAGATCGCGCGCCCGCTCGGGCGCCATCACCAAAAACGCCTCGGCGCCGGCGCAGGGCATCACGCAGTCGAACAGGTGGATCGGCGCGGCCACCGGGCGTGCGGCCATGTATTGCTCCAGGCTCAAAGGCGTCTTGAACAAGGCGTTGGGGTTGGCCAGGGCGTTGGCGCGCTGCGCCACCGCGATGCGGCCGAAGTCCTCGCGCCGCGCGCCGTACTGGCGCATGTAGTGCGCGGTGATGAAGGCGAACATCGAGTTCGGCCCGCCCGCGCCATAGGGGTAGCTGGCGTCGCGCGCGAAGTCGCTGAAGGCGCCCAGCGTGTGGCGAAACGAATCGACGTGGTTGGTGTCGGCCGCCACGCAGGCCACCACCTCGGCGTCGCCGCACTGCACGGCGCGCGCCGCGCGGCGCAGCGCCATCACGCCCGAGGCGCCGCCGGTGGGGATGTGGTCCAGCCAGCGCGGCGACAGACCCAGATGCTGGGTCACGCCGACGGCGGTGTCGGGCGCCAGCGAAAAGCTGCTGACCGTCAGGCCGTCGATCTGCGCCTTGCCCAGCCCCGAGCCCTGCACCAGCGCGCGCACGGCCTGGCCGACGTACCAATGCGCGCCGTGGATGGAGTAGCGCTCGTAAGACACCGTGACGGGCAAGGTGAGCGCCACGCCTTCATAGCCCTTGCGTTTGAGATAGGCCGTCATCTCAACGCTTGACGGTGATGCCGGCCGCCTCGCGGTCCCAGGTGGTTGGTGTGCGGCCGCGCTCGCGCAGCTTGAACTTCTGTATCTTGCCGTTTTCGGTGGTGGGCAGCTCTTTCATGAATTCGAGAAATCGCGGCACGGCAAAGTAGGCCATGCGCGGCTCGCAAAAGCGGATCAGCTCCACCGGGTCGAGCGCCATGCCCTCGCGGGGCACCAGGGCGGCCATGACCTCGTCCTCGGCCAACTCGCTTTGCACCGGGAAGACGGCCGCCAGCGCCACGGCGGGGTGACTGAGCAGCACCTGCTCGACCTCGTAGGAGGAGATGTTCTCGCCGCGGCGGCGGATGGCGTCCTTCAGGCGGTCGAGGAAGGTGTAGAAGCCGTCGGCGTCGCGCACCACGCGGTCGCCGGTGTGAAACCACAGGTTGCGCCACGCCTCCACCGTCTTGTCGGGCATGCCGAAGTAGCCGGAGGCGAAGGCATAGGGTTCGTCGGCGCGAAGCAGCAGCTCGCCCGCCGTGCCGTCGGGCACGGCTTCATCGAATTCATCGGCAACGCGCGCCTGAAAGCCAGGCACCACGCGGCCCATGCTGCCGGGCTTCTGCTCGGCATCCAGGCCGATCACGAAGTTGCTTTCGGTCGAGCCGTAGCCGTCCAGCAAGGTCATGCCAAAGCGCTGGCTGAAGGCGTCGTGAAAGCGCGTGGGAATGGCCGGCGCCAGGGCAATGCGCACGCGGTGCGCGCGGTCTTCGGGCGAGGGCTCGCGCGACAGCAGAATGGGAACCATCGCGCCCAGCACGTAGGTGACGGTGGCCTGGTGGCGCACCAGGGCCGGCCAGAAGTCGGAGGCCGAAAAGCGCTTTTGCACCACCAGCGTGGAGCCCGTCAGCAGGGCCTGGAAGAAGGCATTGAGCGCGTTGGTATGAAACAGCGGCAGGGTGGTGAGCAGCACCTCGCCGTCGCGCAGACCCAGCAGCTGGCTGGAGTAGCGGCTCCACCAGTAGTACTGCGCGTGCGGGCAGCACACGCCCTTGGACAGACCCGTGGTACCCGAGGTGTAGAGGATGGCCAGGGTGTCGCCCGGGCCGATGGCGGCGGCGTCGGCCCGGGCATCGCCCAGCGCGGGCATGGGCTGGGCCGCGGCATCGGCGCAGGCATCGATGCTCCAGATGCGCTCCAGCGGCAGCGCGGTGCGATCGGTCAGCGCCAGCAACGCGGGCAGGGTTTCAGCCTCGCCGATGAACAGGCGCGCGCCCGAGTTGGCCAGGATGTGGCGCAGGTTGGTGCCGCGCGCGGCGGTGTTGATGGGCACCGTGACGGCGCCGACCCAGGCGCAGCCCAGAAACACCTGCAAAAACTCGGTCCGGTTGCCGCACATCAGCGCCACGCGGTCGCCGGGGCCGATGCCCTGCGCCTGCAAGAGCGCGCCCATGCGTTGCGCGGTGGCCAGCGCCTGCGCGTAACTCCAGCGGCTGTCCTCGGTGGCCAGCAGAGTGCGCTCGGCAAAGCGGGCGCACTGGTGCGCCAGCATGGCGGGCAGGGTGCGCTCGGCGGGCGCAAAGGCGACGATGGCGTCGGTCACGCGACCCTCACATGAAGAGCTGGATGTTGGGCAGGGCCGCGTCGCAGTTCAGCAGGTCCACGCGCTTGAGCTGGATGCGCAACTGGCCACCCTGCTGCACCAGATCGTGCGTGGCCCAGCCGGCAAACAGCGACTGCTCGTCCAAGCGCGTCTCGACGTAGTGAAAGGCGGTGCGGCAGCGGTAGGTGCCGGCCGTGTCGTCGCGGGCGATCACGCGCGGCGCCTGCAGCAGGTGATGGCAGCGCGTGTGCGGCTGCTGCGAGAAGGTGCGCTTGCCGAAGAAGCGCTCGACGCGAATCTTCAGCAGCATCTTGTCCTCGTACATCAGCGAGCCCTGCAAGATGGGGTCGGTCTGGCCGTGGGTGAGCGGCATCCAGTAGTGGCCATCGTCGGTGAACAGCGCTTCCCAGTCTTGCAGTTGCAGCGCATCGATCAGCTCGGCTTCGCGGTAGATGAAGTCGATGAGCTGGGCATCGGTGATCGTGTTCATGTTGCGCTCCCTTGGGGCTGCTCGCTCATGCCGACGGTCATGTAGTGCGCCCAGGCGCGCATCTGGTTGCGCATCTGCAGCTCGTTGGTACCGTTGGTCTCGAAGTGCGCGGCGTCGCGCGGCTCGCCCGCGTCGTACAGGCGGCACAGGTTCATCCAGTCGCGGCCGCGGCTGTGCAGGGCCTCCTGCGCGCGCTCGTAGACTTCGGTGTCGTCGTGCGCCACCACCGAGGTGGGCGCGTTGATCAGGCGGTTGTACATCAGCGTGCGCTCGAGCAGCAGGTCGGGCGCGCCGACCAGCCGAAAGGCCCAGGACTCCACCAGGGTCTTGTCCACCGCGATGGGCTTGAACACGCGCATGGTCTGCACCGGCCCCTTCATGGTCAGGTTGGGGAAGTAGATGGTGTTGTGCCGGTTCTCGCTCAGGATGGCGTGGGCACGCTCCTCGCCGTAGGCGGTCACCATGGCTTCCTGGTAGCCGGGGATGTCCGAGTAGTCGGAGTGGATGGACTTGCCCACGCCGGTATGGCCGTGGCCGTTGGGCCACACGCGGATGCCCATCTCCTCGAAGAATTCGTAGGGACTGACGAAGGGCGTGAACACCTCCACCGCCATGGGTTTGGGCGTGCCGGGCGGCGCCTTGGCCCAGGCCGCTGCCGCCGTGCCGGCCGACGACTCGTGCGCCACCATGGGATGGGTGGTGTCGGTCTGGTTGTCCACCAGCATCTTCCAGTTGCAGCGGTTGATGTAGCGCAGCACGCCGCCGACGATTTGCAGCTTGCCTTCGGGCGAGCGATCGACCATGTTGTCGATGGTCGAAAGCGACTGGCCGAAGAACGCATCGAACGAAACGCCCTCGGGGTTCAGGCGGCAGAACACGAAGTCGCGGTACACGTGCACGGCCTGCACCGCGGCCATGCCGCCGCTGGCTTCGCAGCATTCGAGGCCGGTGTTCTCGTAGCCTTTCTTGAGCGGGATTGACAGCAGCGAGCCGTCGGTCTTGAAGGTCCAGGCGTGGTAGGGGCAGCGAAAGAACTTGCCGGTGTTGCCGCAGGTTTCGGCCGCCACCTTGACGCCCTTGTGCGGACAGCGGTTGAACAGCACGCGGATGCTGTCGTCGCTGTGGCGCACCATCACCACGGGCTCGGTGCCGACGGTGGTGGTGTAGAAGTCGCCCTTGTTCGGCACCTGGCTGGCGTGGCCCACGTAGACCCAGGTGTTGGCGAACAGGTGCTCCATCTCCAGCTCGAACAGCTCGGCGTCGATGTAGGTGTCCTTGTGCACCTCCGATTCGCGCACCAGGGCGCGAATGGCGGCGGGGTTGTTGGCATATCGGCCCATGCTTGTCTCCTTGCCGGTGAGGTCTACAAGTCCAGCACCAGGCGGGCCGTCTTGGCACGCGAGATGCAGATCTGGATCAGCTTGCCCGAGGCGCGCTCGCTGTCGCTGAGGAAATAGTCGCGGTGATCGGGCACGCCTTCGAGAACGGTGGCCTGGCAAACGCCGCATTCGCCGCGGCGGCAGTCGAACATGGGGTCGCAACCCGCGGCTTCCATGGCTTCGAGGATGGTCTTGTCGGCCGGCACCTGCAGCGTCATGCCCGAGGCACGCAGCTCGACCTCGAAGGCGGCATCGCCCTGCTGCGCGGTGGCTTCAACGAACAGCTCCACGTGCACATGGTGATCGTCCCAACCGCGCTCGCGGGCAGTCGCAATGGCGGCATTGATCATGCCCTTGGGGCCGCACACGTACAGGTGCTGGTTGGGTTGGCATTGGTCGAGCAGGGCGCCCAGTTCGAGCCGGGTGTCGGCCTCGTCGTCGGCGTGCAGATGCAAGGCCTCGCCACACAGCGCCTTCAGTTCTTTGACCATGGCCAGATGGTCGCGGCTGCGGCTGCTGTAGTGCAGCGCGAAGGGCCGCGCTTGCGCCGTCAGCGCCGCCGCATGGCTGGCAATGGGCGTGATGCCGACGCCGCCGGCAATCAGCACCACCGGGCCTTCGCCGACCTGCGCGGCGTGCAGCGGAAACTCGTTGCGCGGCTCGCCCACGGTGACGGCGTCGCCCACCTTGAGCTGGTGCATCCAGACCGAGCCGCCGCGGCTGGGTTCCTCGCGGCGCACGGCGATCCAGTGGGTGCGCGGTGCGGCCTCCAGGGCCTCGGCGACGGTGAGGTGGACGATGGAGTAGCAGCGCCGCTCGGGCAGGCCCGGCACCATGACTTGCAGGTGCGCGCCCGAGGCCAGCGGTGGCAACGTCTCGCCGCGGGGCGCGACCAGGCCGATGCGATGGATGAGCGGGGTTTCGACGCGAACGTCAGATACCGTCCACGTCTGCGTCGTCATGCCCGTGCTCCGCTGAACGGGGAGCGTTGGCGGGCAGAGGCCTGGGTGCTGGAACGCGTGAGAGTGCCTGATGCTGGGGTGGACATTTCGGTCTCCTGAATCGCAGTATCAATCAATCTGCGCGGGATTGAAATTTAGGGCTGAACACTTTAAATGTCAACGAAATTCATGAAAAATCATGGAAAACCACTAGGCGATACCGACCGATCGATGGCAACGCGGTTGGCCTGATGGCGGACACTGTCGCTATGCTCGGACCATGCCAAGCTCCGCCACGTCCCGACCTCGCCGCACCGCCGCCCCCGCTGGCGCCCAGGTTGCCGCTCCGCCGCGTTTCATCGACGATTACCTGGCTTATCTGCTGGCGCAGGCCAGCCGCCGGGTGTCGGGCCCGTTTCACGGCGAGGTGCAGATGGGCGGCCTTTCCGTCACCGAGTGGCGCGTCCTGGCAGGCCTGTCGGGAGTGCAGCATGAAAGCGTCGGCGCGCTGAGCGAAATCACGCTGACCAAGCAGCCCACGCTCAGCAAGATCATCCAGCGCATGGAGCGCCAGGGCCTGGTGCGGCGCAGCGACACGCCTGTGGATCGACGCCAGACGCTGGTGGCCTTGACGCCCAAGGGCCATGCGCTTGCCGCCGGCTATGTGCAGCGCGCCATGCAGCACCAGCAGCGCGTCCTGCAGCCGCTGGGTGCGCGCAATGCCAGCACGCTCATGCGCGTGCTGCGCCAGCTCATCGATTTGCCCGAATCCCGTT
>Ga0208825_1002460_pt1 | contig 12195 bp, 12 predicted proteins | sample AD_UKC113_MetaG_FD_184450 | JGI IMG/M metagenome (GOLD analysis project Ga0208825, IMG submission 184450) | Active sludge microbial communities of municipal wastewater-treating anaerobic digesters from Hong Kong - AD_UKC113_MetaG (SPAdes)... | ecosystem: Engineered > Bioreactor > Anaerobic >...
TTATACTGATTTACGATTGAACAATACTTGTTACCATAGTAGCAGCTTCCGATAAACTCTGCGCTACCCGAAACTGAACGCCCGATTGCTGTAAAAGTTTTGCCGCAACATCTGCATTCGTTCCTGCAAGACGCACAACAATTGGTACGGAAATTTCAACATTCTTTGCTGCTTCAATAATTCCACGAGCGACAAGGTCGCAACGAACAATTCCGCCAAAAATGTTAACGAGGATTGCTTTTACGTTCGAATCTTCTAAAATAATTTTGAATCCCGTTTCGACCGCAGATGCGCCTGCACCGCCGCCAATATCTAAAAAGTTCGCTGGCAATCCACCGGCAAGTTTAATCATATCCATCGTTGCCATTGCCAATCCGGCGCCATTGACCATACATCCAACATTACCATCGAGTTTAATATAATTAAGATTTGCCGCAGATGCTTCAATTTCCAACGGCTCTTCCTCTTCAACATCCCGCAACTCCTCATATTCAGGATGACGGAAAAGAGCATTATCATCAAAAACAATTTTAGCGTCGAGAGCAAAGAGCATACCATCTTCTGTAATTACCATAGGATTAACTTCGATAAGCGAGGCATCCAGCGCACAATAGGCATTATAGAGTGATTGCAAAAACGAAACGCCTCGCTTCAACAACGATTCATCTAATCCCAATCCAAAACACAATCTTCGCGCTTGAAACGATCGGAATCCGATGAGTGGATCGATGTACTCTTTTAAAATCTTTTCAGGCGATTGCGCTGCAACCGCTTCAATATCCATTCCACCTTCCGAGGACGCCATACAAACGTGCTGCGAACTTTGTCTATCCAATGTTATTCCAACATAGAGTTCTCGGGATATTGCAACTCCTTGTTCTATCAGCAAGCGACGAACGATACGACCTTCCGCTCCTGTTTGATGAGTAATGAGTCGCATTCCAAGCAATTCGCCCGCGCATTCTCGCACTTCTTCAAGGCTCGAAGCAAATTTTACTCCGCCGGCTTTTCCACGTCCTCCAGCATGAATTTGCGCTTTTACAACCCAACGTGTGCCTCCAATTTTTTCTGCAACACGAACAGCCTCGTCAATCGTGAATGCGACATTCCCGTTGGGAACAGACACTCCATATCTTCTTAAAAGATTTTTCGCCTGATACTCATGAATTTTCACAGAGTCTCTTCCTTCTACTCTTCATTCCTCGGTACTCCCGAGCGCCACTCCTCGATGCATTGCTCAGCGTCGCCATATTCCCATAACGGAACAAGTATACGCGCTGGTTTATTGAGATTGCTTCTCGAAATAGGCGATTCGCCTCCGCCGTCCCATGCATATCCAATCGAATCAAAATTTTGGACAACCACCTGAAAATCATTTTCTTTCAACACCGCACGAATAAGTTCTGCTTCTGTAATATCTGTCGATTGAAAAATCACAGCCCAGTCATCGAAAATTTCAACATCCTGATGAAAAGTACAAACTATGCGATTTTCAACCTCAATAGCGCATGCTGAACACAAAGGCTGCTGACATAGCACGCATACTGCAGTCGCTAATGTATCTGGATGCAAAGCACAAAGGACAAGTTTATCCTTCTTTAATAACGCGCCACAATGGATACAATACTCGCTCTCTTCAGAAACAGTTTCTTTACATTTCAGACAAACAATCGTTTCCATTTGATTCCGTTCGTTTGATATTCATAATTTTGCCTTTAACGTACTGATTTTTTTTGAAAGTTACTTCCTTATTTTACCATCGCATGAATTCAGGCGTCTTCAATTTCCATATCAGAATATTCAGAAATCTTGTAAATCGTTGGTTATCGTTCATTTGTTCCAACATTTATATCTATTGGGGGAAATTTGCTCGTTTCTAAAATAACTCTGCACCGTATTGACAGCGTTGCAGATTCTTTCTATGTTGTTACTATGAAAAGTGAGAATAGATAAAAACTTGCACAGTTCATTCTCGACTTTATATTTTCAAATAAAAAATTGTTTAGCCATATATTTTATTATTTGTAGATGAACGATCCTAAGCAACCTATTGGCGTATTTGATTCTGGTGTTGGTGGATTGACTGTTGTTCGAGCTTTAACATCCATCCTCCCCAATGAGAACATTGTGTACTTTGGGGATACCGCACGCGTTCCCTACGGCTCTAAATCTTCTCAAGTTGTACGGGAATATGCTCTGCAGGACACAGAAATTCTTTTACAGAATAATGTAAAGATGATCGTTGTTGCCTGCAATACCGTTTCTGCTGTTGCGTTGGATGTTGTTAAGAAAAAAGCAAATCTTCCAGTCTTCGGAGTCATAACACCAGGAGCTGAAGCTGCAGCACGAGCGACGCGAAACAAAAGGATCGGGGTCATCGGAACACTTGGCACAATTTTGAGTAATGCGTATACAAGAGCCATTCAACAAATTGATAAATCCGTTACCGTTTTTGGGCAGCCATGCCCACTCTTTGTTCCTCTCGCAGAGGAAGGATGGATTGAACATAAAGCCACCGAGCTGATTGCAAAAGAATATCTTTTTCCACTCACGACTGAGAAAATTGATACGCTTGTGCTTGGTTGCACTCACTATCCAATTTTGAGGCCAACAATTACAAAAGTAATCCCTTCAACAATTACACTTATAGATTCTGCAGAAGCCACAGCTCAGGTAGTTCGTGAGTATCTTCTGTCGAGCGGTCTCGCGAATCCCAGTACCTTAAAACCGAATCTTCAATTCTTTGTAAGCGATGTGCCGCACCGATTTACAGAAATTGGCGAGCGATTTCTCGGCAGGAAATTAGGCAAGGTAAACCGCATTCCATTATTCTAAGTGCGCTGGTGCTGCACTCTGTCTCTCACTAAATCTGTCAGCCTCCTAAAATCTACTTTGCCGCTTCCCATATGCGGTAATTCATCCATCACGATAAACATTTTTGGTAACGCAATGTTTGGAAGTTCTTCAGCCATTTGTTTAAGAATTTTCTTTTCATTGACTGGCTGAGTAACAACGGCGACTATTTTAGCGCCTCTTATGGGATCAGGAACTTCTACCACAGAACATTCAACATCGTGCGGAAGACATCGCTCCAGTACATTCTCTACATGAATAAGCGAAACCATTTCACCGCCAATTTTTATAAAGCGCCGTAATCTTCCAACATGCCAGAGATACCCTTCGGAATCGAGATATCCCATATCGCCCGTATCGTACCATCCGTGGCGCATACTCATTGACGTGGCTTCGAAATCATCGAAGTACCCTTTCATCACGTTATCTCCCTTCACAAGGATTTTCCCAATCTCACCAACTGGACATTCTTCTCCTGTTTCATAGTTTTCAATACGAACTTGAACATTTGGCAACGGACGTCCAACGCTTCCGGGTTGATTCGCAGTTGGAGAATTTGCGCTAATGACTGGACTCGTTTCCGTGCATCCATATCCTTCAAGAAGAACAATTCCTTGTTTCTTCAAAAATTCTTCTCGCAATGCATCGGGAGTTTTATCCGCTCCAGATAACATAACTCTGCAGGAAGTAAAATCACCCGGCTCAGATTTTTTTAAATAACCCCACATAAATGCTGGCGTGCCAACAACAAAGGTTGTTTTTTCTTCCCTGATCATTGTACATATTTCCTTGAAATCCAGCGGATTTGCACACGTTACTAGTCGCATTCCGAAGTGCAATGGAAGCCACAAATTCACAGTCAATCCAAACACATGGAAATATGGTAAGTTTGCTAGAAAAACATCTTCTGATGAAAGATCAAACACCTGCGATATTCCTTCGATATTTGCGAGAATATTTTTGTGAGATAGTTGCACTGCTTTGGGATTATTTTCGCTCCCACTGGTAAAGAGAATGACAACTGTATCATCAATATCCCCTCCTGCAATGTGTTTTAACAATCGTTCTTCAGGAAGTTTTGATTTCAATGCCGCTCTGAGTTTTTCAATAATGCCAACGCTCTCCATAATGTCCTCAAGGAACACCATTCCATGTATTTTTGGACAGTTAATTTTCTGGAGAAGAGCTTTGGACGTAATGATTGTTTTAAATGCACACTGCTGCTGTGCATATTCTGCGTTTTGTGCCGCGCCAGTAGAATAATTAATCATCACCGGTATTCGCCCACTCATCAATACGCCTAGAATAGCTAATACAGAACCCATCGAGTTCGGTATCATAATTCCAATAAATCCAGGATCGTACTTTTTGAATTTGCCGGCAAGAAGAAGAGAAGCAATGAGAGCTTTGCCGTAAGAAATTTCAGCTCCGGTTGTCCGGTCTGTAATGACAATTTTTTCCTCGTATTTTTTTGCAGTCTTTACAAAATGATGATGCAATAGCATACCAACCCTCTTTAGAATGAATAATTTCAATATTTTCAAAGATACGCCACTTTGATTAAAAGGCAAGCAAAAATTCCAACAAAAGGAACCAAAAATTTTTTATCTTACATATTGAATTTTACGCATTATAGTGCTACCATATTAAAAAAACGTAGCACTCTTGAAGTATAAATAAATGAAAGGACCACAAATGCGCCATATAGTTTTATCAGTGTGTTTTTGCTTTTTGATGAATTTAACTCTCTTCGCTCAACAAAGGGAAATCGACTCGACTATAAACTATATCTTAAACCCTGTTACCGTTACAGCAACTGTAACTGAAGTTCCTCGAAACCTTGTCTCTCCATCGGTAAGCGTTATCACACAGGATGTGTTGGAACAACAACCGCATAAATCGGTTTTTAGCATTGTAAGTCAACAGGTGCCCGGAATTTTTGTTACAGAACAAGGAATGATTGGCTTCGGCGTTAATACTCCTGTTGGACAAATATTTATTCGCGGAATCGGTGGAAATCCAAATACAGAAGTTTTGACTCTCATTGATGGACGTCCACAATATATGGGAATGTATGGACACCCTGTAAATGACAGCTATCTTTCTGCACACGTTGAACGAGTTGAGGTTATTCGTGGACCAGCTTCACTCCTCTACGGTTCAAACGCTATGGGCGGAGTCATTAACCTCATTACTTCTAAATCATTGCACGAAGGATTCTCTGGCATCGTCAATGCTTCCTACGGCTCGTACAATTCTCATCTCTTTGGTATTACCACAGGATATCAGCATGAGAATTGGTCTACAACAGCATGTTTCACAAACGTCCATACCGACGGTCATCGTCCTTATTCTGAATATAGTGGAAACAGCGGATATCTTAAATCTTCATATTCAGTCAATGAGCGCTATTCTGTAACGCTCGATGGAAGCGTAACAAAATTCAACACGTACGATCCAGGAACTGTTACTTCACCTTACATTAATAACTGGATGCACATTACGAGAGGATACGCTGGCGTTTCGGTTAACAATGATTTTGGGAAGAGCAAAGGCGGAGCAAAATTATTTTACAATTTCGGACACCACGAACTTTCTCCTTACTATGGAAATAAAAATTGGACATCAGATGATTTTGCAGCTACAGCGACTGTTTTTCAATCTCTTTTTCTGTTACCAAATAATACTATTACCGTCGGCGCAACATATAATCAATTTGGCGGAAATGGACGCAACACGGATAAAGATTATGGATACCATTCTGTGTACCAATATGCATTCTATACCAGCGTACAGCAATTGGTTACCAATGCTCTATCACTCAATGGAGGATTGCGTTTCGATCACAACGAAATGTTTGGCAACGCGCTGACGCCTCAATTCGGAGCTTCCTATAAGTTTTACACTGGAACCACTCTTCGCGGATTTATTGGAAAAGGATTCCGAAGTCCAACAGTACGAGAGTTATATCTTTTCCCTGCTCCAACGCCAAATCTCAAACCTGAAGAGCTCTGGAATTATGAAATTGGGATTTCACAAATAATTGCCTCGAATTTTACCGCTGACCTCGCGCTCTTCCAGCAAGAGGGAAATAATATGATCCGCACAGACGGAGTTTATCCAAATCTTCGACTTTCAAATTCTGGAGTATTCGTTCACCGCGGTATTGAAGCAAGCGGAATTTATTTCCCGCTTCCAAATCTACAACTCAATGGAAGTTATAGTTTCATTGATGTTGGAAATAACACACGCTCTATTCCAAAGCACAAAATGTATGCAAGTGTTCAGTATATGCACAGAACAGCATCGGCAACGATTTCTGCACAACACATCGAAACTATTTATGGAAGCGACAATAAAAAAAATAAAATGCCAAATTATACGGTACTCAATGCAGAAATCTCAACACGACTTCTCCCGATGCTCACTGTAAATCTTTCCGCAGAAAATCTTTTAGACGAAACATACTACACAGTATTTGGCTATCCAATGCCGGGAAGAACATTTACAATTGGGATCAGAGCACAGCATTAACATCTTTATCAGAATAATCGGACAAAAATATATCTTGAAATTTTTTGTGTACGATACAAACAACTATGGGCGAACTTCAAAAAGACGAACAAGCTCTTGCGAGGCATCAGTTCTTTAACGCTGTTGCAACATCGTGGAAGAATGAACTAAGCGCCGATGATTTGCATTTCCTTCGGTTTGTACTAAAACGCTGTTCGACTCCGCCAGAAATTGGAAAGAAGGCGCTTGATATTGGTTGTGGTACTGGAATTCTTTTCCCTTTTTTGAACGAGTTGGAAATTGTGGCTCTTGATTATTCACAAGAGATGTTGAATGAAGCAAAGAAATTGCACTCCTCAAACGTTATCGAGTACGTTTGCGCCGATGCACAGAGCCTTCCATTCCCCGATGGTACTTTTGCACGCGCTATTATGTCCGGAGTATTCCCTCATTTCGATAATCCAGAACAGGCGTTACGCGAGGCATATCGTGTGCTTGGTTACGGTGGACTTCTCACAATTATACATTTGCAGGATATTGAAACGATTAACCAAATTCACAGACAAACAGGCGGAGCGGTTGCTGACGATCTTTTGCCATCAGCAGAAGGCATTCAGGAAATGGTAACAAAAGCAGGATTTACAACAGAGTTCATCGAAACTAAAAATAGATTTGCTTTGATTGGAAGAAAAGTTTAATCCCAAATTATTCATTAGAAACTCACAAAGACTGTTGCCTCGATACGCACTTCGTGCTACTCGGCAACTGATTCTCCAACACTATCTAAGTAAGATAACTTTGTCTGTAACCCACGGGTTCACTCGTGGGTAGGAGAGAATTCGTTCTTTTACTTTACATCTAAATCATCATTATTTGTTCTTTTCTCTTGAAAGAAAAGAACCAAAAGTTCAAGACTGAAGAAAAATATGGGTAAAACTTCGGCTCACTTCGCTGCACAAAATAAACTCGTCTCGCTGAAAAGCGCGAGACTCAAACAGAATTATGTGCGGACGCTTCGTTCGTCTCGTTTTACTTTCATATTTTTCTAAGGTCGGATTTCCCTAAAATGTAACCTGTTGCCTCGATACGCACTTCGTGCTACTCGGCAACCGACACTCTGACGATGGCTAAGTAGGACAGCAATCTGTATCGAGTCCACTGCCTATAAATTCTCCTCTTGTAGATTGGAAAAGGGGTGCATAATTTCGGTTTCAGGCTTCTACTCTTATTTTATCTCATCTTAAAATTTTCTGCTACCCTCGTTCATAATCTGGGTTTAATACAAAAAAGGAATTATCCTCTTCGTCTTCTTTGCATAAACTGCAAAATCACCACCAAAAATTTTTAACATAATTTCTTCCTTCTGTTTGATAATCTCATAGAGAGCATAACAGCTGAGCGCGACAAAGATGAGCGAAGTTCCATCGATTTGGAGCAAGAATAATCCCACACTCAACCAAAACATTCCAGCTTCGATTGGATAACGAATGTGTGCGTAGATACCTTTCGTGGGGAATTGAACATCAGATGTCAGCAATCGACTGGAAATAATTGCAGATAGAAGAAAGAATAGAGAGATGACAAGTATTAAACATGCCGGTAAAACGATAGAAAAATTTCTGGCTGAAAAGATAACAGGAAAATTAAACACACAAAGAAGCAAGATGGCTTCCAGCGAAAAGAAACGATATAGTTTTACATATTTCCACTGCTGAGAAGAATATAATTTCCATACAATGAAAACATTGACCATTGTACCAATAATGACAACAATAAGAATTAGAGGATTCATCAACTCTCCATTGATATTGAACGTTTTAAATTTTCTATTATATAATCCGAAAGCTCTTGAGCCGATTTGCGAACTGAGTCCGAAATATCTTCGGTGAGCTCAACCGATTTAATTTGAATTCCATAGAAAATAAATTGCGGCGGCAAATTTTCCAATTCTTTTGCTAATTCAATTGCATCAATCACACCAAATAGATGAGAAGATTTTGAGAAGAGACCTCGAAATAGCAGACTGGTACTTGCAGAGATTGTGAATCGTTTTCCAGGAGTAGCATGAGCATCAACAGCATCAATTACTATTACATTGGAAAATCCTTCCCACAATTGAAACAACTGCGTAGAGTCGCCAGAGAGTGTCTTCACCACAACATTGGAAAGACAAGCATCCGCTATATTCCGAGCGACCAGCAAACCGACACCGTCATCGCCGCGCATTTCATTCCCAATTCCAATAACCAGTATAGAAGAACGATTTGTTGATTCCACTATTCTAAAGCTCCAATTTCTTGAAAATCTACAGTAGAAAGTGCTGGCTTTACAGTATTCAAGTAATCTTCTACACAGATTTTGATGCTTAGGTACGGAGAACAAACACGGAACAAGATAAAAGGATATTTAAGAATCGTTCTGTCAATATAGACTCGACAGCCATAGAGAGTACCAAACGGAGGCATTGTTTCGACATCAGAAACCGGAAATAAAAATGAAGCTTCATCATTTGAAACCAATCGAAGATTTTCTTTGTGGAACATCTTCTGGAGCAAATGGAAATGAATTGTACTTCTACGAGGCACAACAGCCATACTATATTTTCCTGCTGCTACAAAAAGTAATGACTTTGTACGGATTATACCTGACTCTGCAATTTCTTTTACATCCTCGATAATTTCGTACGGCGCTCCATTTTTCCTAAGGAACAAAAGAACATCATGGAGCGCTGCCATTACACCTTCCTTTTCTGTAGTTGATCGTTATCGAATTCCAATGTAACAAGGTGAGCCGAGCAGGAGATACAAGGATCGTAATTTCGTACTGCTTGTTCACATTGCCAGAGAAGTTTATCGTGCGGTAGTTTAATTCGTGGCGGGATAAACTCACGGAGATCTTGCTCAATCGTTTTTTGATTTTGAGATGTGGGAGGTACTATCTTCGCATCGAGGATCATTCCACGGTCATCGAGCCGATAACGATGGTAAAGGATGCCGCGAGGAGCTTCTGTGCAACCGTAACCGATCCCGCCTCGAGGTTGAACAGGAACAAAAGGCTGTTCTGGCTCTTCATAAGACTTACAAAGTTTCAGAGCTTCCTCACAAGCGTAGAGTGTTTCGATTGCTCGCACAATAATACTCTTGAATGGATTGTTGGTACCTTTCGCTATTCCGGCAGACTTTGCTAATTCTTTTGCTGTAGGAGTCAATTTATCAAAATTAAGATTGAAACGCGCTAACGGACCTACAAAGTAAGCTCCTCGTTCTTTAAGAATTGAATGAAGCGCAGTTGAATGAGAAACATGCTCCTCTAAAAAATGATCTTCATATTCCGGAATATCAATATTCAGTCCTTTATTCGATACAAGCCGACCTTCATTCATGGGATATTCGTGTTCATCTCGAAGTGCAACGAATTCATAATCACGCTCAAAATCCGGGAAAGGAAGTTTCGAACAAAATTTTACTGCTTGAATTGCAGCATCTCGCGCCCATTCCAACGAATTAACCAAGGATGAAATTTCCTTCTTCGACGGTACTCTGTAAAATCCACCGACACGAACATTGATTGGATGAATTTCCCTTCCGCCGATTAATGTTACAATTTCATTTCCAACTTTCTTAAGCTTCAATGCCATTTGAACAACAGAAGCATGATCTTTCGCCATTCGAATTGCATCTTCATATCCCAAAAAATCCGGTGCATGGAGCAAAAACGCATGGAGAACATGACTTTCAATCCACTCACCGCAATATAACAATCTGCGGAGCGATCGAATTGGTCCATTAACCTGCACCCCAAGCGCACGCTCCATAGCATGGACAGAACTCATTTGGTATGCAACTGGACAAATTCCACAAATCCGCGCAGTAATATCAGGCGCATCACTGTATGGACGACCACGAAGGAACGCTTCAAAAAATCGAGGTGGTTCAAAGATAGAAAATCGAACTTCCTTAATTTGATTGCCGTGAATCTTTACTTGAATTCCACCTTCACCTTCGACTCGTGCAAGGTAATCAACTTTTAGAGTTTTACTTTTCATGGGCTTCGCTCTCTTTTCTAAAGGCCTCTGCATAGGCATTAAAATTCCTAAAGAGATGAACAATTTCATCGTCGCTCTTTCCCAATGATTTCCAGTGTGCACTCAACGAATTTGTATTCGGCGTTTCTTTTGGACCAAAACATCCAAAACATCCTCGATTGTACGAAGGGCACAACGCCTGACATCCGGCTTGAGTAACAGGGCCTAAACATACCGCGCCTTGAGTAACTGTCACACAATTTAAAAATCGACGTTTACATTCCACACAAACTGAGTATGTTGGAATTACAGGCTTTCGTCCATTTAACAATGCATTGAGTACTTCGAGAAGTTGATATTTGTTGATCGGACATCCCCGCAATTCAAAATCAACAAAGACATGGTCTGCAATTGGCGTGGACTTATTGAGAGTTTCGATATATTTTGGATTTGCATAGACAAGCGATGTAAACTGTTGCACATCCTTAAAATTCCGTAATGCCTGAATACCACCAGCAGTCGCACAAGCCCCAATCGTGATGAGCAATTTCGATTGGCGACGCACTTGATGAATTCGTTCAGCATCGTGCGGTGTAGTAATCGAGCCTTCAACTATCGAAATATCGTACGGCCCTTTTGCTATTGCTCGCGATGCTTCTGCAAAGTTTGCAATTTCAACAAATTCTGTTACGGTCAGTAGTTCATCTTCACAATCGAGGAGCGATAATTGGCAACCATCGCACGAAGCAAATTTCCATACAGCGAGTTTTGGTTTCCGTGCTTTTTTTGTGCTTTTTGTTGTATTCTTTGTCTTTGTTGCCATAGCTATTCTCACAAAATTAAAGTTCCCACTTCACAAGTAAATCTCTAACAACATTGTACGGAAATACTGGACCATCTTTACAAACGAAGTACGACCCGAATTGGCAATGACCACACAAACCAATTGCGCATTTCATGTTTCGTTCCAACGAGATATAAATAGTATTAGGATTTACCCCACGCTTCACCAGCTCAATTGCCGTAAAACGCATCATAACTTCGGGACCACAAACATACGCAACTGTATTGCGAGGATCGAACGGCGCACGAGGTATGAGCGTCGTAACAACGCCAACATTCCCTTTCCAGCCACTCATTGCGCGGTCAACGGTAACAAATACTTCAAGATCAAAACGCGCACGCCAATGCTCTAACTCCTGACGAAAGAGAACATCCGCAGGGGTACGAGTTCCATAGAGTAGTACCACTTTCCCAAATCGTTCGCGCTGTGCCACTACCTCGTACAATGCTGGACGTAATGGCGCTAGCCCAATTCCACCCGCAACAAAAACAATATCTTGCCCGACCGCATTTTCGATCGGCCAAGGTTTTCCAAAAGGTCCCCGTATTCCTATCGTATCGCCCCGACGAAGTTTTGCCATCGCTTTTGTTACAGTTCCAACAGCGCGTGTTGTATGAACAAGAACACGCGGTTGTAATGGATCGCCGCTAATAGAAATTGGTATTTCGCCAACACCGTAGACATAGAGCATATTGAATTGTCCGGGTTGAAATTGGAATTCCTCCAAATCTCCAGAAGGTTGGAGCTCAATGGTAAAGGTATCTTCCGTTTCCCGCTTTACACGGTTAATTTGAAACGGCCACGGCATCATAGGATTCCGTTTAAATTCTACTTTTAGCGTCTCTAACTTAGGATCTGTTGCCATAGACATCCAATAATTGTAATCGTGTTGCTTCAAATCGTTGAACTATAATTGATGAAAATCGCTTTAGTAATTCATAACCTAAATCATGATCTTGCT
>Ga0208825_1002461_pt1 | contig 12195 bp, 12 predicted proteins | sample AD_UKC113_MetaG_FD_184450 | JGI IMG/M metagenome (GOLD analysis project Ga0208825, IMG submission 184450) | Active sludge microbial communities of municipal wastewater-treating anaerobic digesters from Hong Kong - AD_UKC113_MetaG (SPAdes)... | ecosystem: Engineered > Bioreactor > Anaerobic >...
GGCAACATTCGCAATTATCGCTGGACAGGGTGTGTATCCGATTACGATCTTGTTCCCACTATTTTACGTTACTGCAACCGCGATAACTACAAATATATGTCCGACGCAATCCTGGAATGTTTGGGCGATTGGTTATACAAAGGTTTCAGTAAGGGATTACATGAAGCAAACACTTCCTTATGTTCTGCCGATGGCATTTGTTCTTGAAATGATTGCATATTTCATGTTTGCTGCTTAGAGTTGATTCATATCAATGAATCTGTTTGTAGGAATTTGAGTATGAAGGTGGATGGAAGAGAAAGTTGTTCAATCTTTCATTCACCTTCTCGAGCGTCAAAGAATTGACGAATTGCATTTTAGAAATTTATAAATATTTGTTAGGGGCGAAACATAATGGGAAAGAAAATTCGTGTGGGCATCGATGTAGGTGGTACTCATACCAAGGCAGTGGCTCTAGATAATGAAAGTAATGATATCGTAGGCGAATCAGTGGTAATGACTACGCATGATCACCCCCAGGGGGTGGCAGCAGGCGTAATAGAATGCTTTGAGAACTTGTTAACGAAAAATGATATTGATCCTGCGGATGTTGTTTTTATTGCGCATAGCACAACCCAAGCAACTAATGCTCTTCTTGAAGGAGATGTTGCTAAAGTTGGAATTATTGGTATGGGTCCAGGAGGACTTGAAGGAATGCTGGCGAAAAGGCAATCCAATATTCCTGATATCGATCTAGGTACTGGAAAAAAGATTCAAATTTGCCACACATACTTAAAAAACAAAGATGTTAATGAAAAGAGTGTTGAAGACGAAATCGTAAAACTGTCCAAGATGGGCGCCTCAGTAATTGTAGCATCAAAAGCATTTGGTGTAGATAGTATTAAAGAAGAGAAAATTGTCCATGACGTTGCAGAAAAATACGGGATGATGGTTTGTGCTGCCTCAGAAATCAGTAAACTGTATGGTTTGACCCGCCGAACTCGTACTGCCGCCATCAATGGAAGTATTCTTCCAAAGATGATGGACACTGCAAATAGTACTGAAAAAAGTGTCCGGGAAGCGAATATTCATTCACAACTGATGATTATGCGAGGCGATGGTGGTGTCATGGATATTTCGGAAATGAAAAGGCGACCGGTATTGACAATGCTTTCAGGTCCGGCAGCAAGTGTTATGGGGGCACTATTATATCTACGCGCTTCAAATGGCATTTACTTTGAAGTTGGCGGCACTTCAACCAATATCGGTGTGATTAAAAACGGTCGTCCTGCAGTTGAATATACCGTTGTTGGTGGGCATAGCACATATATAAATTCCTTAGATGTCAGGGTTCTAGGTGTAGCTGGTGGAAGTATGGTACGCGCCAATAATAATAAATTAGTGGATGTCGGACCCCGCTCAGCCCATATAGCCGGCCTTAAATATTCTGTTTATACCCCAACCGAAGAGATTGTCGATCCGAAACTGGAGTTTTTTGCGCCTAAGGATGGCGATCCTGCTGATTACGTCTGTATAAAACTCGCAAGCGGAAAACGAGTGACAATTACCAATAGTTGTGCAGCCAATGTTCTGGGATTAGTTAATGAGGATGACTACACTTATGGAATTGCTGAATCGGCTCGACTTTGTATTCAGCCTTTGGCTGAATATCTTGGTGTAACGGTTGAAGAAGCTGCTAGGCAGATTCTTCAAAAATCTTATGAAAAAATTGCTCCAGTGCTTATGGATTTATCGCTCAAATATCATTTGGATCCTGATCAAATAACTCTTGTTGGAGTAGGAGGGGGAGCGGCTTCTCTCATCCCTTATACCGCTCAGTCGATGAAAATCAGCTACAAAATCCCTCAGAACGCTGAAATCATATCTTCCATTGGTGTAGCTCTGGCGATGATTCGGGATGTTGTTGAACGGATTATTCCCAACCCAACAACTGAAGACATCACCCAAATAAAGCGGGAAGCAGCCGCACTTGCAATTAAGAATGGTGCAGTTCCTGAATCTGTTGAAGTTCAAATAGAGATTGATACACAAACATCAAAAGTCACTGCAATAGCAATAGGATCGAACGAGGTCCAAACAACCAATTTGCTCAACAAGTGTGATGAGACGGAAGCAAAGCAACTAGCTGCAGAATCAATGCACGCAGACCCCTCAGAAGTTCAAACTATCGTCATGAATGACTCTTTCTATGTTTTTGGCCGTAAGGTCGGAGAAAAACAACCAGTACGGTTAGTCGATCATCGGGGATTTATTAAAGTTCAATGTGGTGATGCAATTGTTTCTTCTTGTAAATCGGGTGAATGGGAAGAAAAAGTAAAAATGATGTGGGATGCAACATTGGGATTTACGAATGAAATGGTTATGCCTCCTGATTTCTATTTATGCATTGGTGCGAAGGTTTTGGATTTCTCAAATATGCTGAATCTTGAACAATTAATGACCATAATGCGTAGTGAATTCATCGGTTTAAACGGAAATGAACCTATTATCCTTATTGCTGCACGAGCAGAAAAAATCGTATGGTAGTCGATTGGGTTAAGGATCTTTTAACGGTTACCGATCTGGAATGGAATCTGTTTATCTTTAATCGCGATCCTTTTTCGAACAAGATAAAAACCGAGGAACAACTTGATTATGCTTCAAAGGCGACTAGTTGCGGTAAAAATCTTGCTCGCCGCTTAAAACATGACTTTGGAGATGCTTCTTCAAAGGAGATAGTCAAGATGTTGGGTTTGAATCTTTCATTCGATAATGGACAAAACAATTCAGGTCAATCGTTGTTTGCTTACTTTGAAGAACCAGATTCTATAACCATCTTTCAAGATAATGCTATTGCAACTGATACATTATTGGAAGAACAGGATTGGTCGAATGTCTTAGGAAATGTAAAGACTTCTGATTTATTAATAGCCCATGAGTTATATCATTATTTTGAGCATAAAGAACCTGATTTTTTTACAGCACAAAAACACATTCAACTTTGGAAATTAGGAATATTAGAGAAAAGAAGCAGGATTATGTGTCTAGAAGAAATTGGGGCAATGGCGTTTGCAAAAGAATTGACAGGGCTTCTTTGTTCACCGTATATCTTTAATGTACTTATGCTCTATCCGCATAATCAACAAAGATCGCAGCGACTTTATGAATCCATTATGAGATTCAAAAAAACAAGAGAAATGCAACAATAATTATTCTTCTTGCTTTTGCGATTACTTGTATTTTGATCATTTGATTGAAGATAATTAATTATTCAAAAAAGAAAAGTAGGGAAAAGAAGTGAAGAAAACCTATGAAACAAAAAAAGCCATCGTTTTTTACTTTCATGGAATGAAAATAGTTAATCTTAAAAGAAATGTTCCGTTCCGATGATGACTGGTGTATGTGTAATTATTCATTTCATATTAGTGAAATAGGAATCTTGAAAATAGCGTTTCATTATGGAATCACTTTCCGCATTTTTCTAGAAAGAAATATTACTAAAGATGGCTTTATTTTATTGCGTGGATAGGAAAGAAAATTCAACTACTTTAGAAGAATATAACAAAAAGCAAAACTTCAGCGTTTTACAACATTTACAACGCGAGTGTATTTCTTACAAAAAGCATATAAATTCCAAAAGGAGGAGAACCAAAATTAAATTACGCGATTACGAGAGTTTGCAAGGATTATATCAAACCAGAAATCGACAGCGAAATATTGATAGATATCTTTGAAATAATTGCTGTTTGATTGAAACGAAAAGAAAATAAATAAATAAAAAAATTGGAGGAAGAAATGGCTGAATGGAAAAATGATGAAGAATTGTTTGAGATGATAAAAAAGGAAGTATATACTGGGGTTTTATGCGATATGTTGGATACAATCGGATATAACCATCAGTTTTTACCTCGCACTATCCAGGCGCTACGGCCAACAGATGTAATGGTAGGCAGAGCATTTCCCACCATTATTTGTGATGTCTACGGCGAACAGGAAACCCCCTTAGGATTACTTGCAGAAGCAACAGACCATATTGGTAAGAATGAAGTGTACATCGTTACAGGCGGCGATCGGCGCTGCAGCTATTTTGGTGAGATCATGACTGCGACGATCCGGCATAGGGGAGCCGTAGGGGCAGTGATTGATGGGTATATACGGGATACCCGTCAAATTTTGGAACAGAATTTTCCGGTATTTTCCATGGGACGCGACGCACAAGGCTCTCTTTACCGAAATCAAGTTATCCGCTATGGATGCCAAGTGGAAATTGGTAATATTAGAATCAACCCAGGCGATTTGATTTTTGGTGATATTGATGGCGTTGTTGTAATTCCGAGGGAAATTGAGGAAAAAGCTATTACCATAACTCTTGCTAAGGTACGTGGTGAGAAGGATACCCGGAAAGCGATTGAAAATGGAATGTCAGCAACGAAAGCGGTCGAAACATTCGGAGCTTTCTAAAGAAAACTGACGCAATTAATTTGCCAGGAAAATTAATTGCGATTTTCCTGGCAAAACTAGATTGATTTGCCATGAGTTATTCATGTATTTTGGATAGGAGTACAGAATGGATGTTCTTGAACAAATAGGTAACACAGGTATAGTTCCTGTTGTCGTAATTGAAAATGCTGAGGATGCTGCTGACGCTGCAAAAGCGTTGTTTGATGGAGGTATCAACTTAATAGAAATTACCTTGCGAACCCCAGCGGGAATTGAAGCAATTAGAAATATCCGGAAGAAAGTTCCTGAAATGCTTGTCGGCGCTGGAACTGTACTCAATCTGGATAAGTGTAAAGAAGCAGTCGATGCAGGTGCACAATTCATCGTGTCTCCTGGCATTAATTCGGAAATTGTCCGGTGGTGTATTGAGAAGCAAATGACCGTAATTCCAGGTTGTGTTACACCCACTGAAATTGATACTGCGTTAAGCTTTGGTCTCAAGGTTTTGAAGTTCTTTCCCGCTGAAGTATATGGAGGTATCAAGGGCTGTGCTGCTTTGTATGGTCCATACCAATCGGCTGGAATAAAGTTTATTCCCACAGGTGGAATAAGCAATGAAAACCTCTCAGAATTTGCAGATAAGCCTTATATACACGCAGTGGGAGGTAGTTGGATTTGCAAGACAAATGATATTAAAGACCATAAATATCAGACAATTACAGATAATGCCAGGAAAGCTGTTGAAATTTTGTTGGGATTTGAGGTGGCTCATATTGGAATCAATCAAGATGATGGAGAAGAATCGATTTCATTGGCACATGTTTTCAATAATGCTTTTAACTTCCCGATTAAAGAAGGGAATAGCTCAAATTTTGTTTCTGACGCGATTGAAATTACAAAATCCAATTTCCTTGGTAAAAATGGTCACATTGCGGTGAAAACTAACAATATTCCCCGGGCAATTGTCTTTTTGAAACGTAAAGGCATTGAAATTGATATGTCCACTGTGAAATTAAAAGATGACAGAATAATTTCAGTATATTTGAAGGATGAATTTGGAGGTTTTGCGGTTCATCTTTTACAAAAGTAAGGAGAAAAAATGAAGTATTTGACTTTTGGCGAGATTATGCTGCGGCTCCGGTCATTAGGGCATGAACGTTTGTTTCAAAGCCCAACACTTGAAGCGACTTTTGGAGGAGGAGAAGCTAATGTCGCCGTATCTCTGGCTAATTTTGGGGAAGACGTAGATTTCTTAACGGTACTACCAATAAATACAATTGCTGATTCCTGCATTGCGGAATTGCGCAAATTTGGCGTTGGTACTGCTAGAATTCAACGCGGAAAAGGACGCATGGGTATCTATTTTCTGGAAAATGGTGCCAATCAATTGCCCAGTAAAGTGACTTATGACCGTGAATATTCTGCAATTTCTCTTACAAAACCTGGTGAAATTGATTGGGCTAGAGCTTTTGATGGCATTGGATGGTTCCATATTACAGGTATTACTCCAGCGATTTCAAAAAACACAATGGAACTGAGTCTTGAGTCGGTAAAAGCTGCCAAAGAGAAAGGCATCACTGTATCGTGCGATCTTAATTATCGAGCGAATTTATGGAAGTACGGAATAGCTGCACCAGAATGTATGAAAGAGCTTTTTAAATATGTAGATATTGCGATGGCGAATGAAGAAGATGTTCAAAAGTCCTTGGGAATTACTGTCGATATTGATGTAGCAAAGGGCAGTCTTGATACAAAGAAATACGAAATTCTCTCAAATGAAGTACTTAAACAGTATCCTCAATTGAACATGATTGCTATCACTTTACGGGAAAGCCAAAGTGCTGATATCAATGGCTGGGCAGCTTGTATTAACAACCGAAAAAATTTCTATGTCAGCCGTAAATATGAGATACGTGATATTGTTGACAGAGTTGGTGGCGGAGATGCTTTTGCTGCTGGCCTTATTTACGGGCTAAACCATTTTGATGATGATATTGAAACATTGGAGTTTGCTGTCGCAGCCAGCTGTCTTAAGCATTCAATAATTGGTGACTTTAATAGGGTAAGTGTTGATGATGTCTTAAAATTAAAAGCTGGTGATACTACAGGCAGAGTGCAGCGTTAGTCTGAGAATACGAAGACAAATAAAAGGTTGAACGACAGGAAAAATGAATGGCAACTTAACTTCTTAGGCTGCCATTCGTTTTTTGAATATCCTAAGTTTTGATCAGTAGTAAATCTATTTTTCTTGAGTTTTACAGTTGAGTTGGACGGATAACGGAAAATTTGTCGGGAAAAGTGACATTTCGTCATTTTTTTGTTATCGGGCATTGTATGTCTAATATTATGTTTTAATAAGGAATCAAATAGGAAAGGAAAATGAGCAATCTTCAGGTCTATGTCAGCAGAGGGAATCAATATGCCAGAATCGTCGAATCTTATCGGGATCCCATCACCAAGAAACCGAAGACCAAAATCCTGAAGAACTTAGGACGAGTGGACCTTCTTGAAAAGAATGAACCCGGGATCATTGAACGTCTGAAAAAGGAATGTGTGGAATCCAAAGAACTAAACAAACAGCTGAAAGAGGTGGCGATCCGCAAAGAGGTTGAGCAACTGTTGAAGGGGAAAGACGGCACGGAAGAGTTAGCCGGATTTCCGGTACAGAACGATGGGGTCCGGATTTACCAAAAGATTTGGGATGAGATGCGACTGGATCAATTCTTTGCATAGCTATGATTTGGGATCAGTGGTCAAGATGTTGGTGCTGTCCAGACTGATGGCTCCGGCCTCCAAGAAGCGTTCCAATGAAAGGAAAGATCAATTCATCGGGCAAGGGGAGATGGAAATCGAACAAGTGTACCGATGTTTACCTTTTCTCAACTGTAAGGCTCGAATTATTAATGCTGGAAATATGTTATTCCTTTTTCTGAATTTTTCAGGAATATAATTCATTCGGAATTTGCTCCCTGATGATTTTAATGGAAATTTGAAATATAGATACGCGACTTAATATCCAAGGAAACAAGGGAGATTGTTAAGCGAATGCAAACGTTAGCCATTGATTTTGGCAATACCAATACAGTTCTTGCTTTCCGAGACGGTTCTTCTCGGGAGACGCAGTGTGTCAATTTGCCGGGCATCAGTGAGCCCGAAAGTGTATTGATCCCTTCTATGATCCATTATGCAGACGGGCAAATTTATATAGGAAGTCAGGTTATCCGAGAGGAAAAGGAAAGTTCTTTTACTACATTTCGCTGGATGAAACGATATATCGGTTTGAACAGTCCCTATCATATCCGTGTGAAAGGCGAGAAAATCAGCGCAAAACAAGCTGCTGAAGATTTTCTTTCGAATCTTATCCGCGAAACAGAGAAACGATTTTCTGCTCCTGCTGATGAATTGGTTTTTTCCGTACCGGTAGAATCCTTCGAGTATTATGCGGATTGGTTGATTTCCTCTTTTACGATCGAGGGCTTCCGAAAAGTTCGAATTGTAGATGAAGCGGTTTCGGCGGCTGCCGGATACGGATTGAAAATGCATGCGGGTGAATCTGCTTTGTTCTTTGATTTCGGTGGCAGCACGATGCAGGCTACTGTCGTTCGCTTACAAGAACCGAACAGCCGAGAAGGTTTTCCATCAGAATCTTTTCAGGTAATCGGGAAATCCGGTTGTTCCATCGGAGGAGCAACAGTAGATCGTTGGATATTTGAAGAAGCGTTGATGAAGAATGGGAAGGATTTTTCTGATTTGATGATTCACCGGGACGGACAAATTGTTTTGGCGGCTTGTGAAAAATTAAAACAACAACTGTCCTTTGCAGAAGAAGCGGATCTGTCATTGATATTATCGGATCATCACAAATTTGTTCTACAACAGTCCAGAGAAGGGATTGAACAATTGTTTAGAAAAAGAGGCCTGTTTCTTTCAGTCGATGCTGTAATTCGGGATGCGTTGTTACAAGCATCCGATCATGGAATAGAATCTTCTGAAATAACGGCGGTGATTCCGGTAGGCGGAGGCAGTATGATCCCTTCGATTCGTTCTGAATTGGAAAATATTTCCCATAGGGCACTAATTTTAAATGGCGACCCAATGACTGCTGTAGCCAAAGGTGCGATGAATTTGATCGATGGTTTCGGAGTGTTGGATTTTGTCCGGCATCAATATGCGATTCGAATTCGAGACAGCAAGACTGGCGAATTCCGATTTCAACCGATTATTCAACCCGGTACCCCTTATCCTTCAAATGAACCGGTTGCTAGTCTGAAGATTAAAGCAACTCGACAAAATCAATCTATTTTCGGTTTGGCGATTTATGAAATCAGTAAACCTGCTTTTCGGCTTAATGAGCAAACAGAAATTTTCTTTGATGAAGAAGGGGCAATCCGCCTTTTCCCAAGAACAGATGCCGCGAAAGAAGAAGTTGATACTTTTTGGTTGAATGAAAATGCGCCATTTTTTCTACACGCGGATCCTCCCGGAGAGAAAGGGAATGCCAGATTTAAAGTGGAATTTAAAGTTGACTGTAATAAAATGTTGTTAATAACTGTTTACGATTTATTATCCGGCTCATGTCTTTTTGAAGAATATCCGGTCATTCGTTTAAATTAGGAGGATCAATGGCGCAACTTGAAGAAATTGAGATATTGATTGATGCAAATGGAAAGGTGACCTTCCAAGTGCATGGGGTTCCAGGCAAGGCTTGTTTGGATGTGACGAAAAAACTGGAGGAGGCTTTGGGGAATGAGATCATAAAACGGGAATATACCGGTGAATATTTTTTGGATATACCGGTTGAAAATAGATCCCAATTACGGTTAAAAACGAAAAGATAATTTCGATGGATATCCGCTGGCGATATTTTATTCCCGAAAGTTCTGCGAATGGACCTGGCAATCGCTGTGTGATTTGGCTTCAGGGATGTTCGTTAGGTTGCGAAGGCTGTTGTAATCCTGATCTGCAAAGCCAGGAAGGAGGCAGATTGGATTCGGTGGATACTGTTTTCAAAATGATTCGATCAGCCGCGAAAAATACGGATGGAGTCACAATCAGTGGCGGAGAACCTTTTCAACAACCTGCGGCTTTATATGAACTATTAAGGAAGATTAAAACGGAAACAACCCTTTCCGTTTTTGTTTTCAGTGGATATCAAAAAGAAAAAATACAATCTGATCCCTTGCGAAATCGGTGTCTGCCATGGATTGATGTGATTTTATACGGACCGTATATTCCATCCGCTCCGCATGCTTGGGGGCGATTCTGTGCATCAGAAAATCAAGGATTATGGTTTCTCAGTGATCGATATACAGAGCAAGATTTCTGCAATTTACCAATTTTGGAATTCTTAATCGGTGAAAAAGGTGAACTGATCCAAAGCGGGTTACATGGCATAAATTTTATTGAAAAATGAATAATTGAATTTTTCGAAATTCAAAAAAATTGTTACTCGAAATTTTCAACGATTTAATGAAGGTTTTATAAGAATGAGTTTGATAATTGATAGAAAAAGATCTAAATAACCTTTTACGGTAAAATTGTAGCGGTGGCAAATTTGAAGGTGTTAAGCCGGGCTTCTATGAAGAAAAAAATACTATTAATTATTTTCAGCTTTTTGATATTTCTGGCGATACCGAATTTATCCGGACTTGCGCAGAGTTCTGGTTCTCAATATATCGTTAATTTATATTTTTTTCGGGGTGAGGGCTGTCCTCATTGTGCACAGGAAGAAGTTTTTTTGCAGCAGATGACTGCAAAATATGGCGATCAACTGGTGATTCACGAATATGAAGTTTGGTATCATCCAGAAAACGTGACGCTTTTAGAAAAATTTGCCAAAAAATATGGATTTGACCCTTCCGGAGTCCCGGTCACTTTTATCGGAAATCAATATTGGGTCGGTTTCAATGATATCAAACAGCAAGAAATTGAAGCGGCAATTTCGAATGGGATTCAGAGCGGGGTTGTCGATACCCAAGACATTGTTGATGGGAAAACGGATTTGATTCCTCCTGAAAAGGCTCTATCTGCGAAGATTACCATTCCCTTGATCGGTCAGATTGATTTGGCACAGGAAACTTTATTCGTCAGCACAGTCATTATCGGATTGGTTGATGGTGTAAATCCCTGTTCGTTATGGGTTTTAACAATGCTTTTAGCCATGCTGATTCATACCAATTCTCGGAAAAAGATGACAGTTATCGGCTTGGTTTTTATTATGATAGCTGCATTGATTTACGCCTTATTTATTACCGGTGTCTTTACACTGCTAACTTATGCGAGTTATTTGAAATGGATCCAGATTATTGTTGCCGCAATTACATTGGTATTGGGTTTTATTAATCTGAAAGATTATTTCTTTTTTAAAGAAGGTATTTCACTGACGATTGCCGACGAAAAAAAACCGGGTATTTATCAAAAAATGCGCAATGTTATTAATAACAGTGAAAATCTTTGGGCAATGATCGGAGCGACCGTTGTTCTGGCGTTAGGAGTTTCGTTGGTCGAATTCTCCTGTACCGCCGCATTTCCGGTTGTTTGGAGTAACTTGCTGGTCGCAAATCACGCATCAAAAGCAACTTTTATCGCATTATTAATCCTTTATCTGTTCCTTTATCAACTGGATGAACTGGTTATTTTCACCATTACGGTGATCTCGATGAAATCTTCCAGAATGCAGGAAAAGCACGGGCAAATTCTCAAGCTTTTCAGCGGATGCCTTATGGTTGCTCTTTCATTGGTGATGTTAATTGATCCGGCTTTGATGAACAATCTTTCGAGTTCATTGCTTGTTTTTGGGGTTGCGATATTGATCACGGTAATAATTTACTTGGTCACGGATAAAATCTTGCCCCGATATGGAATTTGGATCGGTCATACTCGAAAATCGGAACCGACAAAAGGAAAATCGGTTACTAATAATTCTAAATAAATTCATTCACTTTCGATCATTCTTTATATTTTTCGCGAAAGTATTTACAACGAGAGAAAAGGATAACTGAATAAAAAATCCTCCAATTAAGAGGATTTAAGTGCTGAATATTCTTCTGAGGCGACGATCGGATTTGAACCGATGGTCAGGGTTTTGCAGACCCATGCCTTATCCACTTGGCCACGTCGCCGTAATTTTTCTTCCGGTAAAAGAGCGGGCAACGAGACTCGAACTCGTGACCTTCTCCTTGGCAAGGAGGTGTTCTACCAACTGAACTATGCCCGCAATTTCTTTCTTACACCAGCAGTTCAACGGAAATTATTATAACCGTTTCCATAAATCCGTCAAGGAAGGGGAAAAGTGGGGTCTGCGTTTCATTTTTCCTGTTTGGGAAACAGGGTCTGCGTTCCTCTTCACGAAGCGACATCCGCTTTTTCAATCTCGACGATCGAAAACGGAAACCCAAAAGACCGAAACGCATCGATGCATTCCGGCCGGATTACAACTAACGCTTTCCGATAAATTTGATTTTTAAGACAATCGAATGCCGCAAAATATCCTTCGTGATCCGAAAATTCAAGCGGTCCTAATTCATCGATTACCAACAAATCGCACGGTTCTTTTTCGGATAAGAATTCATTAACCCATCGAATTACATCGGGATCCAACGTCCAATCGTGAAATTGTTTCCCGAGATTGGCATAGGAAGCCAAGGATCCGACTAAACGTTTTTCGTCATTTTTTAAATTCTGTGCATAGAAAGCTATTTTTTTATGGTTTAAAAACATTGCGGGTGAAAGAACCCCGCGGACGATCAGCGAATTTTCCCGAGCTTTTTGAATTTC
>Ga0208825_1002463_pt1 | contig 12190 bp, 11 predicted proteins | sample AD_UKC113_MetaG_FD_184450 | JGI IMG/M metagenome (GOLD analysis project Ga0208825, IMG submission 184450) | Active sludge microbial communities of municipal wastewater-treating anaerobic digesters from Hong Kong - AD_UKC113_MetaG (SPAdes)... | ecosystem: Engineered > Bioreactor > Anaerobic >...
ATCCCGAACACAGAAGATAAGCCTGCCCACGTTCCTTACTGTACTGAAGTGTGCGAGCCTTCGGGAACTCTGGATCGCTGCCAAGCTCACCTTATAATACTTCTATTCTAATTTGTTTTTCTGATATTGTTTTTCTGATATTGTTTTTTTAATCATTAGTTTTTATACTGATCTGTTCTTATGTCGACTTTGATCTTTCTTATATTATAAAAATCGTCTAAAATTTTTAAATATTATGAATCCTCTTATTATTTGAGGAGGATTATGTATGAGTGACGCTGGTAGTGGAGATATATTTGACTTTAAGCTTGAAAAGTGGGTTCTGGGAGCAGATGAATGCGCTTTTGCGAATTTGAGCGCTATAGGAAAGGATAAACCTCTACGTCAATATCTGATTGAGTCGGTTACGAATTGGGTAAATAAAGAAGAAGTATTTTTAACGGACAAATTCATTTTAGATATGTGTGATTTTATTAAAGACCAGAACGAAGATCTTTATGATCGTTTAATGAAGAAGTGTGCTCTAAAAGGAATAAGTGTGGGTGAAGGTATATTTGAAGCATTAAACCTGTTGACTTGTGGAACAGTAAGTGAGCAGCAGGGTAGAGAGATCAAAGATAACAGTAATGAGTGATTTAGTCTGTCTGTTTCAATGTACTTCTGTGGAAATTTTTCTTAAATTTTATTGTGCCTTCTCTTTTGAAGTCTAACTTATCCTGTTTATCTAAAAACAGGTTTCTTTTTTAACTCATCTTTAAATATGACTCGTACGTATTTTTTATTGGGATACACTATGGATTATATCGAGACCTGGAAAGAGGTTATTCAAAGACCGACTGATTTTTTCAGAAAAATGCCAACGACCGGAGGATATGCTGAGCCGCTCACTTTTGCAGCAATCAGCTATTTCATATACGGGCTTTTGACGGCACTTTTTAACCGTGGAATGATGGGAGGTATGTATGGATATGGAATGATGGGTACCGGAGGATATGGTCTATCTACATCGCTTATGGCTGCGATCATATTCCCAATTATGGGTATTGTCTCTGTTATTATTGGAGCTGCAATTCTCCATCTCATTTATAAAGTTCTTGGAGGCGAAGGAAGTTATGAAGGCACTTTGAGATTCATATGCTATGCCTCTGCTGTGATGCTGCTGTCCTGGATTCCTCTTATCGGCTGGATCTTCGGGTTTTACGGAATCTACCTCTATATTGTTGGCGGCATGATTGTGCATAATGTAAGCATGGCAAGATCTGCGATAGCTGTACTTCTGCCGACTTTCTTGGTCTTCTTACTGGCTATGGTTGTAGCAATATTTGTTCTGTCAAGTGCTTTTTCTGCTCTTGTCTGAAAAGGTTATCTTCTGGTCCGGGTGTCTCTCGGAAAAAGATACTCTCCATTTTTTTGTGTGCTTCTCAATTCTTTCGAAATCGTTGCCTCAAGCTAAATATTTATATATAAGAAACTACTTTAATTGGATCTACACGGCTAACACGTGATCGAAAATGCCAAGATGGCGGAGCGGCTACGCAATCGCCTGCAGAGCGATACCATTCCGGTTCGAATCCGGATCTTGGCTTTTTTCTTTCAATAATCGATTCAACCTAAAACTATATATTCAATAAAGTGCTTTAAACGAATCCACTTTGTGCCAAGATGGCGGAGCGGCTACGCAATCGCCTGCAGAGCGATACCATTCCGGTTCGAATCCGGATCTTGGCTTCTTTAAAACTTCTATTTTTCTCTTAAAATTTTTTTCTTTTACCCCTTTTATCAATTTTTGTCTAAATCTTTTCCAAATCTTTTTTGTCTTTAATTTAAATACCAGATGACTTGTTTTTCATCTTTCAATTGATAGTTCAAGTAATCTTTAATCTGACATTTTTATATCAGGAGAATACTAATTCTGGGCATGGACATTGATGAGCTCATGCGGAGGCTTTTTGAATTCTATCCCGATGGCTGTACTGTGGATGTGCGTGAACCTTTTTTCGCATTAATTTCCACTGTCATGTCACACAGAACTAGGGACGATGTAACCTATCCCGCAGCAGAGAAGCTTTTTGAAAGATTTTCAACCCCTGAGGAAATGTCCGAAGCTGATGTTGAGGACATTGAAACGCTTATAAAAGATGTGGGTTTTTACAGGGTTAAAGCCGGGCGGATAAAGGAGATTTCCAGAATTTTACTGCAGGAGTATAACGGGATGGTCCCGGACGAGATGGAAACTCTCCTGAAACTTCCCGGAGTCGGCAGGAAAACAGCTAACTGTGTACTTGCTCATGCCTTCCTTAAAGAAGACGCCCTTGCTGTAGATACACATGTCCACCGGATCTCTAACAGGCTTGGGCTGGTAGTAACAAAGAACCCTGAAGAGACAGAAATAGAATTGAAAAAAGTCCTGCCGCAAAAATACTGGAGGCACGTTAATATTTTGCTTGTAAAATTCGGGCAAAATGTCTGCAGGCCTGTAGCTCCAAGGTGCGAAATTTGCGTCCTGAGCGATATATGCCCTAAAATTCTCCTTTAATCAGGTTTTCCTGAACTATTTTAAATTCCAGAATCGAATTCGTAAGGCACTGTACAGAATGAAGAACTGTTATGGGGATACGAGATTTTTTATATAAAGATGGCATTAAGCTGGCAAAAGGGTTATCTTATCCCTTAATCTGGTGACAGATTCATTTAAGCTGCACAGTTATCATACTTTACATGCAAATTATCAATATTTACATGTATATTATCAATACTCTGCACAGTATATCTTATGAGTAATCTGCATCTCACATTTACCAGTTCACGAGGTTAAACATGTTTCAGATAGGAGAAGCATTAATGGGGCAGGGTTCGGAACTTGCCCACGTTGATTTGATGATAGGAGATAAGGGAGGTCCTGTAGGACAGGCTTTCGCAAATGGCCTTACTCAGCTCTCAGCCGGGCACACCCCTCTCCTTTCCGTTATCAGGCCCAACCTGCCGCCAAAGCCTTCAACCCTTATTATCCCGAAGGTTACAGTAAAGAACATGGATCAGGCAGCAAGAATTTTCGGACCTGCCCAGTCAGCTGTTGCAAAAGCAGTAGCAGACTCTGTAGAAGAAGGCGTGATCCCCAAGGATCAGGTTGAAGACCTTGTTATCGTAGCAAGCGTTTTTATCCACCCTGAAGCCCAGGACTACAACAAAATCTACAGGTACAACTACGGAGCCACAAAACTCGCAATAAAGAGAGCACTTGAAGGCTTCCCGGACATCGACACTGTGCTTGAAGAAAGCAACAAATCCACACATGCTATCATGGGCTTCAAAGTCACAAGACTCTGGGACCCACCATACCTGCAGATCGCCTTTGACAACCCGAACCTTGAGTTCGTGCTTTCTGCAATCTCCCAGATCCCGAACAGCGACCATGTAATAATTGAAGCTGGTACACCTCTTATCAAACGTTACGGAACAGACGTAATTTCAAAGATCAGGGGAGTAAGACCGGATGCCTTCATTGTCGCTGACTTAAAGACCCTGGATACCGGAAACCTTGAAGCCAGAATGGTTGCAGATGCCGCAGGTGACGCTATTGTCGTTTCAGCCCTTGCACCTATCAGTACCATCGACAAGCTCATTGAGGAAGCCCACAAGACAGGTATCTATGCTGTTATGGATACACTTAACCAGCACGACCCGATTTCCGTCTTGAAGCAGCTCAAAGCCATGCCTGATGTAATTGAACTCCACCGTGGAATTGATATCGAAGGCACAGAACACGCCTGGGGCAATATTGCGGAAATCAAAAAGATTGCTCCTAAAGCTCTGGTAGCAGTTGCAGGCGGAGTCCGCCTCGACAAGGTGCCTGTAGCCCTCAAACAGGGTGCTGACATCCTCGTGGTCGGACGTGCTATCACCAATGCTAAAGACGTCAGGGAAATGGCTGAACAGTTTATCAATGCCCTTAACAAGCCGGAAATTGACCAGTTCAGAGTCATGACAGACTTCTGAGCGCGTGGATTTTTTCCACGCTTTTTCCTTTTCCTTTTCTTTTCACTTTTCAGGAGGGTATCTTCCTTGAATTCACCATTCATTTTACTGAACTATAAGACCTATACACAGGGCACAGGCAGGGGAGCAGTAGAAATTGCAAAAGCCTGCAAAGCCGTGTCCGAAGAGTCAGGTATCGAGATCGCAGTAGCCCCCCAGCTTCCTGATATTTACAGGGTAGCTTCCGAAGTTGAACTTCCTGTTTTTTCCCAGCATATGGACGGCATAGGAGCAGGAAGTTTCACAGGTCATGTTTATGGAAAATGTGTAAAGGAAGCAGGTGCTGTCGGGACTCTTATCAATCACTCTGAAAGGCGTCTGACCCTTGCAGAAATTGAAGCTTCCTTAAAAGCCGCAAAAGAATTCGGGATCAGAGCAGTTATCTGCACCAACAATGTCCCAACAACTGCCGCAGGTGCAGCTCTTGGTCCGGATTACGTAGCAATCGAACCTCCGGAGCTTATAGGCAGCGGAATTCCTGTCTCAAAAGCCGACCCTGAAGTAGTTAGCGGTTCTGTTGAAGCTGTTGCAAAGATCAATCCTGGAGTAAAAGTGCTTTGCGGCGCCGGAATTTCTAAAGGTGAAGACCTCAGGGCAGCCCTTGACCTTGGCTCTCAGGGTGTACTCCTTGCATCAGGAATCGTGAAAGCTAAAGATCCAAAGGCAGCACTGGAAGAGCTTATCAGTTTGATTTAAACTTTCTTCTAAAATTCTATTCTCCAAGGAAACTTATTTCCCAAAAAACTCGTATATCCGAATAAGGAATACTCTGAGCAAAAATAATCCAATAACAAAGGCATTTGAATAAAAAAATGCGGCTTTTTCAGCCGCTTTTTTAAACTTATTAAGTTTTAAAATTACTTATAAGCCTCAATAAGAGGTTTTACCGCTCTTGGGTCCCCAATTTCAATAAGGATCAGGGCAGTCTCATCCTTAACTTTCTGGTCCTCTGTTTTCAGGTTTTCTATAAGAGGCTCAACTGCCGTTTCTCCCATATTAACAAGGGCTTCTCTGGCACTTACTCCAAAGTCTTTATCTCCGATTTTTTCTATAAAGAATCCTGCAGCTTCCTGGTTACCAGTTTTTCCAAGGGCGAGGAATGCTCCGTTTCTGACGCTCATATTCATGCTCTGGTCGTTAAATATCGTTTCAAGGGTATTTACGGCTTCAGGGCTTCCTATATTGCCAAGAGCTAAGGTTGCGGCTACCCTTACTTCAGGTATTTCCCTATCGTCGTTTATTACGCCGATTAATGTCTGTGTAGCCTCAGTGCCTCCTATTCCCCCAAGAGCAAGGACAGCGCTTTTTCGGACATCTACACCTGTGTTTAGACTATCTTTTCTTCTTCCTTCAGCTTCCTTTCCACTTTCCAGAATGTTTTTCAGGGACTCTACTGCCGACTCGTCTCCCATTTTTCCAAGTACAAGGGCTGCATTACTTCTTACAGAAGCTTTTGTATCTCTCAGTCTCTCTATAAGATAAGGCACTGCTTCTTCTGCCTCTAATTTTCCAAGAGCGATTGCAGTGCTGCTCCTGATATAATCTTTTTCGTTATTTTTCAATTCATTCATCAGGGCGCTTACTGCTCTTTCATCTCCTAGTTCTCCAAGTGCCATAACTGCACTGTGTCCAGCCAGAGGATAATCCTGAGAAAGCATCTTCAGTAAGGAGTCTGTTGCGGCAGTTTCCTGTTTTTGTCCAAGGGCCATTGCAGCTGCGACTCTTACGTATCCTTTTTCGCTTTTAAGAGCCTGAAGGAGTATTTCATTTTCGTTTCCCGATTCAGATTCGAAATTTGAAAGTACAAAGGAAGTATATAGAGTGGAATTCTGTTCTTCTGCCTTGAGGGCTTCTTCAAGAAGGTCTGTATCATTTCCGTATTCCCCATTAAGTGATCTTGCAAGGCTCTCTCGCATGGCTTTATCTTTTGCTTCTATAGCCAGTATAATCTCTTCCGGGACCTCCCCCTGACTCTGTGCTCCGTCGGATACAGTTGTACTTGAAGTTCCTTCTTTTCCAAGATTTTCTGAAATAATATCTTCCGCTCTTTCATCTCCGGTTTCAAGAAGCGCGAGAAGCATATAACTTGTTATTTCTCCCCCTGAACTCGAATTTTTGGTTTCGATCTTCTCAATAAGGGCGCTGGCCGCTGGCTTTCCGAGTTTTCCGAGTTCGGTTGCGACATTTAGCTTTACTTCACTGTCAGTGCCAGTTTCCAGTCTATTTATTAGACTTTCAATTCGATTTTCTCCCGAAAATCCATCCACTGCTGTGGTATTTGTTGTATTTTCCATTCTTTCCGTGAACTCATCACCGCTTAAAAGAAGCGAAAAAAATATAGAAAGAGTGATAAGTGTAAATAAAAGAGAAATTTTCCATTTAACTTGGGACATTATAATTTCTATCTATTAATTGTTTATATGTATTTCTCTGTTTATCAACCCGGCAAAGAGAAAGGGCTTTTTATTTTCTGAGTTTCAGATTTTTCTCTCTTACACGGCATCCGAGCCCGCAAAAAAGAGATGTTATTTCAGTTTCTACAGAATCTGCATCACAGTCTCCGAATATGGTTATTCTGTAAGTTACTCCTAATTTTTTGGGTACACTTATTTCTTTTTCGGAGGCTGTTCCATTCTTCCAATTGTAGATATCGCTTATTTTACAGTCTGCAAGATGTTCGTTTGTATTCACTGCTCCGAGAATGATTTCAGGATCGGCCCCCTCAGGTATCACGACTGAAATATCCCTTACCGAATGCTTCAGGTTTTCTTTTCTCCATTCCCTCAGTTCAGATTCTGAGAGAAGGCGAAGGTTTTCAAGTTTGAGTTTAATGAATTTGTTTTTTATATGGGGAGCAGTGCCTTTTGAGACAAGTTTCGTAAGAACTATCTCGTTCGGTCCCACTTTTTCCAGTTTGCCCACATGGATATTTCCGGAATAGATATGAGAAAAGCCGCAGACTTTTCCTACGGAATTCAGGATAGTCTCATATTCGGTTATCCTCGAGTTGATCAGTTTGTCCGACCTTCGCAGGGCATGAGCCGTGTCATCATATTTACGGGCAGCTGCTTTCATCTTTTTTACAAAGCCTTCTTCATCGTGTGCCCTCACAAGGCTGGAAAGCTCTTCACATTCCTTTATAAATGCCTCGTGAACCTCAGGAACACCAGGGTTTTCCATCTGAATCAGGGCATAGAGGTAGGGATTCTGGCCCAGGATTCTGCCCACAAAGTCAAGCATTATACTGTATACGGGGCTTACGAATTTCCTGGACTTTTTTATATCAAAATCAAGCCTGTCAATGGTTGTCCCTATAGTAATATAGGCAAAATGAGTGAGTCCCTGTACCACTGAGACCAGCCTGTCGTGTTCTTCTGCAGTTGTGATCTCAACATGTGCGCCGCTTTCCTCAAAAAGCTTCCTTATTACCGGAAACCATTTTTCCGAGCGCCCTTCTACCGGGACAAGAATTACGGTTTGACCCCTTATCGTGGGAATAGTCGGACCGAACATAGGGTGAGTTCCAAGAATATCAACGTCCCCGGGTGCAAACTTTTTCATGGCTTCTACAGGCTTTACCTTGATAGAGGTAAAATCCATCAGAAGACTTCCTGATTTCATCTTTGGGGCGACTTCTGCAATAGTTTCTTCTGTTGCATTGATCGGAACAGATACTATCACTATGTCACTTTCAGGGATAACTGCCTCAAGGTCCGAAGCAAAAGGTACGTCCAGTTTTTTAGCGACTTCAACTTTGCCGCCTTTTCCCCAGACAGTAACTTCATAACCTCTTTCTTTAAAAAAACGTGTGAACCACTGCCCCATCTCTCCGGTTCCGCCAAGGATCAGAACTTTCATTTTTCCGGTCTCAGATTCCGTATTCAAGCCTGCAGAGCCTCCAGTACGGTTTTTTTCATGAGTTCCACCGGCGGTTCAACTCCTGTCCAGAGCCTGAAAGCTTCTGCTCCCTGATAAACAAGCATCAAAACCCCACTTATCGTTTTTGCCCCTGCAGCCTTTGCTTCCCTTGAAAGCCTGGTCTCAAGCGGATTATAAACAATATCAAAAACAGTAAGGCTGCTGTGAAGTTCTTCTGCTGTCGCAATAGATGTATCAGTGTTAGGGTGCATGCCGAGAGTTGTGGTATTGATAAGGACGTCTGCATTCTGCAAAAGTTCTTTTAACCCTGAAAGCCCTGTACCGCTTATTTTTCCCGGAAGGGCTGCAGCCGAGATTTCTTTTGCAAGTTCTGCCGCCCTCTCTTCTGTCCTGTTTATTACCGTGATATCTGCGCCGTCGGCTGCAAGCTGAAAAGCAACTGCCCTTGCTGCTCCTCCTGCTCCTGCAACCACTATCTTGGACCCTGTAATTTCCACTCCATTTTCCAGAAGCGCCTGCCTTGCCCCAAGTCCGTCAGTATTATACCCCTGGATTTCTCCTGATTTCCCAAAGACTACAGTGTTTACTGCCCCGATCCTTTTTGCAAGGGGGTCAGGCTTGATGAAGTCAAGTTTCAAAGCTTTTTCTTTCAGGGGAACTGTCAGGTTAAGCCCTCCAAATCCCATAGCTTCGGCTCCAAGGATCGCTTTTTCCAGCTTTTCCGGCGTGACTCTGAAAGCGTGATAAACACAGTCCATACCAAGGGCTGAAAAAGCAGCATTATGCATGGCAGGGGAAAGGGAATGACCTATTGGGTCTCCAAATACACCAAAAACCTGCTTCATTTTAACATTTCCATCATTTTCTTTACTTCATCTGCCGGAAGCTGACCGGGAGCAGCGGCTGTATCACTTTCTATAGAAGCATATGTGAGTACTGAACCGTAGAGGGGAGCAACCACTCTTGTGTGTTTTCCCTGACTGCCCATTGCAATGGTACACACTGATTTTCCTGCACTTTTAAAGTCCAGAGTAACTCTCAGCAGATTAAGGGTGTCTTCCATTGACTGAGGCATAACTGCAAGTTTGGCAATATCTGCCCCTTCAAGAAACATTTTTTCAAGAATTGTCTTCATATCCTGAAGAGAAGGAGTTTTTAAAAAGTCATGGGAAGAGATGATTACGGTTTTTTCGTTGTCTTTGGCCGTTTTTATAACTTTATCTCTATCTTTCCTGCCGGCGGAAAGTTCGATATCAATCGCATCCGGTCCATCTTTAAAAAAAAGGAGACCTGTAAGAAGTCCTATTCTATCTTCCTCTTTTCCTTCCCACTTCCCTCCCTCTGCTCCAGAACGGTTAGTAATGAGTAAAGGAAGTCCGGTTTCGGATTTTATTTTCCTGACCGTCTCTGCAGCTCTTTCCAGATCCCTGATTCCCAGTAAATCCAGCCGGATTTCAAGGATATCAGCTCCTTTTTCGGCTGCTTTCTTTGAAGTTTCGAGGGGGTTTTCAAGGATTACTGCAACAACTGCAGTTCTTTTTTCAAGGTCAAATGAGCCTATTTGAGTCATATTTTCTCCGAATCCGGGAGTTAATAAATCAGGTTTTTTCGGCTTTTCTGGTTTATTTCTCTATGATCGTCTCTTCTATTTTTTTGCCGAAATGCCTCGCTCCTTCTTCGAGACGGACCAGAACCTCGTCTCCTTTCTTGAGCTTTGCAACCGAGATTGGGTTCCCATCCTTTCCTACGAGCTTGATGGTTTCGGCGTTTTGCAGGATTACAGTTAAAGTCCTGTCTCCGGCTTTTGCTTCAATTAACATGAGTGGACGGCTTTCGATCTTGACCCTGCCGACAATACCTTCCCGCTGTTTTCCTTTTGAGTCTACGATAGTTACGGTGTCTCCTGCCTGGAGCTCTGAAAGATAGCGGGTTTTATCTCCAATTTTTATGTAAGAATGAACTGCACCAGCGTTTACCCTGAACGGGCGGGCTGCCACGTAAGGGCTTTCATCGGACTCCGAATTTACCAGGAACATCCCGCTGGCCTGCGAACCTATAAGCATGCCTTCTCCGCGCTGCATGAGGTTGCATGTGTCCACACATACCCGGTCTCCCATTCCGAGGGTTTCTACCCTGGTTACAACTGCAGCTTCAAGTTCGGCACTTTCGCTTTCAAGTTCTCTTGCAGCTTTTATTGTGTCTTTTATATCCTGAGGATTTCCACTGTCAAGAAGTACTCCATCAGCTCCCGATTCAAGAGTCTGGAAGGCGAGCCTTGCTTCCTCAGCACTTTTTACTCCAAAGATGATCTTTACTTTCTCACGCTGGAGGTCAGCTATCAGGTTTTCCAGTGGGATGACTTTCCAGTCCGTGCCGGTAACAAGCAGATAGTCGCAGATTTTTCCCATTTCGGCTGCGAAGCGCTCATAGTGTTTATCCTTTATGACCACGTATCCGCCTACGGTTACGCCTTTATCAGTGAGCAGGGTTGCTGCGTTTACATCAAATGAACCCGGAATCTCTTTCGGCAGGGGTTTTGTTCCATCGCCTTCTCCTCTCTTTCCAACGACCACGATGTCAGCCCCGGACCTGTTGTCGCGCGCAAAGGCTGCAACTGTAATGTTTCCCAGTTCCCTGACCTTTCCTACATCTGCCGGGTTTACAAGTACACAGTCGGCTCCGGATTCGAGACCTGTTGTGATTCTATCTTTCTGTTCTTCCCATCCGCCTTCATCGGCTTTTATCCAGACGCTTTTCTTCTTCAAAGGCTTTCAACCCCGTTCATAAATTCTGTTTTTTTTATTCCGGTCTTTACTCCGGTACTTTATCCGGCAATTCCGGCATCTTTCGTTTTTTAATTCTTTCACTTCGGGCTTGGTTTTTGCTTCTTAATTTTTCTCAGCATTCTTTTACTTTAGCTGCTCCAGAGCTTCTTCTACAGGTCTTCTGTGATGCACGATTTCACAGATAGCCCTTGTCAGCCTTACAGGATCTTTGTGCTGGAAAACATTTCTTCCTATTGCAGCTCCTCTTGCTCCGGCTTCCATAGCTCCGTCAATCATTTCAAGAAGCTGCAGATCGGTTGAGGTTTTCGGTCCGCCTGCAATTACTACAGGTACAGGGCAGCCTCTTACCACATCTCTGAAACTGTCCGGATCTCCGGTATATACGGTTTTTACTACGTCAGCTCCGAGTTCGGCTCCAATCCTGGCAGCGTGTGCCACATTTACAGGGTCATGGGGGTTTGTGATCTTTTTGCCTCTGGGGTACATCATGGCAAGAAGAGGCATTCCCCATTCCGTGCAGTCCCTTGAGATTTTTCCGAGCATTTCGAGCTGGTCGGCTTCTGTATTGGACCCTACGTTGATATGCATGGAAACTGCATCAGCTCCCATTTTTATCACTTCTTCAACGGTACAGACCTGTACTTTGGCATTGGGGTCGGGGCTCAGGACAGAAGAGGCACTGATATGCACAATAAGCCCGATATCGTGGCCGTAGCCTCTGTGCCCGTACCTGACCATACCTTTCTGCATGAGAACTGCATTTGCTCCTCCTTCAGCAACCCTATTAACTGTATCGGTAATATTAATAAGCCCTTCAATAGGTCCGTCAGAGATTCCATGGTCCATCGGAATAATGACCATGTTTCTGCTCTCTCGATTCATCAGCCTTTCTATGCGTATTTTTTTGCCGATTTCTGACATTCTGGTTCCCCTAAATTCTAAGTTGATTAACTTTGTCTGTATATTTCTTTAGTTTTTATCCTTTATTTCTTCTAGCGTGCTAGTGTGTCACATACTAGCACACACACCTATTTAAAACTTTTCAGGCCCTGCTCTGATCCGATTTTCAGTAATCATGAATTTGCAAAGTAAATACTGGACTAATCTGTACATCTATGTACTATAATGCACAGTTTTTAAAGTTTTCTCTTATTTAACAGTTTACTTCAGTCGAATACCCCGCTAGCTTGCTACGGGGCGCGCCAGCGCAACTTTGATTATTGTCAGGTTGTCATGCCTATCTCAAATCCTCAAATAAGTTATTTGAGCACTTTTTCTGTCGATACCATTGTATGAGTCAAAAATCAGATTTGGGGAGTGGGAGAGGGTAAGAAATCGCCGAAGCAAAGTCAGGAATATACAACGCACTTTCCGCAGTAAAATTTCAGGATTTTATATTTTTGAAATCCTCCAATTATTTTTTATAAAATCTCTTCCCATTTTACCTTGATGATCCTCTCTCTCAGTTCTGAATCCACAACTCATCTTGG
>Ga0208825_1002465_pt1 | contig 12174 bp, 10 predicted proteins | sample AD_UKC113_MetaG_FD_184450 | JGI IMG/M metagenome (GOLD analysis project Ga0208825, IMG submission 184450) | Active sludge microbial communities of municipal wastewater-treating anaerobic digesters from Hong Kong - AD_UKC113_MetaG (SPAdes)... | ecosystem: Engineered > Bioreactor > Anaerobic >...
GGAATTGCCTCCATACCGGATACCGACATTAAAAAATACGACGGTGCACATGTGGAGCAAGAGCAAGGAATACCTGAAAAAAATTGGTAATGTAATTTTACTTGTTTCCATTATTATTTGGGCTTTGGGATATTTTCCTCACAACAAGTCAATCAGTGAACATTACGATACACAAATTGCAAAAGTTCAACAACTTCCTCTTGATAAAGAAGAGAAAGAAACAAAAATTTCGACTTTAGAAACAGCAAAAAATTCGGCCTTGCAGGAACAATCATATCTCGGACAATTGGGCCATTTTATTCAACCGGCCATTTATCCGCTGGGTTTCGACTGGAAAATGGGCGTCAGTTTACTGGCCGGTTTGTCTGCAAAAGAAGTGGTGGTAAGCACAATGGGTATTTTGTATCAGGCTGAAAGAGGAGCTGATGAAAATTCCTCATCGCTTCAGGAAAAAATTCAGCAACAGGTGCATACTTCAGGACCGTTGATAGGTCAAAAAGTATTTACACCCATAACGGCATTTGCCTTTATGATTTTTATTTTGATATATTTTCCCTGTATTGCTGCCATATCGGCTATTAAAAAGGAAGGTGGTTGGCAATGGGCTTTATTTTCTGTTGTTTACAACACTTCATTTGCATGGCTGGCAGCATTTGCCGTTTACCAAATTGGAACGCTGTTTGTATGAAATTAATAAAAAATGTTTCATCATAATTTATTCATGACATGATACAAATTATTATAACTTACCTGATTGTTATAGGAGCAATAGCCCTATCAGTCATAAAGATCATAAAATTCTTCCAAAATAAACAGAGTTCACCATGCAATGGTTGCAACGGCTGCGAGATAAAACAGGAAATTCTGAAAAACAGTAAAGGAAACATTTCCTTCGCCACTAAAGAATGTTGTGCAGTGGAAAAAGAAAACATTTCGCACCATAAAATAAAGTTCGATACACAGAAAATCAATTGGTTAAGCAAAAATCATTTATTAAAGAAATGATTTTTAAACCTTTAGCTCAGAACCCTTTAAATTGAAAATAACAAAAAATGAAAGTGAGAAAAAAATCCTTTCAGTTTAAAGCTGTAAATTAGCAATTTCCAACTTACAGAATGCTTTTTTCACAACTCACTTTTTCTAAAATCTTAACCATCACACCTTTTCGATTGTTCCATTAATATTTCAGGAAAAGCAGACAACCAATTTTTAAGAATAAGTTTGGCAAAAAAAGAAAAACACTGTATCTTAGTGCTGTTATTTTATTGTTACCATTTCGAAAAAATATTAATGTTATATCCTTATGGAACAAAATTATTGCGTTATCATGGCAGGCGGGATAGGAAGCCGTTTCTGGCCTTTCAGCAGAAAAGACAGACCCAAACAGTTTCTCGATTTTTTTGGTACGGGACGCTCACTGCTTCAACTTACTTTCGACCGTTTTCGCCATCTGATACCTGCTGAAAATATTCTGATAGTTTCCAACGAACTATACAAAGACCTGATTCTGGAACAACTCCCAGAAATAGGTGAAAATCAATTGTTGCTCGAGCCGGTCAGAAGGAACACTGCGCCTTGTATTGCTTACGCCATTCACAAAATAAAATCGATTACAAATAACGCCAATATCATCGTAACTCCCTCTGACCATCTTATTTTAAAGGAAACCGAATTTTTGGATACCATCAGGCAAGGTTTGAATTTTATTTCCAAAAACAACAGTTTGCTCACGCTCGGCATCAAACCCAGCCGTCCTGAAACAGGATATGGTTACATTCAAATAGAACCCGGAGATTCAAATTTGAGAAAAGTAAAAACTTTTACCGAAAAACCCAATGCAGATCTTGCAAAAATATTTTTTGAATCGGGCGAATTTTTCTGGAATTCCGGAATTTTCATGTGGAATCTGAAAACTATTCTGTCCGCATTCGATTTTCATTTGCCAGATATATCGTTGAAATTCAAGGAAGGAGAACGATACTTTAATACTCCTGAAGAAAAAACCTACATTGAAGAAATTTTTCATACCTGTCGCAATATTTCCATCGATTACGGCATCATGGAAAAAGCTCAAAATGTATACGTACTTTGTTCCGATTTTGGATGGACCGACTTGGGAACATGGGGTTCACTCTACGAAATGTCGCCCAAAGATGAAAAAGGGAATGTTAGCCTAAAATGTAAAACTATGTTTTATGAGAGCAGCAACAATATAGTGTCCATGTCGCCGGAGAAACTAGCTGTGGTTCAAGATTTGAACGATTATATTATTGCTGATTCGGACAACGTATTGCTCATCTGCAAGCGGGAGGATGAACAGCAAATCCGCCAGTTTGTTAAAGACGCAAGTATTCTTTTTGATGGAAAATACGATTGATTCTTTTAAATTTTCAAACTATGACTACCGGTTTTTTTAATCTTTACAAACCCAGAAAGTTCAATCATCGGTTTATTTATTATGATCCGAAAAAAGAAGCCTTAAAAGAACGACAGAAACTTTCTACAAATGGAATTTCGGGCAATGAATACCGACATTCTCTTCATCACGGTTCATTTCGTGAAGAAGCAGACCGACTGAAAAGAAACAAATCAAAGGAATTACGGCGTTCCAACATTGAAGTTATTATTATCTTAGGTATTTTGTTGCTTTTGGTTTATTTTCTTTTTTTGCTCTAATTGAATATATTTTTCATGAGTGACATCATACATTTGCTCCCCGATTCCGTAGCCAACCAAATAGCGGCGGGCGAGGTTATTCAAAGACCCGCTTCCGTATTAAAAGAACTGGTTGAAAACTCGATAGATGCCGGAGCAGATACTATACACATTTTGATAAAAAATGCCGGACGTACGCTTATTCAAATTACCGACAATGGAAAAGGCATGAGCGAAACTGATGCGCGATTGGCTTTTGAACGACATGCGACTTCAAAAATTACCGATATTGCGGATATTTATGCCTTGCAAAGTCTCGGTTTCAGAGGCGAAGCGTTGGCTTCGATAGCTGCTGTGGCACAAGTTGAACTACGAACCCGAAGAAGTCAAGATGAATTGGGAACGCTGATAGAAATTGCCGGTTCAAAAGTGATACGTCAGGAATATGTTCAATGTAATGTGGGGACAACCATGTTGGTGAAAAATCTTTTTTTTAATGTCCCGGCTCGACGTCGTTTTCTGAAAAGCGACAATGTTGAAAGAATCCATCTGCTAAACGAATTTTATCGAGTAGCGTTAGTACATCCGCAAATTTTGTTTTCATTTTACGACGAGGACGAAGAACTTTTTCACCTGCCACCTTCCAATCTGAAAATCCGTATCGAAAATATTTTCGGAAAAAGTACAAAAAAACGTTGGGAACAACAATTGCTACCCGTTGAGACTTCAACACCTCTGGCAAAAATCGAGGGCTTTATTGGGCGTCCGGAATTTGCACTGAAATCACCCTATCAGTATTTTTTTGTAAATGGAAGATTTATGAGGCATCCTTATTTTCATAAAGCAATATTGATGGCTTACAGTCAGATGATTAAAGCAGAAGAAAGTCCCAATTATTTCATTTATTTTCAGGTCGATCCGGCAACTATTGATGTCAACGTACATCCGACCAAGACAGAAATAAAATTTGAAAACGAGCAGGCGATCTGGGCCATTTTGCACGCTGCTATTCGCGAAACGTTGGGTAAATATAATGTGATTCCTTCCATCAACTTCAATCAGGAAGGCGCAATTGATATTCCTGTCATTCAACCAGGCGACAAAATTGTTCCACCCCAACCTTCTTTCAATCCATCGTTCAATCCTTTTGAAACTTCTGTTTATAAGCGTTCTTCGCTCGACTGGGAAGAATTGTATAAAGGATTTGAAAAAAACAGACCAACAACTGATTCGACTCTTCAATGGGAACAAAAAGTACATCCTGAAGATACGGACAGCGGAATCGCTCTCGAAAAAAACCAATCATTGGATACCAGAGAAAACACATCATTTTTGCAATTAAAAAACCAATATATTCTTACCGGCATCAAATCGGGATTGCTGCTTATTCATCAGCGCAGAGCGCATATACGTATACTTTATGAAAAATTTCTCCAGCAACTCAAGCATCAGAAAGGCGCATCGCAACAATTACTTTTCCCCGAATTCCTGGAGTTTTCGCCAGAAGAAGCATTGTATTTTGAAACGCTAAAAAAAGACCTCTCTAATGTCGGATTTATTTTCAGGGAAACGAAGAAAAATTATTATGAAATTACCGGAATTCCGGGTGAATTGGATTCAATCAATATCAACGAATTTCTTGTTGACCTGATAGAAAAGTTTAAACTCGGTCAGTCCATCACGTCGGAAGATGTACATCATAAACTTGCGTTGTCGTTGGCAGAAGCTTCGGCCATTAAAGCAGGACAAAAATTAACCGGCGAAGAAATGTCGGACTTGGTAAACCGGTTGTTTATCTGCGAAAACCCTTCTCTCACACCTGAAAACGAAAAAATTCTGATTATTTTACCACTCGAAGAAATCGAAAATCGCTTTTAAACAGTAATGAATAACCCCGAGGCAAACCTCGAGGTATCAAATGGACTTTATTCTTTTCTTCCGACCCAAGGGTCGGGAAATTAAACCACTTTTAGATTAAATTTAATTCATCAACAACTTTAGGCCCTAATTATTACTTAAAAATGGCTTTGTAAATATCGTTCCCGTTGGCATAAACCAAAAGTGCCAGCAATAGTAACATTCCAATTGTTTGCGCCTGTTCAAGGAATTTATCGCTGGGCTTTCGACCGGTTAACATTTCATACAGCAAAAACAGCACGTAACCACCATCAAGCGCGGGAATAGGAAGGAAATTCATAAAAGCAAGAATGACCGAAAGCAAAGCAGTCATTGACCAAAAGATTTGCCAATCCCATGACTTCGGGAATAATTTTCCTATGGCTCCAAAACCGCCCAACTGTTTTGTTCCCTCTTTGGTAAACACCAACTTAAACTGTTTCACGTAACTGGAAAGAGTTTCCCATCCCAAAGAGATACCGGCAGGAATGGCGGCCAAAAAGCTGTATTGGACATGTTCGGGCTGCAGAAATTCGGTAAACGGGCGTACCGCAACTCCCAGTTTGCCCGACTGATCGAGCTGAATAGTAACCTGTTGCATTTTCCCCTGACGATAAAAAGTCAATTGAACAAGACTATCGCGATAATGATCCAAAGCTGCAACAAAATCTTGGAAAATTGGGATTTGCTTCCCATTGATTCCTGTTATACTGTCGCCCGGCTGAAGTTTTACCCGTTCTGCAGGCGTGCCCGGAGAAACCGCATCAACCACAAATGGGAAACGATATGAAATTAGATTTGTTTCTTCAGAAGCCAATACTTTTTGAGGAAAGTCGGCCGGAAGAGTGATGTTCAAAATTTGGCTGTCACCTCTCAGCACTGTAACATTCTTTGCTCCATCAATCAAGATTTTCTGAATTACATCGGAAAGTTCAGAATATTGTTTGCCATCGATGGAAAGAATTTTATCACCATTTCTAAAACCATTTTCAACGAAAACTTCCGAGAACTGCAATCCGTATTTCGCATTTTGCAAGGGCAAATAATCTTTCCCCCATGTAAATAAAACTGCTGCATAAATGACCATTGCCAAAATAAAGTTCACCAGCACACCGCCTGTGATAATTGGCAATCGCTGCCAAACGGAACGCGAACGATATTCCCACGGTTGAGGTTCAGATTTCATTTGTGCCGTATCCATAGATTCGTCAACCATACCGGCAATTTTGCAATAACCCCCCAATGGAAGCCAGCCTATTCCCCATTCCGTGCTGTCAGGATATTTGCGCCAGTCATCATCGGGAAGTTCAGACAAAGGAATAAGTTCCGTTTCGGGCTTACCGTTTTCATTCATTACAATGTCGCCTTCCGCATCTTTTTTTGGACGATCGGTAGAAGGGACGTTTTTTGCAAAGAATTTGAATTGCCATTTCCCATTTATTTTTTTTGCCCGCAAGATAGAAAAACCGGGATTAAAAAAAATATAAAATTTCTCTACTCGAACCTTAAACAATCGCGCAAACGCAAAATGTCCCAACTCATGCAGAACTACTAAAATGGATAAACTAAGTATAAGTTGTAATGCTCTGATTAAAAATGTTTCCATATTAATAAAAAATTCCCCCTGCCTCAAAAATCAATTCATTTCAAACAGGGAGTATGTAATTAACTATTTGATTTTAAAATAATAACAAAATAAATTTTTAAAATTTTCCCTTCCCCCGTAAAAAGCATTTGTAAGTTAAACTTTTCCCCAAATCAACTCCTGTTTGCAATTAACTCTTTGGTTAACTGTCGGGTCATCGCATCGGTCTGAACAAAATCTTCATAGGAAGGATGACTGATAAAAAAAGCTTTAGACAAAATAGTTTCAATAATATTGCTCATTTGCAAAAATTTCAGTCGGTTGTTCAGGAAAGCTTCTACCACTACCTCATTGGCAGCATTTAAAATGCATGGCATGTTTCCTCCCTTATCCAAAGCAAAATATGCCAGTGAAAGATTTTGAAACCGCGTTACATCAGGTTTTTCAAAAGTCAGCGTATTGCAAACGCCAAAGTCTATCCTTGGAAAATTCGTAGGAATTCGTTCAGGATAAGTAAATGCGTACAAAATGGGCAAACGCATGTCGGGAACACCCATTTGTGCTTTTACTACTCCATCCACAAACTGAACCATAGAATGTACAATGGACTGCGGATGCACCACCACCTCAATTTTATCAGCTGTAACACCAAACAACCATTTTGCTTCCATTACTTCAAAACCTTTGTTCATCATAGTAGCTGAATCAATCGTAATTTTAGCGCCCATTTCCCAATTGGGGTGTTTTAATGCTTCAGCCACTGTAACCGTTTCCAGCTCCTTCAGCGTTTTATTGCGAAATGGGCCGCCCGAAGCAGTAAGGATAATTTTTTCAACTTCCGCACTGTTACCTTCTCCATTTAAACACTGAAAAATTGCCGAATGTTCAGAATCGACCGGCAAAATTGAAGCATGATAGCTGGCAGTGAGCTCACCAATCAGTTCACCTGCTACAACGAGTGTTTCCTTATTGGCCAAAGCTATTCTCTTTCCTGCTTTCACCGCGTTAATGGTAGGTTTAAGTCCGGCATACCCAACCAGTGCTATCAACACAATGTCAATGGTTTGCATTTCTGCAAGCTGTGCTATAGCCTCATCTCCGGCAAATACTTTTATAGGTAAATCGGAAAGAGCTTCTTTCAGCCGAAAATACAGGTTTTCATTGGCAATTGCAACTGCTTCCGGCTGGAATTTGCGCGCCTGCTCAATAAGCAATTCTACATTGTTGTTGGCCGTAAGCGCATAAACTCCAAAACGTTCGGGATAATCGGCTATCACTTGCAAGGCCTGTGTCCCTATGGAACCGGTAGAGCCAAGAATGGCAATTTGTTTTTTGCTGTCCGACACTGCTATGGTTTTTTCAATCAGTTTTTTAAAAAATTATCAAATCCTGCGGGTTAACAGGTTTTCCCTGCTGCCAAAGTTCAAAATAAAACTGGCCATTGTTTGCTTTGTCTTTTGCAGAACCGGTTATGGCCACAGGTTCACCCGCTCGTACCACTTCACCAACATTCTTGAGCAAACGGTCATTGTTTTTATAAACAGAAATATAATTATCCTGATGTTGCACTTCAATTACCCATTCATCATCAAAAGTAAAACCGGAAAAAATCACCGTTCCACTCAAAACGCTCGACACATTGGTATTTGGCAAAGTTTGGATGGAAATACCGTAACGCCTTTTGGAAAGGTCGAAAGTTGAAACAATAGTACCATTTACCGGTCGGAAAAACACATAGGCTGTTTTACCAGAATGGTTGTCTTCCATACTCGATAGACTGAATTTTTCTTCATCTTCAAATTTTTCACAAAATTCCTTTTCTTTTTTCGATTTTTCGATAAGCTTCTGAGCTTGTTGCTGCAAAGCGACCGAATCAAGACCGGCTACCGAATCAGGTTTGATTTTCCCTTCAACAATTTCCTTAATGATTTCTAAATATCCGGCTTGCAGTTCCATAGCGCGCGTCAACGAATCGGCACGCATCGATTCCTGAATGATTTTAGCCCTGTCACCCGTATCTCCATAACCCGGCAAATAATGACGCAAAGGCGTTACATAAATCAAAAAAGACAATAAGACAAAAGTCAACAGCGTAAAAACGAAAAGATAAATAAATACACTCAATCGCGACAAACGAACATGCCACGACTCTTCCAGTGTATTTTCATTCAATATGGAAACGCGATATTTAAAACGTATTTTTTGTAAAAACGAAGAAAATTTATTTCTTTTCATTATCCGGAAAAAATCTATCATCCAAAACAGTTGCAAATATACGGGATAATTTTCAAATCACATACATTTACCCACTTGCTTTGTTCCGATTCCCTTTGTTCTCAGGTATTTCTTTTCGTTTTATGGGATTGTGTTTTTTTCTTATTTTTGTGCATATAAATTTTTCAACAAAAAAATTTATGGACGTAATTTTGATAGTTCTGTCGGGCTTGCTGATTTTAATAGGTTTTCTGGGCTGTATTCTTCCTGTTTTGCCCGGTGTACCTCTGAGTTATATTGGCATTTTACTCCTTCATTTTAGTTCGAAAGTTGAATTTTCAGTATCTTTTCTTGTCATTTGGGGCATTATTGTTTTAGTAGCCCAACTATTCGACTATATCTTTCCATTATGGGGAGCAAAAAAATTTGGCGGCAGCAAAAAAGGAATCTGGGGCAGTACTGTCGGCATGATGATTGGCTTGTTTTTTGCTCCGTGGGGCATCATTCTTGGACCTTTTGTGGGAGCTATAATAGGAGAACTGATGGACGGAAAAAATCAGTCGGATGCCATTAGAGCCGGATTTGGCACTTTTGTAGGAATGTTGGTAAATATGGTGAGTAAACTCATTATTGCCGGATTTTTTATCTTCTACTATGTTGAAGCGCTTTTAAAAATGATATAGCAAAAATTTCCGCAAAAGGTTCGGACTTTTTTTGTGTTGAAAATCCTAAAAAAAGAGCCGCTCCGCAAAGGAGCAGCTCTTGAGTGAAAACTATAATCAATATAATCATTCGCGTTTTTTACGGTAAAATTACCTTCGTAACTTCCGAACCGCATTTAACCAGTAAAACGCCTTTGGTAGAAACAGGAATAATATTTAAATCTCCTTTCAAAACTTGCGAAGCAACACGTTGTCCAACCGTATTGTAAACCTCTATATTCATTCCGGCTACGGCAGCATTCACAAATATTTTTCCATCGCGTGCATAAACACCTTTAATCACTGCCGGATTCAAACCAGAAACGGTAGCAGATCCACTTAAATTCAAACTAACGTCTTCTGCTCCAGTGCTCGAGAGGGTAAGAACAGCCACATGATTACCTTCAACAGTTGGTGAATAGGTAATGGTTACGGATGCATCGGTAACTGTTCCGGATACCGGTTCAATGCTCGAAGGCGATACCGAAAATTGATCGGCATTTGCGCCGGAAATAGTAAGGATAATGTTGTCTGTCAGATTGGCACCGCTAACCGTAATGGTTTCGGTATCGGTTTTTCCAACATTGGCAGACATTTCAGGAACAGAAATTTCGGTTACGGTAATGGTTGGAGTAGCAGAAGCAGCACTATTCACAACATTGACATTTGCAACTTCCCATGTTGCAGCAGCTTCGGTTGTTGAAGTATAAACAAAAGCAAAACGAACAGGAGTTGCTCCAGCTATAGAAACATTACCCGATTCAACCCATGCAAAAGAAGATGCCTCTGCAGGCCATGCCGCACTGCCGGTAATATCGGTCCACGTGGCAGTAGAGGGGTCACTGAAGCCATCATAGTTGGTGGAATACTTCAATTGAAGAGCAGGGCCATTATAATTGGTAGCGGAAGCAAAAGTCAAAGTTATGCCACTGGCTGAAGCAGGTGTAAACTCCGGTGAAATCAGCCAATCTTCGTTTTCTTTATTCCCACCACTATATCCACTCATTTTAGCAAATTTTGTGTAAGTGCCCGATGAATATGAAGAAGCTATCCAAATCTGATCGCCTGTTTTACTGAAAGGATAAAAATCGCCTAAATTGCCGTCAAAAATTTCCGTAAAAGGCAACGATGCAGTGGCAGGGGCAGATATAGTTATGGTTTTTTCAGAAATCTGGCTGTTATTCATGCCCGATTTTACTGCAATGGCTTTAATAGTAGTAGTGGTAGTAATCGTAATTTCTCCCTCATATAAAGTGGAAGAAGTTGTGGGCTCACTTCCATCAAGAGTGTAATAAATACTGGCTCCTGCAGTGCTGCTACTTATACTAACTTTAGCGGAATTCCAGTAAACATCAGTAGATTTAATTGTTCCTGTAACTGTAAAAGTTGGATTTGCAACTGAAGTTTGAGAACCATTATCGGTTAAATAAAGCTCGTCTATATTAATTCTTTTCCCATTCGCTGTACTCGTAACAAAGCCATTAGCAATAATACGTATTCTTGCATTATCCTGATTTAAATCAAATGAAAAAGTCTGAACAACATCAGTGGCTGTTATTTCCTGAATAGTAGTCCAAGTTGTTCCATCTGAACTCCATTGTACATACCAAGGAATTTGTTCATCAGAGCCATACTTGCGATATTGAAATGAAATATTCCCAATTCCTCCGGCTTTATTTGATAGCATTTCAATTTTTGTTGTCTCAGCATTACTAGTAGATTTAGTAGTTCCAGCAAGTCGTGCAGAAACACTTCCCACTTTCCAATCAGAAGTAGAGTTCCCAGCAACAGATCCAGTAAAATTCCAGTTATAATTACCTAAAGTTACGGTAGCAGATGCATAACTAGTCTTTGTAAAACTTTCAAAATCGACATAATAATTTTCAGCCTTAGTCATTCCGCCTAATAATGAAAAGACCAATAAAAATAAGCTAATTTTTAAAGTATATTTTTTCATAACTTGTAAATTTTTTAAGGTCAATAAAATTAGATTTATTTTAATTCAAAAAAATTTCTACTGCAGTGAGGAACTCCTCTTTAACAAAATTAAATAAGCAAAACCAATTTCTTCCTTCCAAAGTCACCATTATTAAGATAAGTTTTGGTTTTGAAAAAGGGCTTTAAATTTAAAACTTAATTTATTATCGACAAAATAAATATTCAAATTTTTATCAGAATTTTTCTTCATTTGTTTAGTTTTGCAACTTTTTTCCGCTATTGAAATCTTCTTAAGCTAAATGCTAAGGGAAAAGATACACTTACTCGCCACATTATTGCCATCTAACTTTTCACACATTTTTCTAAAATATAGATGTTTGTATTTTTTACAGTTTTCCCAGCATTTTATCCATCACCCAATTGGTTCGAATAGCTGAATGGCAATTGCTTACGGGCTCATCGCCCTTCCCATTCAAAAAATTGACTACACTTTCTATCATATAAAATTGAATGTTTTCAGGATTTTGTTCAGAAAATTGTTCCACTTTATCTCCATTTTCAAATACTATCGGACTAAAATCGAAAGTGGAACAAGTGAGTAACCCCCGCGTTCCCACAAAAATAATTTCGTCTCGCCGAGTATTTTCGGGTGCAGTAAAAGTCCATATTCCACTGCCCAAAATACCGTTATCAAATCGAAAAATTCCACTCACCACATCTTCCGCTTCATAAAGACCGGCAATGTTGGAGGTAAAACCCTGGGTTTCCGAAATAGGGCCAAGAATAAAATCGAGCAAATCGAATTGATGCGGAGCCAAATCGTAAAAATATCCCGCTCCCGCAATTTCCTTCTTTACACGCCATGGCAAAGCATCGGGATTAAAATCTTTTTGAGATGGTGGGACGGCAAATCGAATTTGTACGCCAGAAATTTTTCCTAATTTCCCATCGTCGATCATCTGCTTAACGCGCAAAAAATAAGGCAACGTTCGACGATAATAAGCGACAAAACAAGGTACATGCGTTTCTTCTGCCACGCGAACAATTTCCAAACATTCCTGCCAGGAAGAACCAAGGGGTTTTTCCACATAAACCGGTTTTCCCGCTTTCATGGCTTTGATGGCATATTCAGCATGTGCAGAAGGAGGTGTTGCAACATAAACAGCCGTAACATCAGGATCGTGA
>Ga0208825_1002468_pt1 | contig 12154 bp, 7 predicted proteins | sample AD_UKC113_MetaG_FD_184450 | JGI IMG/M metagenome (GOLD analysis project Ga0208825, IMG submission 184450) | Active sludge microbial communities of municipal wastewater-treating anaerobic digesters from Hong Kong - AD_UKC113_MetaG (SPAdes)... | ecosystem: Engineered > Bioreactor > Anaerobic >...
ATAGATACTCTTTATTGATACTGCTGTTAAGTACAGGTGGAGGTTGAATGGTAGAATCATCTATCTCATATACCATTTTCACTCTATCTATAAGTATGGCTATATTCATCCCATGAGTTTCTACGAGAATAATAATATCACTCTTTGTTGAATCTTCGTCAAACTTGAATCTTTTTTTTAAGTCTACAATAGGTATGATACTATTTCTAAGTTTAAATACTCCTCTTATAGTCGGGGGCATATTTGGTATAATAAAAATATTATCCAGTTTTTCTATCCCTTTTACCTGCATTATATCTATACCGTATAACTGATTTTGCAGCAAAAATGTTACAAATTTCTTTTTCATATATATCCCTGGGATAAATTTTGATTAAATTTCCTTTAAAGCAATATTTATTTCAACTTTACCAAAAGGTAACTGCAAAGGAACGACAAGAGTTTCAAGATCCTTATCAGCAATTTCAACATTATTTCCCTTTATAATCGAAGGAGGAGTAAGATTGAGATTATAGCCTCTATTATGAAGTTTTGTCACTGCATTTGCTGTAATCATATTGGCAAGTTCGGTAATAGAGTTGACAACCATCTCATCAACAGTTGTATATGTTTCACCAGTCATCATACTGCAGATCTTGATAGCTGTATCGGCATTCATATCTAAAAGCAACCTTCCTTCAGCACAGCCAAGTAAGCCAATCAAAGCTGCAACACCCTGAATCTCTGTAACTCTATCTTTAAGATAAATATCTTCTCTTCTAATATCAACTTGAAGAACTTCTTTTAAAATTTCATAAGATGCTTCAACAAAAGGGTTTATAAATTCTATATTCATATTTCACCTCATCCAATAAAATTAATTAGCATCCATTGAATCCACAAAACAAAATTGAACCTCTAAAATATCTCAAATAAATATGCCCTTCAGTGCTAACAGATGATAGAGCTTTTGAAATAAGTTATTAATTTTATAAAATATACAAAAATCAAAAGCTCGATAATAGATTTTATGTACACAATAGTCTAAAACCAAAAGTTAAAAGTCCCAAAAGATGACTTCTATGCAACTTATATTCAAAATGTTTAAAGTGCTTTAGCAAACAATAATGCCACAAAGCAACAGCCAGAAACTTAAAATTATACACTATGGAATGCAACCTCCTAAGTAACTAAAACGCTAATAGCTATTTTTCTAGTTGACATTCAAGAACTAGAGATGGTAATAGATTGAATACTTTCAATCATCTGACCAACATCTATAATAAGAGCAATCTCTCCATTTCCCAGAATAGCAGAGCCAGCAAGCCCGGGAATCCTGGTAAAAGAATACTTCAAAGGTTTAATAACAATATCCAGACTTCCAATCAGATTGTCGACAACAAGTCCCAATTTTCTTTCTCCAAAACCAACAACAACAAGAAAATTTGATGGACTCTTATTTTTATCCAGATTAAAAAATTCATTTAAATATAAAACAGAAATAATTTCTTCCCTAATCTTTATTGCCTTTTTTCCTTCAATTAAAAAAATCTCATTTGATTCTACTCTTTTAGTCTCATATATATTGTTTATAGGGATAGCAAATACTTCCTCACTGACACTTACCATAAGAGCTTGAATTATGGCAAGTGTCAATGGTAGTTTGATGGTAAATCTGGTATATTTGTTCTTTTCACTTTCTACTGAAAGAGTTCCGTTTAAAAGTTCAAGAGCTTTTTTTACAACATCAAGTCCAACACCTCTGCCAGAAACATCTGAAACTTTATCTGCTGTGGAAAATCCTGGTTTAAATAGTAACTCATATGCTTCAGATTCTGATAATATTTTTTGAGGTGAAATTAGATTTTTCTCAATGGCTTTTTTCCTTATTTTTTCAATATCAATGCCAGCACCATCATCCTCAACAGAAATAACTATAACATTTCCTTCATTCTTGGCATTTATTGTTATTGTACCGGTAACTGGCTTTGAAAGAGATGCCCTGACCTCATTATCCTCTATACCATGATCCATGCAATTTCGTAGTATATGCATCATTGGATCTGAAAGCTCTTCAATAATGGATTTGTCTAATTCAGTTTCACCACCATTCATCACAAGCTGTGCATCTTTCCCCAGTTTTCTGCATAAGTCCCTAACTATTCTCGGAAATCTACTGAACATTTGTTCTATTGGAACCATCCTTATCTTCATAACTCCTTCTTGAAGAAGGTTTATAGTCCTTGAATAAACCTGTAATTCATTTGAAAGAGAATTTGTTGAAGATTTAATATCAAAGGCAATCTGCATGGCAATATTGAAAGTGCTCAGTATTTTTTTCAACTGTGATGTTGATAATGTATAGGAAGATTCTTTAGAAAGATCGATAGATGAAAGAGTATTTAAAATAGAGGAAGCATCTATTGACCAGGTATCAAAATCTGTCACATAATCAAAAATCCTGGAGGTAATTTCAATGAGTGCGGCTTTATTAATTACTATTTGAGAAACCAGGTTCATAAGTTCATCAATTCGAGAAGAATCAACCCTTAAAATTGTAGAGGCTCTGGAAATAGTTGCATCTTTTGAGGAGATTTTTTGATCTATAGTATTATCTTCTTCAATATTTTCATCATTAACCGTATTTTCTTTTGCTTCTGAAGATGTTTGTGAAGATAATTTTTTCTCTGATGAAGAATCTTCAAAGGGTACATCTCCTGCTTGATTATTCTTTGATTTTGTACTTTCCCTTTCTAAAATGAATCTGTTTTTAAGAGCTTTAAGATCTATAGGTTCTATCTCTATCGATGTAACTATATCTGGTATATCGATAAATCTTTTTATACTATCTATGTTTTTATTTGTAACAAATAGATATGAAGATGATGAAAAAGTCTTATCAGAATTTAATTCATCAAGAGATGGAAAAGTTTTTAATATTATACCGATATCTCTCAATGAAGAATAAACCTGCAAAGGGCCAACTGAAGCCATAGGATCTGTAGAAGAAAAATTAACAACTGCTTTATAAGCCATATATCCAGGTTTTATTTGATTGATAAAAATATCTACTTCAGACTCAAGTATATCTAGATCCTGATTTACTACATTAGTAGATGTGGATTTTTCATATTTTTTATTATCTTTAACATTATCTTTTTTTATCATTGATATCAGTTTATCTTTAACACTATCAACAGATTGCGAATAAATACCCCCTTCACTTCTTGCTTTTATCATCCTATCAAGTATATCTACACCTTCTAAAATAGTATCTATTTGCTCAGAATTTATTTTATAGGAAGGATTATTTCTTATAAAATCCAGTGAATCTTCGAATATATGAGCAAAAGATGCTATTTCCTGCAAATCAAGAGAACCAGAAGAACCTTTTATTGTATGCACAGCTCTAAATATGTCATTGATATTTTCAATTTTGGAATTATCTTTCTCAATCTCGAGAATAGAATTTTCCATAAGTTTAAGAAGTTGGAAAGATTCTTCAAAAAAATAATTTAAAAGTTCATTCAAGCTTTCATCATCCATAAATCCCTCAAAAATAATCTTTATGCTTTTTTTAAAACATAAACGCAGAGTTATTAACTCTTATGCAAAATATCATATATAAACTATATTTTGTCAATTTAATTAGTTTTTTTCTATAGGCATAATACTAGCCTCTTTAACTTTAAATTTATTTACAAGAGATTCTACATTTAAAATATTTTGTTTGTTATTTTCAGAAATTTTTTCAACATGTGCTATGGCTGAATTAATCTCGGCAAATCCTATATTCATTTCAGAAATAGATGCATTAACATTTTCAGTTATATCATTCAATTTATCTATGTCTTTTTTTATTGATTTGTTAAGATTTAGCATTGATGATGAAAAGTTTTTTATTCTGGTTGTTATTTCGCTAATCTGTTTAATAGCTTCAAGAATTTGAACAGAACCATTACTCTGCTCATTTAGTGCACTTTTAATAGTATCTTCCTGCTGTTTAACAACTCTGGATAATTCATATATTTTATTAAATATGACAATATTTTGTTTTGAAGTTTTGGATATATTATCTATAGATAACTTTATATTTGATAGCTTTTTACCGATCTCTTTTCCCTGAATCATAGAGTTTTCAGCTAATTTTCTAATCTCACTTGCAACAACTGCAAAACCTCTTCCAGAATCACCAGCATGAGAAGCTTCGATAGCAGCATTCATAGCCAGTAAATTTATTTGATCAGCAATTTTTTGTATGGATTCAGATGCATCAAAAAGTCCTTCGGAATTTTTCAATATTTCATCTATGACCACACTCAGATTATCCATCTCTTTTTTACCATTTTCAGAAGCTTTTAACAAATCGTTTACAGAAATATCGTTTTTCTCGAGAATATTCGAAATAGATTGAATATTTCTAACCATCTCTTCTATTGAAGAAGAAGACTCAATAAGTGAGGTAGATTGATTTTCAATCAATGAATCCAGTTCTTCAATACTCTCAAGCATTTTAATCACTGACTGACCAACATCTTTAAAAAAACTTGTTTGATTATCAACTAACTTTTTAATACTGTTGGTATTTGAAGTAAGTTCATTAACAGCTGTTGCTGTTTGAGTCATACTCGACGAAAGACCACTGCCAGTGCTTTTCAAATTCTCTACTGCTCCTATTATTGATGAAACAATATCATTCAACTTTTCAATAAATAGATTGAAATTTCGAGATAAATCACCTATTTCATCGTTGGTTTTTATATTTATTCTTCCTGTTAGATCTCCTTCTCCCTTTGAAAGCTGGATAAAAAATTTATCCATATTTTTTAAACCACCGGTAAAAATGTTTCCAAGAATTGTTGCAACAAAAAAAATAAGTATAAAAGAAACCAGCATAACAATTATAAGAATTCTTGAAATGTTATACATTGGTGCATTTAATTCAGTTTCATCTATAGAAGCTCCTACAGCCCATCCCTTTGTATAATTAATTTTAGAAAAAATAAATACTTCCTTTTTTTTATCTGATTTTTGAACAATAAAGGAACCATTTTGATTATTTTTAAAATAATCAAAAAATTTATCTATATTTTTATAGCCTTTTTCCTCTAAATCTGTGATTTTTTTGGTCATTATATAATCTTTATCTGGATAAGCAACTATAGTTCCATCAGAACCTATAGACCAGCTGTAAGAGGAACTGCTAATCTTTAAACCATTTACTATCTCAGTAAACTTGCTTAAAGTAACATTTGCAGCAATTAAACCAACTGTTCTGCCTTCTTCATTAGTTACCTTATGTGCAATTACGAATACCTGTTTTCCTGTTGATTTTGATATCAATGGATCACTGATAAAAAAGTCTTTTCCATTATAGATAATTTCTTGAAAATATTCTCTATCTTTAATATTGCCACCACCTTTTAAAGTTGTGTAATATGAACCATCAAGAGCTGCAAAAAACATAAGCTGAAAATTGGGATCAAGTTTATCTGAAAGATAATCTGTCATCCTGTTTGCAATCGTTACATCACCAGTCTTATATTCAGGAATACTTGTCAATACTTTTACTTCCGAGAGGAGCCCAGATATAAAATTCTCAATGGAATCGGCTCCTTTAAGAATAATTTCATTGCTTAATTCAGTGATATAGGAATTTACATTTGTGCGAAAATAATTAATTATAAAAAAAGTAAGAAAACCCAGTATTAACAAAGCAAGAACTGAAAATGATAGAATAAGTTTACTTTTGATAGATTTTGGCATATACTCTCCTGAAGTTAGATTTTAAATCGCTTATTTTGCATTTTTTTAATAAAGCATTTATTACTAAGAATAATCTAATTATTTAAAAAAGCAAAATATTACTATTTTATGAAACATTATAAAAATTATTATTTATATATATAGAAACTATAAAAAATGCATATTCACCGGCAAATTGTTTTCATCGCTATTCAATAGCATCTATTATAATAACATTGTTAAGTTTATTTCTGGACTTTTAACTTTCGACTATATTAATAAAGATATTTTCCTGAATTTCGACTTTATACTTTAGACTGTTAAGATTAAATGTATTATAATTTCTACATTAATGAAATTAATTTTACTCAATGTCTATATTTTCTTGCTAAAAAAATATAGTTTGCTATAAAAGAGATGAATAGATAATGTTTCTTAAACCATATATTTCACTTTTCTAAGACTAATAAATTATTTTTGATTTTATTGAACTTATAATATGCCATTTATTTTTTAAAAAATTGAAAGAAAAAAAAGATAATTTTCTTTTAATGCTTTTGTGCATTTATAATTTTTTTCATTAAACTTTAGTATTTTCTGGATTTTGAATACTGAGATTTTTTGTTGATTATATTGCTTGAGTGACTATGTAATTTAGAAAAAAACTTAATAAAAAGGAGATTTGTATGGATTTTATTAGATGTGAGACTGGTTCTTTAGAATCTTCAGATTGTCTTGTTACTGTGGAGCCTTCAAATAATTTTTCAATAGATATTAAATCTACAGTTGACAGACAATTTTACAATAGCATTTTAACCGATATTAAAAAAACTCTGGAGAAATGGTGCAAAGATAATAATATAAATAATCCTCTGATAAAAATAACTATTGATGATAGAGGTGCATTAACTTTTGCAATCAAAGCTAGAGTTTATACTGCTTTAAATAGGTCTGCAAATATTGTATAATATGATTTATACAAAGAGGTTTAAACAATAATAAATTATTAAATTTTTAAAAAAATTAAATCTGGAGATATTGATGAAAGAGTTTAGAAGAAGGACACAACTTTATGTTCCCGGCAATTCACCTTCAATGATTCAACATTGCATGGTTTTTGGCTCAGATGGAGTACTTCTGGATCTTGAAGACTCTGTTTCGATTTATCAAAAAGATGCTGCAAGGGAACTGGTAGCCCAGGCATTACAATTTTTTGATTTTGGCAATGTAGAAGTTGTAGTAAGAATAAATGGACTTGATACACCTTATTGTATAAAAGATCTTGAAAGAATTATTCCTTTAAAACCTGATGCTATTAGACTTCCTAAGACATCTTCAAAAGATGATATAATGAAATATGAGAATATCATCAGTAAAATCGAGAAACAAAATGGTCTTGAAGTTGGAAGTACAAAAATAGTGCCCATGCTTGAAACAGCTGTGGCGATAGAGAATGCTTATGAAATAGCTGCAAGTTCTGCACGAATAATTGCCATAACAATAGGTGGAGAAGATCTAACTGCCGATATGAAAGTTAAAAGAACCAAAGAGGGTAAGGAACTTTACTGGGCAAGAGCAAAAGTAGCTCTGGCAGCGTCAGCTGCAAAAGTTGCTTCTCTGGATACAGTTTTTTCAGATGTCAACGATGATGAAGGTTTACGAAGTGATACAATGACAATAAAAGAACTTGGGTTTGATGGAAAAGCTTGCATCAATCCCAGGCAAATTCAAATAGTACATGAGGTTTACACTCCTTCCGAAAATGAAATATCTGCAGCTAAGGAAATAATACTGGCTGCAAGAAAAAATGAAGGTGGAGTTGTTAGTTTGAATGGAAAGATGATAGATTATCCAGTTGTAAAAAGAGCAGAGACTACCTTACAAAGAGCTGGTATAGATCCAAACTCTATTTAATCGATGAAATATCAAAATTTAAAATAGTCTTTTCAAGGAGTTACTATGATAAAAAATGCAGTTGGAAGATATATCCCTGCAAGTATAAAGGGCTATGGCAATCTTACTCCCTTTGCAGGAAGTGATGCAATTTACCCTGAAATAAAGCCAAAAGCTTCAGGAATAATAAAAAGAAAATCAAAAGATCAAAATAAAATCCTTCCTACTTTAGTTGATGCAATAAAAGCTACCGGATTAAAAGATGGGATGACCATCTCATTTCATCATCATTTTAGAAATGGTGATATGGTAGTAAATCAGGTTATGGATGCAATAGCATCTTGTGGTATAAAAAATCTAACATTAGCACCTTCTTCACTTACAGAGCCGCATGATTATATTGCTCCATATGTTGAAAATCGAGTTGTTACTAAGATTATCACTTCTGGGCTCAGAAAAAAGCTTGGAGATCTTGCATCAAACGGCAAAATAGAGTACCCGGTTCTTTTTCACTCTCATGGAGGAAGAGCAAGAAGGATAGAAGAAGGGAGCACTCAGATCGATGTTGCTTTTATTGCAGCTCCTGGTTGTGATTTTCTTGGTAATATAAATGGAACAGATTCATTAACCCCTTGCGGTTCACTTGGTTATGCTCATGTTGATGCAAGAAATGCTAAATACGTTGTCGCTGTAACAAATGATATAAAAGGAACTCCTTTAAAGAGGATATCAATCCCCCATTACCTCGTGGATTATATCGTCAAAATTGATAATATTGGAGATCCCAAAAAAATAGGAACTGGAGCCACAAGATTGACTACAAATCCTATGGATCTTGTTCTTGCAAAGATAAGTGCCGATATCATAGCAGCGTCACCTTACTTTAAATCTAACTTTTCCTTTCAAACTGGTTCTGGTGGAGCAGCGCTTGCCACAACAAGATTTTTGAAAGAACATATGATCAAAAGAGGCATAATAGCAGGTTTTGCAACTGGTGGAATAACCAGCTATATGGTAGATCTTTTAAATGATAAACTCCTGGATTGCCTCTATGATGTTCAATCTTTTGATTTAAATTCTTCATTATCATTAAGAGATAACCGTAATCATATAGAAATGGATTCTTCCTTCTATGCAAACCCTCTCAATGCAGGACCGATAGTCAATTATCTTGATGTCGTTATACTTTCAGCTCTGGAAATAGATACCAAATTCAATGTAAATGTTGTCACAGGTTCAAATGGTATAATTAGAGAAGCTTCTGGTGGACACTGTGATACAGCTTATGGTGCAAAACTTTCTATCGTTATAGCTCCATCTTTTAGAAGTAGATTACCAATAATTGTGGATGATGTTACAACAGTTGTCACACCTGGTGAAGATGTTGATATAGTTGTTACTGAAAGAGGTATTGCTGTGAATCCAGCTAGAAAAGATATAGAAAGCTGGATAAAAAATGCAGGATATCCTGTATACGATATCAATGATCTTAAAAAAAGAATAGAAAACATTACCGGTAAGCCAGAACCAATAAAATTTTCGGATGAAATAGTTGCACTTATAGAATATCGAGATGGAACAATTATCGATACAATAAGAAAAGTCGAACAATAATAACAATTATCGATATTATAGATATAATAAGAAGGTTAGACAGCAATTATACACTCTTCACCTTTTTGTGTGGTTACTACTTCTCTTTTACCATATTTACTCAAAACAAGGGACCAATTTTTTCCTTATTTACCAATGGCTAATTGCTGAAGAGTTTGATTGTTGAAAATAATAATAAAAGTATTAAATATAGATAATATAAAAGTATTTAAAATATCAATATGTAGAACTTTTTATGTACAGCTTTTTGGAGCAAATGTGGGTAGACTTGTTGTTAAACTCAGGTATTTAATAATCATCATATACATAGTTGCATCAATTTTTGCAGTTTCGCAATGGTCCAAAGTTAAGATCTTAAAGGGTTTTAGCAGTTTTCTCCCCGAAGAGATAGGGAGCATAAAAGGACAAAAGCTTCTGGATTCAGCTTTTGGCAGTTCTGCTTCTGCCATGCTTTTTTTTACCGATGTTGATGATAAAGAAACATACTGGCAAATAATCTCTTATGTAAGATCTTTACCGGAAGTAAAAAGTGCATTAGGACCAGATCAAGTTGGAATATTTACCATTCCTCAAGGTTTCTTACCAGAAATAGTGAGACAACTTTTTTATCAAGGGAAGGGAATACTTGTTACAATTGAATTTAACGGTTCCGAAAGTGACCCAAAAGTTTTAAAATGCATTGGGAACATATATAACTATTTGAAAAGATATCCAGATGTCATTTTCACAGGATCTTCTGTAATGACCTGGGAAAGCGAATATTCTTTTAGATCCAGTCCATTTCCATGGTACTTTGTCTTATCTATTATCATAATGTTGTTTATATTGATATTAAATACAAAGACCTTGATCCCTCCGATTTTATTTTTTATCAGCCTTGCTTCAGCTTATATTATAAATATGGGAACAAATGTTTTCTTAGGTTCAATCTCCTACCTTACAAATGCTCTGGCTGGTGCACTTCAGTTTGGTGTTTCTATGGATTATGCCTTATTTTTATTTCACCGATTTGAAGAAGAAAAAACAAAAAGTACAAATTCAAAGGAAGCCATGGCAAATGCCATAAATAAAACCTTCTCAGCGATACTTGGTTCTTCTTTAACTACTTTGATTGGATTTTTAGCGATAACAATAATGACCTTAAAAATAGGTCTTGATCTTGGACTGGTTATAGCTAAGGGAGTTTTCTTTACACTTATAGCATCAGTTACCCTTCTCCCTTCTCTTATTCTTATATTAGAAAAGCTTATAAATAAAACAAATTTTTACGATTTTTCTTTTTTAAATTTTAAACCTATAAAGACTATCAATGATAAGTTTAAATTCTTATTTTTTCCAGAGTCTAAAAATTCAAAAGATAAATCAGATTCAAAAAATTCCTTTTTAGGACTTGTTTTCTCATCAAAAAATAGACTTGTTATCATAGGTATTATACTTATTATACTTATGCCACTTATCATCTATAATGGCTTAAATATTCCTGTATCTTATAGGCTTGATGACACTATGCCATCTAATCTTGAGTCATATCAATCTTTGCAAAAGATTATGGACCTGGCAAAAACTGGAGATCTTATAAATGTAGTCATTCCTGTTCCATCATTTGAAAGATTCAGCCGATTTAATCTTCAAAGAGCCGTGGATGAACTTAAAAAAATTGATGGTATTTCACTTGTTGCTTCTTTAAACGATTATGGACATCCTTCAGTACCGATACAGTTCTTTCAACAAGCAAATATTGAGACATTCTATAAAAATGGGTATATGAAGATCTATTTGAAAACTTTATACCCTCCAGGAACCAAGGAATCGGTTTTAATACTTGACCAGGCGACAGCCATACTCAGAAAATATTTTACAGAGTTTTATTTTGTTGGTCAATCCTCGATGCTTTATGATTTTATAAAAATTGCTCAGGTTGATTTTGCCAGAATAAATATAGCCTCAATGGTATTTATTTTCATAATTCTCTTATTTATTTTTTTCTCTCCGGTTTTTGCAACTGTTCTTCTCCTTATTGTAGAGTTCTCTGTCATGTTAAATCTGGTTTTTTATAACCTTTTTTCCGGAGAAATTTCATTTATCGCCAATATGATTATAGGCTCCATTCAACTTGGCTCCACTATTGACTATGCACTTTTATTTGTTACAAGATTCACCGAAGAATATGAAAAAGATAAAAATAAAATTTCAGCTATATCCAGAACTGTATCTGCGACAGCTAAACCTATTTTAAATGCTGCTCTCTGTTTATTCTTCGCAACTGTTGGCTTCAATCTTTTTGACCCAACAAAAGTAGTATCCTGTATAGCTGGTCTTATTGGTAGAGGTGCACTTATAAGTTTTATAGTTATAATCATATTTATGCCATCAATAGTTTATTTCCTCACAAATATTTTGCATATGGCCGATAACAGAAAAAGAAGAGTTATAGGGATGTTTTCGAAATAATTTAATGTAACTACAGCCACCTTTATAGAAGTTACCTTTACTTTTTATTCTCTATTCTATACAAAAACAAGAACTATAAAGTACAAATTTTTTTTAAGTTTTTTTTCTCATGTTTTTTTACTATAGAATCTATTTTAATTATAGATTATTTAAATTTTCTTAAAATTGAAAAAGATTCTTTTAATTTTTTAATTTTCCTTTATCTTTATCGGGATGTTTGTTTTTTTTATTTTAGTCTATTATATCTAAGTAATTTTTGTACAAATTTTCTGTATTATGATGTAAATATATACTTTTTATAAAAGCGAGAAAATCTAAATTATGAAAAAGAAAATATCTATTTTTATTATCGTTATTTTTATTCTCACCTTTTCATCTTTATTATTTGCTCAAAGTTCGACAAATGTTATTAAAAACGAAACAATATATGTATATTTAAACAACAAGGGCCAACCCACATATATTAAGATAG
>Ga0208825_1002472_pt1 | contig 12143 bp, 17 predicted proteins | sample AD_UKC113_MetaG_FD_184450 | JGI IMG/M metagenome (GOLD analysis project Ga0208825, IMG submission 184450) | Active sludge microbial communities of municipal wastewater-treating anaerobic digesters from Hong Kong - AD_UKC113_MetaG (SPAdes)... | ecosystem: Engineered > Bioreactor > Anaerobic >...
CGCGACATCGAGACCGCGCAGATCGCCATCCAGGCCAGCCTGACCGGCCACCTGGTGCTGGCCACGCTGCACACCAACGACGCCGCCAGCGCCGTCACGCGCCTGACGGACATGGGCGTCGAGCCCTTCCTGCTGTCATCCTCCCTGCTGGGCGTGCTGGCGCAGCGCTTGGTTCGCAAGTATTGCGGCGCCTGCCACGGCAAAGGCTGCGACGCTTGCGGCCACACCGGCTATGCGGGCCGCACCGGCGTGTTCGAGCTGCTGGTGGTGGACGAGGCCATCCAGGCGCAAATCCACGGCCAGGCCGCCGAGGCCGACATCCGCGCCGCCGCACTGGCCAAGGGCATGCAACTGATGCGCGAGGACGGCGAGCGGCTGATTGCGCAGGGCATCACCAGCCGCGAGGAAGTGCTGCGCGTGACGCGCGATTGAAACTGGCTTCGCGCATTGGCAGACAGATCAGCTGATCATGTCGCTGGCTCAGATTGAGCCGCCAGCCCTCACCCCACCCTCTCCCAGAGGGAGAGGGAGCAAAACCGGCGCGGCCGATCGCCCTCGCCCCTCTGGGAGAGGGAGGGGTGAGGGGCTTCTGAGGCAAATACATAATCAGGACAAATCAGGCTCTCGCGCTTGTCTGGCAAGCGCCAGAAGCTATAAAAAGATGAGTATTGGTGTTCTGGCAACGGGATTTTCACGCCCCGTGTCGGCTCCAGAAGTCGGCCGGGGTCACGATGGAATACGGCCCTGCCAGCGCCAGCAGATCCCGATCGCCGGTGATCAGGTAGTCGGCTTTCGACGCCACCAGCGTCAGCAACACCGCCTGATCGGCTGGGTCGCGCAGCTTCGCATCCGGCACGCCATCGGGTTCGACCACGTCGGCGATGAACATGAGGCTGTCCACCAAGTCGCGGATTTCACCGGGCGTCATGCGCACGCGCGCCAGACGTGGCAGCACCCGCGACAACTCGTCCAGGATGTAGCGCGACAGCACGACGTCCAGGCCGCCATCGCGCCACGTCGACACGATGCGCCCCGGCACACTGCCCGGATAGGCCAAGCCCGACACCAGCACGTTGGTGTCGAGCACGACGCGCAAACCCGGCATCAGCGCCGCTGCCGTTCGGCCGCAACGGCCGCGTCGATCTCGGCCATGCCCTCCCCGGCCGGCACTTCGGAATAGGCCTGGGCAATGCGCGCACTGAGCGCGTCAAAGCGCTCGCGCATGCGCCGGATGCGGGCAAACAACTCCGCGTCCACCAGCGCGGCGACCGGCTTGCCATCCTTGTTGATGACGATGCTGTCGTTGCGGTATTGCACCTGGTTGAGCATCTCGCCCAGGTTCTGCCGAAAGCTCACGGCACTGATTTCGGTGATCATTGTGAACATTCAATCATGTTGATCGATATGACCATTATGATTTGAATTCGACAGCCTGTCCAACCGCATACGGCATGGCCAACGCACCCGCCATGCGGCCACTCACTGGGCTCATGTCACAGGCGAAATTGGGTCTGGCGCTTCTCCAGAAAGCGGCAGGCGCTACGAAAAATACAGCATTCGCATTTTTCGCCCCGGCTTTTCACGCCGTTCGGCCACCGGGCATCAAACCCGCCAGCTGCCGCTGCGCGATCACGTGCCCATGCGCGGCGGCCTTGGCGATCCACATCAGCGCCAGCGCATCGCCGTCACCCTCGCACAGCCCGCCCGCATGCAGCAGACCCAGCCAGTGCATGGCGTCGGCCTGGCCCTGCTGCGCCGCCTGCGTGAGAAAGTGCAGCGCAGGCACAACGTGCCCCCCTGCGCCGCGAGCCAAAGGCACTGGCCTGGAGCCCGCCTGCGCCTTGGCCTCATCCAGCGCCGCCAGGGCAAACAGCGCGCCCACGTCGGCCTGCGCCGCCGCATCGCCCTGGTCGGCACGCAGCAGCATCCGCACGTCCTCGTCGGTCAAATCCAGCCCCAGCGCCGGCTGCACCGCCGCAAACGGCACCAGCGCCCCGCGCCCGTCGCCCAGGCGCGGCACCTGCCCCTCTTCGATGCGGCGCTGCCAAGTGCGCGTGCTGCGGCCGGTCAGCACGGCGGCCGTGCTCAGGCTGATGGGGTAAAGGGCGTCGGCGGGAGGCATGCGGCCGATTCTAGTGAGCGCGGGGCTGCCGTTGGCCGGCCGCGTGCACAAGGCGAGCAGCGCTTGGCGGGCTGGCATGCCGCCGCGCCCTTGCCGCGCCGCCCATCACCGGGGACAAATTCGCGTCAGATCAAATTTTTTTGCCAAAGTACGGGTCGCCCAGGCACCGTCTGTCCCGCGCTGCAACCCTTCCCGCACTGGCAGACTTACCGTTTGCCTGCTGGCCGCGGCAACGGCGCGGGGTGCTCGCTCAGGCGGCCTGTGACGTACTTGTGCAGCACGCTGGCAATCAGGGTCTGATAAGGCATGCCCTCTTCCATGGCCTTGGCCTGGATGTCCAAAAGATCCCCCGAAGACAGCCGAACATTGACCCGGCGATCCTTGATTGCCGTGGCGCGGGCAGCGGCCTTGATCCTGGCCAGCTCAGCCTTGCTGGCGATCGACTCCAACTCGCCGCGCTCGAAGGCGGCCAGCAACTCGCGCTCTTCGTTATCCATCCGGCTGTGCATCGCTTGCTCCTGGATTCAAATAGTCTCTGGTGGCTTTTCGGCTGGGGATGATGGTCTTCAGGAAAAGCGCTTGGTCCTCTTCGACGAACGGAACCAAGTACACATAGTCGCCGTACGAGACGACCAAAATTTTTTGCCCCGGATATCGCTGTCTGTTTGGATGCGCCAGCACATCCAGCAAACCGCCACCTTCGATGGCCACCACGATGTTTTCGAAACTCACCCCGCGCTCTCGCTTGAGCAAGTTGTTCTTTTCGGCGTTCCAGCGCAAGGGTTTCACTGTTGACATGATCCCGTTTTGTGTGCCTTTTGTCAACACCACCGCCCGGTTTGAGCAGCCAGCGCCCGATCACACCCGATCGCCCGCGCCTGTCTCATAAATCACGGCGCACCTGACCGGCGAGTGCAGCCCACCTGCCAAGCCGCCGCCGGCGCTCTGCCACTTTGACCGGCGCCGTCACCCCCGGCGCGCGCCATGTCGCATCGTTGGCGCGACAGGCCGGCCGCATGTCAGCCAGCCGGCGCGACAAAACCGCCGTGTCGCGGCCCGCCGCGCGCCCGCACGCGCCCAAAACGCCCTTTTCTTCACCAATCCGGGCCCGCCAGCCGCTTGGCACACCCCCTGCAACACACAGGGCGTGCGGCGACGCACCGACCCGCTCAGGGAGTGTCCCCAAGGTCTCCAAGGTTCAACTTCAATTTTTTTGAGGAAAACGGAAATGAAAAAACTGCAAAAAGGCTTCACCCTGATCGAATTGATGATCGTGGTGGCCATCATTGGCATTTTGGCTGCGGTCGCGCTGCCGGCTTATCAGGATTACACGGTGCGCGCCAAGGTGACTGAAGCCGTGATTGCCGCGTCGTCCGCCAAGAGCGCTTTGAGCGAAGGTTTTCAGTCCGACGGCCTGACGGGCTTGGATTCCGCTGCGGCAGCGATCAATGCGACGCCATTTGCTCAGAAGCGCTCTAAATACGTGGTCAACTATTGCGTATATCCTGCAGCAGCCGGCGGTGCACCCACTGCCGCCAACTGCGCCGCATTCGCAGCAGGTGCGACGAACTGGGTGGTTTCGGTGGCGGTTGCAGCCACTGCCGGCAACGGTATTCCCACGAACCTCAACGGCTACAGGTTTAACCTTGCGCCGAACGTTGCGAACGCCATTCCGGTGGCAGGTGCACAAGGCGCGGTTGATTGGGCCTGCACCAGCACGACCAACGTGGCCGCAACGGGGCGCGGTTTGGGAAACAGAACTGTTCCTGCCGCCAACCCGATGCCCGCCAAGTACATGCCGGCAGAGTGCCGCTGAAAGTTGGGAGCGTTGATTTCGGAGCCGTCTGTTTGAACGATTGGACGGTTCTGTTCAAAACCGAAAAGGGCGCAATGCGCCCTTTTTTCGTACCCTAAATATTGTGAAATTGGGGTCTGGGAAATTGTGGGAAATTGGGGTCGGATCACAATTTCCCCCTTGATCCCACGCCCCCAACCTCCCATCGGCTGGCTTGCACGAATCGACCTCCATGGCCTTCTCGCATCGTTTGCACCTCGCGGCGCGCTACGCACTGCGGCACCTGCTTCTTTCCCTGTTGATCGCCCTGGCCTCGGCTGCCATGGTGTTTGGCCTGTGGTATCCGGCACCCTACCGCCAGTTGCTTCAGGTCGACCAGATCTATCTGCTGGTGCTGGCGGTGGATGTGGTGTGCGGGCCGCTGCTGACGCTGATTCTGGCCAGCCCGAAGAAGTCGCGGCGTGAACGCTGGCTGGACTTTTCGCTGGTCGGCGCGATCCAGCTGGCCGCCTTGGCCTACGGCATGCACAGCGTATGGGTGGCCCGACCGGTGGCGCTGGTGTTCGAGGTGGACCGACTTGTGGTGGTGACGGCCAATGAGGTGAACCGGGATGCCCTGCCCAAGGCGCCGTCCCATTTGCGCCAATTGCCCTGGTCGGGTGTGCTCAAGGCGAGCACGCGCAAGGCGGCCAACAACAGCGAATTCATGCGCAGCATCGATCTGGGATTGGCCGGCATCTCGAAGGCAATACAACCGGACTGGTGGCAGCCCTGGGCCGATTCACTGCCGGCCATGCACCAGCGCGCCAAGCCGCTGGCCGAGCTGATGGCACGCAAGCCCCAGGCCGCCCCAGCGCTGCAAGATGCCGCCCGCGACGCCGGGCACGCCGCGGCCGAGCTGAGCTATCTGCCCCTGGTCAGCAGCAAGACGCTGGACTGGGTGGCGCTGCTGGACGCCCAGATGAACATGGTGGGCTGGGCGCCGGTGGATGGGTTTTGACTTGCTCTTGTTTTGTTTGGTTGACCAGGCTAGACTAAGGTCAACCGAAGAGGTGCATCTCATGCAATCGATCAATATGCTGGAAGCCAAGTCATCGTTGTCGCGGCTCGTCGAGTCGATCGAGCAGGGTGCGGTGAGCGAGATCGTGATTGCACGCAACGGCCGTCCAGCGGCGCGGCTGGTGCCGCTGGATGCAAGCCCCGTGGGGCGCCGCATCGGAGTGGCGCGCGGACGCTTTGTGGTGCCCGACGACATCGATGCGCACAACGCCGACGTGGCGCAACTCTTTGCCGGCGGGCGTTTGTCTTGAACCTGCTGCTGGACACGCATGTCGCCTTGTGGGCCATCACGGACAGCCCGCGCTTGAACGCCCAGGCGCGCGAATGGATCGAGTCACCCCGCGCAACGGTATGGGTGAGCGCGGCGACCGTGTGGGAGATTGCCATCAAGCACGGCCTGGGGCGAGGCGACATGCCCGTTTCGGGACAGGAGGCCTTGGACTATTTTCGCCAGTCGGGCTACCGCCTGCTGGCGGTGCAGCCCGAGCACGCGGCGGCCGTCGAGACTCTGCCGGCGCACCACACGGATCCCTTCGACCGTATCCTGATTGCCCAGGCCCTGACCGAACCGATGCGGCTGCTGACGCACGACAGCACGGTGGCGCGCTATCTGGACACGATCATCCAAGTTTGACGGGAAAAATCAGCGGGAATTGGGGTCGGATCACATTTATCCCGCTTTCCTCACTGAAAAAGAGCGCTTCGGCGCTCTTTTTTGTTGGATCTGCAAACAGGAAAAATCAGTTCTCGGCCATCCATTGCGCCGGTGTCCAGACCGGACCCGGCGCGTCGCTGGCCTCAAGCAGGCGCGCGTCGCCGGTGATCAAGACCAGGTCCGAATGGGCGGCCAGCAGGTCCCACAGCATTTGGTCCTTGGGGTCGGGCGCGGGCTGCGGGCTCGGCGGCGCGGTGATGATCATGGCGTGCTCAGACAGGTCGGTGAGGAGGGTGTCGATTTCGTCGGCCGCCAGCCGGTGGCGCGCACGGATGTGCGGGCGCAGCAGCACGGCGCGGTACTCGGCCAACAGCGGCTCCGAGAGCGCAAACGCAAACCGCGCCAGCACCATGCCGTCCAGAATGCGCGCCACGGGCGACCCTGCGGTCCGCGTGAGCAAGCCGGCGACCACGACGTTGGTGTCGACAATGGGGTGGCGCGCGCTCATCGCGCAGGACGGCGTGCGCGCACCTCAGCTTGCTCGTGCAGCGCCAGTTCGAGCGCCTGCGCGTCGTCCAGGTCGCTGGCCTGGCGCGCGCGTTGCACCAGGGCAATGGCTTGCTCGCGCGGCTTGACGCCAAAATGCTCCAGCGCCGCATCGATCAGCCCGCCGATGCTGCTGCCGCGCGCAGCAGCAGCCTGCTTGAGCGCACGGTAACGTTCTTCGGAGAGGGTAATGGTGAGACGGCTCATGGACGAAGGCATTGAGAATCGACGAGTTCATTGTGCGACAAAGCACCAAAACATACAAGTGAATGGCGAAATTGCGAAATTCGGGTCAGATCAACATTTGATGAAAATGTGAAAATGGGGTCAGATCAAATTTATTGCTGTAGCCACGCGGCCCGCTGTGCCTCCAGCGGCAATTCGTGCGCCAGCGCCATCTCCTCGCGCTGGTGGTGATGCTCCAGCAGGTGACGCAAGGCGTGCGCGGCGTCCAGCAGGCCGAGCACGGCCAGGCGGCGCGCCTGCTGGCCCTGCGGCGCGTGCGCGGCAGCGGCCTGCACCCGGGCCGCGTATTCGTCGGCCAGCAGGGCGATGCGCTCGTGCTCCAGCCGGTAGACGCGGGCGTCCCAGCGCGCGCCTTCAGGCACGTGGGGCAGCAGGCGGGTTTGCTCGATGTCGATGTGGCGGGCCAACGCGAGGCGCCAGCGGGCCAGGCGGCGCCGCGCGCTCTTGAAGTCGCCGGCCACGACGTCCAGCAGGTGGGCCTGCAGCAGCGCGTCCATGCGCTGGTGCTCGCGTTCAAACAGGTTGGGAGTTGCGCCGTCCATCCGCCGAGTGTGGGACAACTTTCAGCACGCCCGGCCTCACCGACTCCGATGGCCCCAGGGCCAGCGGGCCGATGTGCAAGCCCTGCTCAGACCGCGTAGCCCGGATTGGGCAGGACGCCGCCCGTCAGCTTGGGCGTGTTGAGCTGGCGCGGGGCCACCTTGCCGCCGCGGGCCTTCAGCCACTCCTCGACCAGGTCCCACACCATCTTGTTGCCGGCCTTGGCGGCGTCTTCGGCCACCGGGGCCCAGCCGGCCACCTTGTAGGTCTTGGCGGGGTCGATCAACTCGCCCTTCAGCCGCATGTCGCTGATGCGCTGGCCCATGCCGGCCAGCGGGTCGCAGGCGTAGGTCAGGCCACCCACGCGCACCATGTCGCCGCCCTGCTGGTAGTACGGGTCGGGGTTGAAGAGGTTGTCGCACACGTCTTCGAGCACGGTCTTGAGCATCTCGCCCTTCATCTCGGTCAGCGTGGCGTAGCTGTAGGTGGTGGCCGTCATGTCGAGCAGCCACTCGCGCGTGATGGGCTGGCCGGGCAGCAGCGAGGTGCCCCAGCGGAAGCCGGGCGAAAACGCGATGTCGGCACCCTGCACGTCCATCAGCGCATCGACGATGAGCTGGTCGCCCGTGCCGTTGAAGTTGCCGCGGCGGTACAGCAGGCCCTCGGTGACGGCGAGCTGCTCGGCCAGCTTGCCTTCAAACGGCGCGCGGATTTTGGTGATGAGCGCGTCCATCTCCTTGTCGGCCGGCAGCATGTTGGCAAAGACGGGCAGCAGCTTGTAGCGGAAGTCCACCACCTTGCCGTCCTTGACATCGAAGTCGAGCACCCCCAGAAACTTGCCGTTGCTGCCGGCGTTGGTGACGATGGTCTGGCCCGACTTGTTCTTGACGATGCTGGCCACCGGCATGCCGTCGTGCGTGTGGCCGCCCAGGATGGCGTCCACGCCGGTCACACGGCTGGCCATCTTCAGGTCCACGTCCATGCCGTTGTGGCTGAGCACGACCACGACCTGCGCGCCCTTGCCGCGCGCCTCATCCACCATCTTCTGCAGGTTCTCGTCCTGGATGCCGAACTCCCAGTCGGCCACCAGGTAGCGCGGGTTGGCAATCGGCGTGTACGGGAAGGCTTGGCCGATGATGGCGCAGGACACGCCGTTGATTTGTCGGATGACGTAGGGCTTGAACACCGGGTCGCCGAAGTCGGTGGTCTTGACGTTTTGCGCGACGAAATCAACCTTGCCGGCAAAGTCCTTGTCGATGATTTCCTTGACGCGCGCCATGCCCAGGGTGAACTCCCAGTGGCCGGTCATCACGTCCACGCCCAGCAGCTTGCAGGCGTCCACCATGTCCTGGCCTTTGGTCCACAGCGCCGTGCCGCTGCCCTGCCAGGTGTCGCCGCCGTCCAGCAGCAGCGCGCCGGGGCGGCTGGCGCGCATGCGCTTGACCAGCGTGGCCAGGTGCGCAAAGCCCCCCACCTTGCCGTAGCGCTGGGCCGCCTGGTCGAAGTCGAGATAGGTCAGCGCGTGCGCCGTGGGCGTGCCGCCTTTGACGCCGACGGCCTTGAGCAGTTGCTCGCCCACCAAATGCGGCAGGCGGCCCTTCATGTCGGCCACGCCCAGGTTCACGCTGGGCTCGCGAAAGTAGATTGGTTTGAGCTGCGCGTGGCAGTCGGTCATGTGCAGGAAGGACACGTTGCCGAACCTGGGCAGGTCGTACAGCCCTTCGGCCGCCGTCTGCGCGCTGGCGTCGGCAAAGCGGCCCAGGCCCAGGCCGGCGGCGCTGGCAGCGCCCAGCACCTGCATGAATTCGCGTTTGGTGAGGTTCATTTATCAGCACCAACTGAAGTATCAACGACAAAAAAGCCCGGCGACGCCGGGCTGCGGCACGGTTACTTACTGGTTGACGGGCGACTTGGGGTCGAGCAGCAGCGCCACGATGTCGCGCACCTGCGCCTCGGTCAGGATGCCCTCGGTGCCGGCGCGCGGCATGTTGGAGCAGGCGTTGTAGGCCTTGCTGTTCCAGATCTTGCCCCAGGTGTACTTGACGACCTCCTGCGCCTGCGGGCTGGCCGGGTCGGTCACGCCGCGCTGCTTGCCGTAGTTGTACAGGCTGGGGCCGATGGTGCCAAAGGAGATCTCCTTCTTGTCGATCTGGTGGCAGTTGTAGCAGTTGCCGCCATTGGCCGCGCCGGCCTTGTCGGTCCAGGTGCGGCCGCGCCCGCTTTGGGCGATTTTTTCGCCCTCTTTCCAGTCGCCCAGGTACTTGCCGTCGGCGGGCCACTGGATGGTCTTCAGGTTGAGCGCCTCGATTTCCTTGGCGCGCTCGGGCGAAAGCGGATGGCCGGCCACGTCGGCGGCGCTGCACGCCTGGTCGGTGGGATCTTCGCCCAGCGCCTGGCTGACCTTGACGATGCCCTTGTCCTGGAACGAGTTCTTGACCACGTCTCGCGTCAGTGCGTCCAGCTGGGCCGACGACATGCCGGTCTGGTCCACGCCGCCGCTGGCGCAAGCCACCAGCAACGAGGTGGCGCCCAGCAAGGTGGCGGCAGTGAAGGCGATGCGGTGTTTCTTCATCATGGTGGGGGCTCTCCTGCTTCAGCGCTTGATCGTGGGGGCGGCCGACTTGTCGCCCTTGGCGTTCACGCCCATGTACACACCCAGGGCGATCGTCGCGTCGCTGCCGAAGATCGGCTCGGGAAAGCGCTGCTGGCGATAGCAATCGTTCAAGCGGTGCTGCATGCTCCACATCTCGCCGCTGGAGACGCGGTAGGCCGGCCAGGCGGAAAAGCCCACGCCGTCGCCCGGGTTGCCGGTGAGCTTGGGCAGGTCTTGCAGGCGAATGCGCTTGCCATCCTCGCCGTGGCAGGAGGCGCAGGCAAAGTCATGCGAGCCGCCACGCAGGAAGAACAGGCGCTTGCCCACTTCATAGGCCACGCGCTCCTGCGGTTGCGACTGCGGCAGGTTCATGCGCAGGCCCTTGGATTCGCTGGCGATCCAGGTGGCCAGCGCCGTGGTGTTGGCGCGCTCGCCCTTGCCCCAGGCGCCCTTGATGACTTCATTGGGATCGATGCCCTGCAGCGTGCTCATGCAGGTGACCAGGCGCGACTCGAGGTCCTGCACCTTGCCGGTGTCGGCAAACCAGCGCGGCAGCTCGACGAACGCGCCCTTGACCACGCCCGGGCCCTTGCCCAGATCGCATTGCTCGAGCGAGGCGTTCTTGGGGCCGCGCTTCTTGCTCCACAAGTCCTGGCCCTTCATCTCGAACAGATCGGCGGGGTTGCCGTCCTGCAGCATCTCGCGGTATTCCTCGATGGCCTGGACGGAGGTCTTCTGGGCCAGCGCCGGTGTGGCGAGGGCCAGCGCCCCCAGCGCGGCCAGGCAAAGCGATCGTGCGTGCATCGTCAAATGTCTCCTGGGTATGTTCAAACGATGGGATGAAAAGCAAAACAAACGGCGGACCGACGCGAGTCGCCGCCGCATGAGCGCAGCCAATGCCGCAAGTCAGGAAACCGTGGCTTCGTCGGTGCGGGTATCGCCCTTGTTGTCCTTCCAGGACACGGACACCTTGTCGCCCGCCTTGCCGCCCTTGACGGTGAACTGCAGGAAGGGATTCTTGGACACCGCCGGGCCCCACTCGCACGAAAAGACGGGCTTGCCGTTGAGCGAGGCCGTCACGTCGGTGATGTGCCAGGCCGGGATCAGCTTGCCCGACGAGTCCTTGCGTTGGCCGGACTCCATCTCGTGCGCCATCAGCACACGCACCGTGGTCTTGTCGCCCGCCGCCTGGGCGCGAATGCGCATCGGATCACCCATTTCATTTCTCCTATTTCAATTCAGTTGACACAGAGGCACGCACACGCTCTGGTGGCCGCGGAGCAGGCCGTGCAAACGGCCTCCGCGGACGGGCTTTGCCCGGCTGCTGGAGGCGCCCCCTTCCAGGGGGGAGGCGCAACAACGCGCAGCGTGTGGAGCCTGGGGGTAGTTCATTTTCAACCGCCGCAGCCGCCCAGGGTGACCTTGACTTCCTTCTTGGCGTACAGCGCCTTGCCGTCGGTGGTGACGGCCACCGCGTAGACGTCGGAGGACTGGCCCATCTTGGCGCGGGTGGCGAAGTTGGCCTCGACCTCGGGGCTGACGTTGAACACCGCCACCAGGGGCGACGGGTTCTTCTCGACCATCAGCAGCATTTCCTTGACGTTGGGCAGCGTGGTGGCCACGGTCATGGGCACGACGGCGCCGTTCTCGGCGATGTCGGGCGCGGTGAGCGTGACGTCCTTGCTTTCGGCGAGCGCGCCGGTCACGCCCAAGCCCTTGAGCGCATCGGCCATCTGCTTGCCGTCGAAAGCGGCCTTGTTGAAAGCCAACGCCGGCTGCGACAGCAAAGTGCCCGCAGTCAGCACGCTGGCGGCCAGCGCGCCCTGGCGGAGGGTTTCGCGACGAGTCTGCATGAATCGATCTCCTTGATCCAAATGAAACAATTGGCTTGATGTTAACGGAAGTGTGAAATATGCCCAGCGGGATATCCCCGACTCTCCCGGCAATTCATGGTGTTGCGCGCCGCCTGAACGACAGGAAACCCAAAGAGCCGAGCGGCCGCGGAGCAGGCCAGGCCAGCGATCGCCGTGGTCGGGGTCCCCCCGGTCACAGGCGATGCCCCCTGCAAGGGGGCTGAGGCCTGCGGCTCCAGACCTGCCTGCGCAGGTCTGGACAGGTCGAAGGGCCGCCGACTCTGGCGGCGAGCACCAGGCATGCCATCGCGTAGCGAGTGAAGACCGGGGGGGTTTCATCTCACTTGGCTTTGGCGCCCGCGGCCAGCCAGGTGGCAATGGCCTTGGCGTCGTCCGCGGGCAGGGTTTGCGCGGGCATCGGCACGTTGCCCCACACGCCCTGGCCGCCCGAGACGATCTTGCCTGCCAGGTAGTCGGCCTTGCCCGCATGCTTGGCGGCAATCTCGGCAAAGCCCGGGCCCACCAGCTTGGCGCTCATGCCGTGGCAGGCGGTGCAGCCGTTCTTTTGCGTGAGCGCGATGGCGGCAGCCGCCGGCGCGTCGGCTGCGGGCTTGGCGGCAGCGCCCGTCTTGCCGTCGTCCTTGATGGTGACCTCGCCGCGCTGCGGGCCCACCAGGCGGTTCTGGTCGTGCAGGTTGCCCCAGGCGTCGGAAGCATGCGGGGGCAATTTGGAT
>Ga0208825_1002473_pt1 | contig 12142 bp, 7 predicted proteins | sample AD_UKC113_MetaG_FD_184450 | JGI IMG/M metagenome (GOLD analysis project Ga0208825, IMG submission 184450) | Active sludge microbial communities of municipal wastewater-treating anaerobic digesters from Hong Kong - AD_UKC113_MetaG (SPAdes)... | ecosystem: Engineered > Bioreactor > Anaerobic >...
TTTTGCAACACCAGAATATGGACACATTCCAGAAGGTCCATTAATAGAAAAAGGAAGATTTGAAGAGTGTCAAGGCATGGGCAAATCCTTCGGGTATAATCGCAATGAGGACGCTGAATGCTACCGTAGCACAACGGAACTATTGCACCTGTTGATTGACAATGTTTCGCGTGGTGGTAATCTGTTGTTGGACATAGGTCCATCTGCTGATGGGCGTATCCCGGAGATAATGCAGGAGCGATTATTAGAAATGGGCAAATGGCTGAATGTAAATGGTGATGCAATCTATGGAACAGATGTCTGGAAAGATGCACCAAAGATAGATAATTTCCGTTTCACACGCAAAGGGAATGCCATCTATGCTATAGCCTTACAATGGCCACCTGATAAGTGGTCAATCCCCAAACCAGCCGACTATCAGAACCAGCCAAAGGTTAGTCTATTAGGCAGTTCCGTTGAAGTTCCCGTTGCAGATGGAGGAACAGAATGGGTTATCACAACACCATGCCTCTCTCCAGCAAATATCCCCTGCCAGCACGCCTGGACCTTCAAACTCGAATTTTAAGTTTTAAGAAACAAATAAATAAAAAAGTTATTTTCTCTCATAGGATTTTATTTGCTAAACATAAAATTATGTAATAATGTAAAGATATAAAAAGCAAAAAATAAACTTAGTAAGGGTATATCCTATGTTTTTCTCCTCTTTTTTGTGTCTAATTGTTATGCAAGGTTTTTCTTTTACACAATCAGATATAAGCACAGATGTTTTTACTTTTCCCAAAACAATTTTATTTTCTGCTTCGCCCGACCAGATATTAAATGATGCGCCCAAATGGAAGGAACAAGGAGTTGATGTCTTTTTCCTTGATTATGTTGCCCGAGAATGGAGTGATAATATCTGGGCTACTGACAAGAAACCATGGACTATAGGGAAAGATGATGAGACATTTCAAAAAGCATATCAAGCCAATACTCTTTGTAAAACTCTGGGAATGGAAACTTACTTAAAAATTTCTTTTGACCATTATTTGGATTGGTTTAACGATATTCAGTGGGAAAATGTTCTTCATAATTTTCGACAATTTGGGATTTTTGCTAAGCAAACAGGTTGCACAGGATTTGCTATTGATATTGAATATATTGGTGAACAGTATAATTTCGATTGGGAGGGTTATAAATATGACAGTTATACTCGAAAAGACCTTGTAAAGAAGGTAAGAGAACGAAGTGCTGATTTAATTAATGCTGTATATTCTGTATTTCCGGATATGGTATTTCTCACTTTTCCTGAGCAGGGTCCAAATCTTGGACTCATTATTCATTTAACATGGGTTGAGGAATTGGCTAAGAAACATGCTACGGGTGGTCTCCATTATTGTATTGAACATACATATCGTCTAAAAAATCCGAAAGAAGTTTTGGCATACATTTCGGGTATTGACCAGATATTTTTAACCTATTTATCACCACAAGCAAAAAAGTATTGGAAAGAAAAGTGTTCAGTTGCACCAGGAATATGGCCCTTCGGGTTTGACTATGATAGTGGACATAAACCTGGTTACACCGTAGATGAATTGCAAGAAATATATGCCCTGTATATTGCCGCTTCGCCAAAATATAACTGGATTTATAGCCACAACTGTTATGAACAATTATTAGGTCGTCAGTCTGAATCATTTGAATCTGAAGAACCCCTACTGAAATTTTTAGATGTGTTGAAAGAGAAAAAGAAAATATCAAATCTCTTTTTGCAAGATAGCATTAAATTGTTGAGAAAAAGAGACTTTGACGCATTACAGGAAAAAACAGGTTTTGCACTTATTCTATTTCCTGCTGACCCTAATGACAATCCTCGATTTCAAACTGTGCCTATAGATAAATATGAAAATCAATATGATATTTTTTGGAAACTTGGAGAAAAATATTTAAACGGAGAGGAGGTAGACTTTCAAACAATATTTCATCCAATAATGAAATGGAAGGTTGCAGGTCCATACCATTCTGGGAATTTTGAGGAAACACATAACTATAAATTCGCTCCCGAAACTGATTTGAACTTTAATGATTGGAAGACACTCTCACTTAAACCTAACAAATTATCAATTAACTTTGTTGATGCTTTTGGACCTCAGGAAGAATCGTGTAGTTATGCTTTATGTGCCTTTGAAGTTTCTCAGCCAACCTCTGCACAGATAAGATTTGGATTTAACGATGCAGTCAAATTATGGCTAATGAAAGGCTCAGAGTGCAATTTGGTTTATGACTACTTTGGAGAGTCTTCCGTAGTGCCTGATAAAGTTATAATCCCCGTGTCTTTTGAACATAGTGTATACAAAATTTTAGCAAAGATTACAAATAACAAAAGATTTTGGGGATTTACTTTGCGAATCACAGATGAAAAAGGTAATAGTATTCCTGACAAGTTTATAAAAGTTCTAGATTAAACTGATTTTACAAGTTTTGAAATAAGGTTATTTATGTTAGACATTGTTAATCTTGATTCTCAACTTTCCAAAAGGCAATTTAATGAACAGACTCAACCATGGACATTCATCTTTGGGAATTATCAAAGGGAATTAAGACAAAAGGGGATACCTACTATTGTATTAATCGAGGGGTGGGAAACCTCTGGAAAGGGGACTTTACTAAACTATATTTTGTTAAATCTTGACCCACGAGGTTACTGGGTTCATAACATAACAAAGCCCACTCGTGAAGAGAAATTACACCCCTACTTATGGCGATTCTGGAACAAATTGCCGCCTTATGGAGATATTGCATTCTTCAATCATAGTTGGTATTGGCATATTATATTAAAAGCACAAAAGAAAAAATGGAGCGTCAAAAAAATCTGTTCAGAATTGCAGGAACTTAAAACTTTTGAACGACAGATTATAGAAGATGGGACAATACTTATTAAGTTGTTTCTACATATCTCACAAAAGGAGCAGGAAAAACGATTTAAAAAACTTGAAAAAGACCCTGCCTTTAAGTGGCGGACTCAGGGTGAGAGTAAAGAATTGCTTAAATTATATAGTGAACTTTACAAAATTACAGATGTTGTGCTGGAAGAAACAAATACATATATTGCCCCATGGTATATTATTCCTGCAACAGACAAGCAATTTTGTATTTTAGAAGCAGGTAGTATTCTTTTGTCTCATTGGGATAATGTTGTAAAAAATGGATTGAAAACAACTAAATATACTTTAGCACCAAGAAGTAAAGAGCCATTAAAAGAAGTTGACCTGTCGAAAACAATATCACGCGAACAATATGAAAAATTACTACCTAAATATCAGAAAGAACTTAAAAGATTACAGTTCCTATGTTTTAAGGAAAGGGTACCGGTTGTAATAATGTTTGAAGGCTGGGACGCTGCTGGTAAAGGTGGTGCGATTAAGAGATTAGTGCGTGAGTTAGACCCAAGAGGATATGAGGTAATCCCTATTGGTGCACCACAGGGAGAAGAGAAAAGACATCAACATCTATGGCGTTTCTGGAAAGCATTACCCAGAGCAGGGCATTTCACCATATATGACCGCTCCTGGTATGGTAGAGTGTTGGTGGAGAGAATTGAAGGATTTGCAAAGCCTGAAGAATGGAAGCGTGCTTACAGTGAAATAAACGAGTTTGAACTTCAATTGGTAAAATGGGGAGCCATTATGATTAAATTCTGGCTACATATCTCCCCTGAAGAACAATTAAGAAGATTTGAGGAACGGCAATCAAACCCATATAAACAGTGGAAAATTACAGAAGAAGATTGGCGAAATAGGGCAAAATGGAAAGAGTATGAAGAAGCGGTATCAGATATGATTGATAGAACTTCTACTCTGTATGCACCATGGACAATTGTTGAAGGAAACGATAAATACTTTGCCAGAATAAAGGTTTTAGAATCTGTTATTAATTGCATAAATGAAAAGATTAATAACAAATAGAAGATTTTACAGATTTTAGTATCTATTTATTTATAACTTAAATTACAAACAACTAATCTTTTCTACAAAATAATTTTATAATTTTTAAAATCACTCTTATATATTTAGTTTTATATTATTATAAGCCATTACTAATAAATTACTTATAAATAACATTTTGAGCCTTAATCTGTTTACTTAATCATGAAAAAATAGTTGAAACAGAAAATAAACTTGTGTTATATTACCACTGTTGGTAGCAGAGCTGTGAATGTGTTCCCTATGCTACTACACACATCAAGGTCCAATTGAATCCAACACATAGTGAAGCACATATAATGCTGCCAGTGGTTGTCCTCCCATTACCACTGCAGCGCATATCTCTCTCCGGAATAACTGATATCCCGGTTTACCCCGGCCGGGAATCCTCTCTTCCGCTTCTCCGCAGCTCTGCTACCCTTTTGTGTTCTGACCCGTCAGAACACCATATTTTATAAAGGTGTCGTTTACTCCTGCTGACACCTTATTCTTTTGTCTGCAAAAATACATAATATTTTTATATTTGTTAATGTGTTTTAAAAATGTTTACACTATCCCTGCTGACAGAATTAATGTAATGTTTATCAGATGTTTTTTATAATATTTCTTCTGAATTTAAGGTAATAGTTCTGGTTTGTTTTGATAAGTCAAGAAAAGTGCATTTAATTTGTGCCCCCAGAGGAGGGTTCAGCAAATTAAGAATCTGCTCTGCATTTAGTTCCTTAATCTCCCATTCATTTATTTTTAGCAAGGTTTCGCCCCCTTTTAAGTTTCCTTCCTTCCATGCAGGCGAATCTTCTACAACGCCGATTGCCCAACCATTGTCATTACAATAATCAAGTAGAATCCCAGTTCCTATCCATTTTTCTTCTGGAATGATGTTTCCCTTTAAAAGACAAACTTCTGCTCCTTCATAGTTGAAATATATAACAAATTGACGCCAAAAACGAGTCCCCAGAGATATATCTTTCTCACCAGGCACTGAAACTGATAGTAAGTTATCAAATTTTAGATTCCCTATTTTTAAGGAAGCCAGTCGAAAATATTGGACTACCTTCCCTTTATAAAAATGGGCAATCCTATTTTTGCCCGTAATTAGACTTTGTTCATTTGAAAAACCCATAGGAACAACCAGATAATCACTTTTTGCAAAATCTATATTGGCAACGGCTGCTATTTTTGTGTTTAAAGTGATTGATACTTTTGGACAGGACTGCTCTGCTGAGAAATAAAGCCTTTCACATAGCATATCTTTAGTCTTTATTGTTCTTTGGGGAGATATTAGTTGCCACACAATCTTTTTGTTGCCGAAGTCCAGATATATTTCATAACCAGGATAATAAAGCGGAACTATCCCATTAATAAGAATCCCCATCTTTCTTGATAGTTTTGACAAATCTGACAATAGAACCTTTCCCTGATAGTTGGGTATAGTCAAAATATTTAAATTTTGATTATCCAGCACGATATTATTACCTGAATATTGTTTTCCTTTATCTGTAATGTTTGTAAAATTCTTATCAAATACTGGGATTGATACCCCTGTATCTACAAGAAAGAAAGAGTTTAATGCCTTGTTCTCTGAATTTATTAAAATAGTGCCCCTGTTTATAATGAAATTGGCATGAAATTGTTCCTGTCCTGTAATAATAGAAGGTAAAAAATAAGCAAGCACCATAATTACAAAACGACAAAATATATGGATATTTACTCGTTGTCTTTTCATAATAGGGCAGATTTATTCTGTTTTTTTGTAATAGTTTCTATCCAAAGTTTAATCTGTTCCCTTGCGTGCAGGGATGAATAGAGCAAAGTAAAACTATGTTCATCGGTTGGGTATGACCTTAATTCACAAAGGGAGCGATTTTTCTGGTATAACTGTAAAGAAAAGTTATACGATTTTTCATCATTCTCTCCAACTATAATTAATGTAGGGAAATAGAACAACTCTTTAATATTACTATCTGTAATTAAATTTTCATTATTGCAATAAGGGGAAATTAATATTAAGCCTTCAGAACAATCTGTATCAGTTTGCAAATAATATGAGGCACATGCTAACTCGCCTGTCATCATTATAATAGTTTGTTCATCTTTTTCGAGCAGAGATTTAATTAGATTACATGTTGAATTGATGTTTTCATTTTGTTCTGAGGAATTTAGTTGTGCAGTTAAAAGATTACCCCAATCCGCCTTTAATATAGCAACACTATAACCATCGTTAAGAAAATCTTCAAAGACAAACCTGACCTGTTCGAGGTTTTCATCTTCTTTTATAAAAAGTATTATCTTTGTTTTCTTTGTTTCTGAATTATTAGAAGTAAGTTGCTGAATGAAGACAGGTATTCTATTAATGGAATATGTATGCTCAGAAAGGGCAGGTGAACTACTTTTTTTACACTGAACTAAAGAAATAACAAAGAACAAGATTAAAATGAAATATATTTTTTTTATTTTAGACATAGGACCTGGCAGGAAATACTTAACGGTAAGTATTTCCCGCCTTATGAAAAAGAACTATCCCAGATTAAAAACAGACTGCAATTTTAATGCAAGGGTCATATCACCTTGAATCTTTAATTTGCCTGTTAAGAATGCTGTCTGACCATTTAGTTTCCCAGCCACCAAATCAAGAAAATCGCTTGCAGAAATTGTCAATGTGATATTGGTTTTTTCTGCTTTTCCCTGAGTTACAGAAATCTGCCCATCATTAATAGTAACTGCCCATTCGCCTCCATCATCACCAGTAATGACGAACTGATATGTTACATTCATCCCCTTCACTTTCGCAGGGTCAACCTTAGATGAAACTTGATTAAAGAATTCTGCTATTTGGGACATAGTTATAACCTCCCTCGATATGGGTTAAGTTTTATCTGTAAGCCCATGCTCACAGAATTTGTAACCCTTTTAATGTAAACCATACCCACACTCAATTTCAAACTGAAATATGTTTCCACAAATAAATATTTTCAAAGAAATTAGGTTCAATCAAAATTTAAATTTTATTCTAATTTAAATATTAAGTATCCATACAATACAATATTATTGGTAGAAAATTCTATAATTAGGAAGTATATATATGGCGATACAGATCATACCGGCTGATGAAGATATTCGACACCCGTTTGATTCATTTTTTATACCTCGTACTGTTGCAGTCATAGGTGCAACAGATAAAATAGATAGCGTTGGAAGGACACTTCTATGGAATCTTATTAGCAGTCCCTTTGGAGGAACGGTTTATGCTGTAAATCCGAATCGTCATCAAGTTCTGGGTATGTTAGCCTATCCTGATATTAAATCTATCCCTGAACCAATAGACCTGGCAATAATAATCACTCCTGCTCCAACTGTGCCTAGTATCATTCAAGAATGTATAGACAGTTCTGTTAAAGGATGTCTCATTATATCCGCAGGTTTTAGCGAGACTGGTGAAGCAGGAAAGGCATTGGAAGAGGAAATACGAAGAATTATTTATCCTAACAGAATACGAGTTATAGGTCCGAATAGTTTAGGAATAATGAATCCAATTATTGGTTTAAATTCAGCATTTGCACCCTATATTGCTGAAAAAGGGACAGTAGGATTTTTAACACAAAGTGGTGCCGTAGGTGCGGCAATCCTTGATTGGAGTTTTCGGGTAAAGGCTGGTTTTAGCAAGTTTGTATCTTTTGGAACAATGGTGGATGTAAACTGGGCAGATTTAATTTATTATCTCGGCGATGACCCGGACACAAAAAGTATAGTTATTTACATGCAAGCCCTGGGGGATGTCCGCTCTTTCCTTTCGGCGGCACGCGAAGTGGCTTTACACAAACCCATCATTTTATTAAAAGGGGGCAGAACGGAGTTAGGAGCAAAAGTAGCCCAGAATACGCCATATTATGCTAATGAAGATTATTGTAATGATGAGGTTTTTTCTGCTGCCTTGAAGCGTTGTGGTGTGTTCCGTGTTGATAATATTCAACAATTATTTGGTATGGCTATTGTTTTAGGAAAACAGCCGCAACCCCGAGGAGACCGTCTTTCTATTATCAGTAATGCAGCAGGACCGAGCATACTTGCTACGGATGCACTTGTGTCTTCAGGAGGGAAAATAGCAACGATTAGTGAAGCGACAATAAACGAATTGAACCAGATATTACCTCCATATTGGAATCACAATAATCCTGTTGATTTATTAGCCAATGCTGGGCCTAAGCAGTATGCTCAATCTGCAGAAATTGTTTTGAAAGATGATAATGTAGATGGTTTGTTGGTCATTTTAACTCCACAAGTTATGACCAAACCATTAGAAACGGCAGAAGAGTTAGTAAAAATAGCCAATCCATTTAAGAAACCCATTCTTGCAAGTTGGATGGGAGGCTATAAAGTTGAAGAAGGGCAGCAAGTGCTAAATAATGAGGGAATACCCACTTTTGATTATCCCGATATGGCAGCAAGGGTATTCCATTCCATGTGGCATTATTCCTACCAATTAAAAGGCTTGTATGAAACTCCAAGTGCTCATGAAGAGACAAGTGAACATGTATCCCAAAGACTGCTTGCAAAAACTACAATCGAATATGCAATACGCCAGGGACAAAGGGTTCTGCCTCCATCTGCAACCAGAGATGCTCTGTCCGCGTATGGTATCAATCTGATTGAAACACATATTGCTCATGACGAAACAGAAGCCGTGCATATTGCAAAGCATATTGGCTATCCCGTAGTGCTACAACGAGTTTTTCTTTCAGAAAAAATTCATAGAGACCCAGGCGGTGTTCTATTAAATTTACATGATGAGGATGCTGTCAGAAAGGCATTCCATACTTTGATTAACTTTGTGACTAATGGCAAAGAAGCATGTGCCTTTCCGGGTATTGCTGTTCAGCCATTAGTCCCGCAGGATGGAATTGAAATTTGTATTGGAAGCAATATCGACCCACTATTTGGTCCCTATATCTATTTTGGTTCAGGGGGTAAGATGTTCTCTATATTTGAAGACCGTGCAATAGGATTGCCTCCATTAAATACAACCTTATCCCGTAGAATGATTGAAGGGACAGAAATTTACAAAGCACTGAAAGCAGAGAGAATATGTAAAGGATTCCAAATTGAAAAATTAGAAAACATACTTGTGCAGTTAAGTTATATGATTTGCGAGTACCGACTAATACAAGAAATGGAAATAAATCCAATTGTTATATCCCCGAAGCGTATTGTAGCATTGAACGCCTCTATTTCGCTATACCCTCTTGATTCACCCATAGATACCCTTCCAAAATTAGCAATTCGCCCTTATCCTAATGAATATACATACAGTTGGACATCGCGTAAAGGTGATGAAATTATACTTCGTCCTATTCGTCCTGAAGATGAAACACTTATGATTCGTTTTCATGAGACGCTAAGTGATAATACGATTTACTTCCGTTATTTTCAGTTGCAACCACTACATGTTCGGACTCAACATGAACGACTGACTGAACTCTGTTTTATAGACTATGACCGCAGTATCGCTTTAATTGCAGTAAAAAAGGATAAGAAAACAGGAGAGCCTTCAATACTCGGCGTTGGCAGGATAGTAAAGATACATGGCACAACAGACGCAGAATTCGCTTTAATGATTAGCGACCTTTATCAAGGGCGTGGATTAGGAACAGAGATGTTGCGACGACTTATACAAATTTCCAGAGCAGAGGGCATACATCGGGTATATGGAACAATCCTGCCTGAAAATCGCTCTATGTTACGGGTATGTGCCAAATTAGGTTTTATCCTAAAAAAACCCACAGGACAAGAATTCATTGCAGAACTCATCTTGAATTAAAGAGTGTAATCATCAAAGCCTTTAAACACCTTACTTATTCTGCTTTTTCTTGTGTAGAAACCTTTTGAATTGTATTGAAAAGGAAAAATCGTTATCTTCACTAATAGGGGCAACTGAACCTCCAAAAGAAAATAAAATTTCATCTCGCTCATTTAAAGGTATTTCAAAGCCAACATTAGTATCCAGATTAACTGTGTGCCAGGTTTCAGAAGGATTTAAATCAACAATAGGTAAGAGTGGTAAAAGCTTTGCTTTTACTTTTGCATCATAAGTAAGATGAGTAAAAACAAGGGACATAGAAATATATGGACGGGCAGATTTCAGTCGTTCTTTCCAATTATTAAACTTCCGATGTTCAGGCGAACCCCAGGGAGAATAATAAGCACTTGTCCCACAATATAAATCACCACACTGTATCTCAAAGTCTGTGTGCAATGGCACTAAAAGTATAGAAAGATGGGTTTGTTTAGTCCGAAGTATTCCTCCTTCTCCACCTCCTTGAACAGTTACTGCCCACTTGCGATTTATTTGATAGCCAAGTCCTACATAAGGCGCCCAAATCAAAAAATCATCTTGATAATCGTTTACCGTTTTAACCGGTTTTTGTTCTGGAGCAATAAAACTCATAATTGGGTCAAATAATTCTTTAACAGGTCTCTCTTTTTCTTCCAGGTTGAGATAAGGATTCATAAGGCTTACAAACCAGAACCAACGACTATTTTCAAATTCATTTGACTCTAAAGAAACTGCTCTCTCATCTCTACCCTTTGCCATATTACTGGTATTGTTACCTTCTGTTATGTCGGATTGTGGAGATGAAAAAATGAATGTGCTTGCATATACTATTAAAATTATATTTGCTACCATTAATGTATTTACTTCTTAGAAGGTAGGTGGCACAGTCTTTTGAACTGTCACTTTACCATCAGGGAATTCTGACAACAGTTGTGGAATATCATACTCCTGCAATACACCATGAACGACATTGGTTATCTGTCCTTGAATACGCGGGTTCTCTATAGTTTCGCTCCAACTGATAAGTCCTGTTAAATTCAATTCAATACTCTGCGGCAAAAGGAGAAAGGCAGAATGTATCGCAGGAACACAAAGGATTCCTGTGGCATCAATCCCTATCTGCACCTCGTTTTCATACTTCTTTTTCAAATATTTGATAATAGCAAAATAATCGGAGACTCGCATGCCGACATAGGATTTACCAATCAAATACGCACCAAAGGAATCTTCCCAGCCTTGACCCACGATTTTGCTCATATCATTTTTACTGTGAATAGGAACAGTTTCACCTGTCCCTCTCAAATCCACAGCACAGACATATACTCCCTTCTTCAAGTAGTCCTGAATGCGATTTGGGTCATGTCCCTTCCCTTCTGGATGTGTATAGATAATCACACTTATGACAGACTGTTCCGATTCAAACAGAAAACCAGGTAGAACAATATTTTCTTCCGGCTTAATTATGAAGGGAATAATTGACTTTGCCTCAGGGATTGGTTTTGAGTCTAACCTCTCCAACTCGTCAACAACAGGGTCAGGCGTAGAATTATAATCTACAACATTGATAATTTCTCTAACCTTTGATTGTTTCTCTGTCAGGGAATACGAGTTCCAACGACTCTCTCTAATTTTTGCATATTCTTTCTCCTTCTCTCGATTCATATTAACAATGTTTGTGGCATTGGGTATTTCACTGACATTTCCACTCTTGCAGGCTTGATATTCTTCTTTAGTTAGAAGTTCTGAATCCTCTATTTGTTCCTCAACCTCTTTATTAATCCCTTCTAACCATAAAAGCATTCTTTCCACAATTTCTTCACATTGTGCCTTACCAAGTCCATGTTCAGTATCTACCTCAATCAAATCGCAGAGTTGATTTACCCCTAATTTTGAATAAAGTCTTTTTGCCTCACGGAAGGTATCCCAGGTCCCAGAAATATCGAAAAAATCTCGCGTAGCACAACAAACTAAAACAGGATTAGGAGCGTGCATAAAAATATAATCAGAATGGTTATAGCCGTATTTTATTTGCGAAAAAATATTTTGTTCAGCGTCTTGCGGACCAATAGTATTTAGCAACCTTTCACAGGAGGTTAAATAACAGGAAGGTGCCGCAACGTAAATTCGAGGTTCCAGAGCCATAAGATAAGTGGTTTGAGTTCCACCGCCTGAACAGCCTGAACAACCAAATTTTTCTTTTTTAATGTCTTCCCTCGTCGCTAAATAGTCAAGGGCTCTCACACCATTCCATATCTCGTATTTGGCATAGTTTGAGCCTAAAAGGATACATCCTAAACCAACAACCGTGTGTTCCGTAGTTCCCCAAAATTCAGGCTTGCCATCTTCTTTT
>Ga0208825_1002476_pt1 | contig 12123 bp, 8 predicted proteins | sample AD_UKC113_MetaG_FD_184450 | JGI IMG/M metagenome (GOLD analysis project Ga0208825, IMG submission 184450) | Active sludge microbial communities of municipal wastewater-treating anaerobic digesters from Hong Kong - AD_UKC113_MetaG (SPAdes)... | ecosystem: Engineered > Bioreactor > Anaerobic >...
ACCTATCTCCCCTAAACTATAATCTTAAGGGCAGGGTGAGTCAAGTTAGATTCGACTTTACTTTGGCCAACCCCTCTGGTAAGATTTAACCTGATTATAGCTTGACCTTAGAGAAACAAATGACGGCCAGATCAAAAATTACGGCGCCTTTAGTGCTGTTTTTTTTGGGTTTTTTCCTGGTTGGCCAGGCTTCGATTGCCATCGATCCCTGGGAACAGGGCTTAAATAAAGTTGTTTCGATCAGTTCTCTGGTCAAACAAAATTATTACGAAGATAAAGATTCTCAGAAACTGTCCTTTGCTGCTATTCGGGGGATGCTGGATACACTTGATCCGCACTCCTATTTTTTAGATCCTGAATCCTCAATGCGCTTTAATGAGGATTATACCGGTAAATACTACGGTCTTGGTATTCAGATTCAAAAACAGGAAGACAGACTGGTGGTTATTGCCCCGATTGAAGGTACACCCGCCTGGCGGCTGGGCATTCAGCCTGGAGATGTCATTACCCATATTGATGGCGTAAGCACCAAACCGATGAGCAGCGTTGAAGCCATGCAAAAACTGCGCGGGGAAAAAGACACCAAAGTAACCATTACAATTCAGCGGGAAAGTCTCGATAAGCCTTTTGATCTGACCATTACCAGGGAAGAGATTCCTCTGGCCAGTGTTCCTTATTCTTTTATGATCGATGAATCAAAAAAGATCGGCTATATTTTTGTGCGGTCGTTCGGGCGCAATACGGTGGATGAACTGGAAACCAAGCTTAAATCGCTTTCCCAGGCCGGGATGGCCAGTCTCATTCTGGATCTCAGAGGTAATACCGGCGGACCTGTTTTTCAGGCGGTTGATATGGCCGATGAATTTCTTCCCAAAGGGGCTTTAATTGTCTCGATGCGGGGCCGCAACCCGGCTTATAATCGCGATTTTTATGCCAGCCGTAACGGCCAGTATGAAAGTTTGCCCGTTGTTGTCCTGATCAATCAGGGTACAGCCAGCGCTTCAGAAATCGTAGCCGGAGCGATCATGGACCATGACCGCGGGCTCGTTGTCGGTGAAGATTCCTGGGGGAAGGGCCTGGTTCAGACTGTTTTCCCACTCGCTGCCGACATGGCTTTAGCCCTGACCACCGCCCGCTATCTTACGCCGAGCGGTCGTTTGATTCAGCGTGATTTTTCTCATCTGGAAGATTATTATCTGGCCAAAAAAGCTCCCGACAGCCAGCGAGATGTAAAATACACTCTGAAGAAAGGTCGCCGGGTCCTGGGCGAAGGCGGGATCAGCCCCGATTACGAAGTCAAGGACACCTATAAAGTCTTCACCGTTGAACTTATGTTTAAAGGCGCCTACTTTGGCTATGGCCGTCGCTTCAGCCAGCATCAGACGCCGCTGTCTAAAAAATATGTTTTCCCGCAGGAGCTAAAGACTGGTGATGCCCCGCCGCCCGGGACAAAAGTCTTTGATGCCAGCTTCGAAGTGACGCCAGAGGTTATCGAAGACTTCAAGGCTTATCTTGACCAGGCTAAAATCACCTACGATCCCGCCAGATTGAACGAAGCTCTGGATGAAATCAAAGGTGAAATCAAACGGGAAATCTTCTCATCGGTGGTCAGTCCGGAAGAAGGCGTGAAAGTTTCACGCCAGGTTGACCCGGTGGTGCTTAAAGCCATTGAGGTTATGCCGGAAGCGGCCGCTTTTTTAAAGTGAGGGAACCGGACCGTTTGACCTGATTATCTGGCGGACGGAGAGGAGATGGAAATGAAAATAGCCCTGGCTTCTGACCACGCCGGTTATGATTTAAAAATGGTTATTACCTGTTATCTTACTCAGAAGGGAATTGATTTCTTTGATTTTGGCTGCGGGGCGGGAGAGACCGTTGACTATGTTGATTATGGAGCGAAGGCTATTAAGAAAGTGGTCAGCGGTGAATTTGATCGGGCCATACTTTTTTGTGGAACCGGGCTGGGTATGGCTATTGTCGCCAATAAATTTCCCGGCATAATTGCCACCCCTTGCTGGAATGAATTTACAGCTACAGCCAGCCGCACCCACAATAATTCCAACTGCCTTTGCCTTGGTGGCCGGGTGCTCAGTGAGGAGCTGGCTCTGGCCATAGTCAAAATCTGGCTGGAAAACGAATTTGAAGGTGGCCGGCATGAGCGCCGGATTAATAAAATAAAAGAGCTGGAAAAAGAAAACTTCAAGAAGACTTAGCTGAGCTGTGAAAAGAAGTCGAGCTGGCTGGTTTGCGACTTGAAGCCGGCCCAGGTAAAATCAAACAAGGAGAAGCTTGATGACCCGACTTAAAGAAAAATTGACTTTCTGGTCAGAACAAATTGCAAAAAATAATCGCTGGCGCCAGCAGGAATGTTTTAACCTGATTCCTTCCGAAAATACTCCTTCCCTTCTGGTCAAGCTGGCTGAAATTGCCGATCCCTCGGGGCGTTATGCCGAACACCGGACAATGAAGGGTCAGGAAGTCTATTTTTATCAGGGAACTGATTTTATCCGCGAGGTCGAACTGGAGGCCAGGAAAGAACTGAAAGCCTATTTTGGCTGCCAGGATGTCGAACTGCGTCCGATTTCCGGACAGATGGCCAATGAGGTTGTCTTTAAGGGACTGGTTAAGTTTGTTAACCGAAAAAGACAGAAGGGCGAACCCTTCCGGCGGCTTCGTCTCGTTATGAACAATGACCTTAATAAAGGTGGACACTTAAGCTCTCAACCGATGGGTGCCTTATTCAATCTGGTCGAAGAAGATCCCGCCACCGGCAAAGAGAACGTAGTCAATATCCCTGTCCGGGAGGATAATCCCTATAAAGCTGATCTCGATCGGCTGACTTCTCTACTTCAGGACTACCGGCCTGAGCTGGTGGTTTTTGGCAAGAGCATGTTCATTTACCCTGAGCCGGTCAGGTTTGTTTATGAACTGGTCAAGGACTGGCCGGATCGTCCGCTTCTCATGTATGACATGGCCCATGTACTCGGTCTTTATGGAGCTTTTCAGGCTCCTTTTGAGGAAGGGGCTGATATTGTCACGGGCAGCACCCATAAAACCTTTTTTGGCAGCCAGCGGGGGCTTATCGCCGGCAATATTGCACAGAACAGTCCCTGGCCGCAGCTCTGGACAGATATTCAAAGCAGAGCATTCCCTGGCTCAACTTCCAATCATCACTTAGGAACTTTGCTCGGTCTTCTTCTGGCCACCTATGAAATGAATGAATTCAAGGAAGCCTATCAGATTCAGGTCAGAAAAAATGCTAAAGCCCTGGCCCGTTATCTTCGAGAGGCCGGAATTCCGGTCGAAGGCGATGAAGCCGATGGTTTTACTGAAACCCACCAGGTGCTGATCAGGGTCAAACAATTTGGTAATGGCCAGGAATTAGCCCGGCGACTTGAAGACAATAATATCATCACCAATTATCAGGCTCTGCCCGACGACACAACTTTCCTTGAATCATCCGGCCTCAGACTGGGGGTGCAGGAGATGACCAGATTCGGGATGAAAGAAAAGGATTTTGAGATTCTGGCCGGCCTTATAGCTGAAGTTATCAGGAAAAACAAGCCAGTCCGGGATGAAGCTAAACGTTACCGTCAGAATTTTCTGGAAATGCAGTACTGCCTGCCAGAAAAAGAGGCGGTCGAGCTCGCCTCGAATCTATTTTTGAGCCTTTTCCCCGCCAGAGGAGTAGGTCAAAAGCTGGTGGAAAATCTGGCCAGCAAGATCAAAGAAGAGGGGAATTAAAAAGCAAAGCCGGCTGGAAAAGGAGACAAAATGAAGATTCTCATCATAGGCTCAGGTGGACGTGAACATGCTCTTGCCTGGAAAATAAAGCAGAGTCCTCACTGCGAGAAGCTCTATGCAGCGCCCGGTAATGGCGGTCTGGCCCAGATCGCTGAGCTGGTGCCAATTGAGGATAATCAGATCACCGAGCTGGCTGATTGGGCTATGGACAACAAAATTGACCTGACCGTCGTTGGACCGGAGCTTCCTCTGGCCATGGGGATTGTGGATGAATTTGAAGCCAGGGGGCTTACAATCTACGGTCCAAATAAAAAAGCGGCCGAGATAGAGAAAAGCAAAATCTTTGCCAAAGAGTTTATGAGCAGGCACCGTATTCCGACTGGCAGTTTTAAGGTGGCTGACACTCCTGAGCAGGCCTTAAAAATTTTAAGCTCTGGCCAGTTCTCTTTTCCAGTGGTCATTAAGGCTGATGGCCTGGCCGCCGGCAAAGGTGTTTCTATTTGTGCCAATATTAAACGGGCTGAAGATACCATCAGCGATATGATGGTTAAAAAGAAATTTGGCCCAGCTGGCGAACGGGTCATCATCGAAGAGCACCTCAAAGGACGGGAATTGTCTTTCATTGTTTTTACTGACGGTGTCCGGGTTCAGCCGCTGGTCACAACGATGGACCACAAAGCTGCTTATGATGGCGACAAAGGACCAAATACCGGTGGAATGGGAGCTGTTTCTCCTTCACCTTTTGTCTCTGAAAAACTCTTCAGCCAGATCATGGATGAGATTATTTACCCAACGATCACTCGTCTGCTGGAAGAGGGTCGCCGCTTTAAAGGCACACTTTATGCTGGCTTGATGGTCACTGACGAAGGACCGAAAGTGCTCGAGTACAACTGCCGCTTCGGTGATCCTGAAACCCAGGCCCAGATGCTGCGGCTGGAATCTGATCTGGTGGAAATTTTGATGTCAGTAATCGACGAAGATTTGCTTCGCGAAGAAATCAAATGGAGCATAAGGCCATCGGGTTGTGTCGTTCTCGCTTCTGGCGGATATCCTTTAAAATATGAGACGGGAAAATTGATTGCCGGATTGGAGGAAGTGGCCAAAGTGCCGGGCCTCGTCATTTTCCACGCCGGCACCAAGCTGGTTGATGGCCATTTTTATACCAGCGGCGGACGGGTGCTAAATGTCTGTGCTTCGGAGTCAACTCTGACCCAGACGATGAAAAAGATTTATGACCATATTCCAACCATTTATTTTGAAGGCATGTTTTACCGCAAGGATATTGGAGCAGTGAAGGAGGCCAGATGACTGTCACTATTTTTTTAGGCAGCGATTCTGACTTTGATATTATTAAAGAAGGTCTGGAAATTTTCAGGGAATTTGGAGTTTCTTATAATCTAGAGGTGACTTCGGCTCACCGCACGCCTGAAAGAACCAGTCGCTTGATTAAAGAAGCGGAGCAAAGCGGAACAAAACTTTTTATTGCTGTAGCCGGTAAAGCTGCCCACCTCCCCGGAGTAGTGGCTGCCCAGACTGTTCTCCCTGTCATTGGTGTACCGGTCGAAAGCCAGGCTCTGGCCGGACTGGATGCTCTCCTGTCGATTGTTCAGATGCCCAAAGGGATTCCGGTGGCGACCGTCGCCCTGGGCAAAGCAGGCGGAGCCAATGCGGCTCTGCTGGCCATTTCGATTCTGGCTATGGCTGACGACGAGCTGAGGGCAAAGCTTATCTCTTACCGCCAGAAGATGGCCGAAAAAGTTGAGGAGAGCTCGAGGAGGCTCAAAGAAAAATTATGACCCGGGTCTTTATTCATAATTTTGGCTGCCGGGTAAATCAAGCCGAAGCTTTTGACTGGTCTGAAAAGCTGGCTGAGGCCGGACTGAGGGTTGATAAGGACTGGCAGACGTCAGAGGTCGTCGTGGTCAATACCTGCGGTCTCACCGGTCGGGCTGAGGCCGATGTCAGACAGTTTCTTCGAAGGCTCCAGCGTGAAAAGCCTTCTGCCCGGGTAGTCGTGACCGGCTGTCTGGCTGAAAAAAACCGGGAAGAATTCAGCCAGTATCGAAATGTCTCATCAATTATCCCTAACTCAGCTAAAGAGACTCTGGTCGGGGAAGTGGTTAGCCTGACCGGAGAAACTCGACAAGCTCAGGAGAAAATTCAGCCAGTTAATTACCGTTCGCGAGCCCTGGTTAAAGTTCAGGATGGCTGCAACGCCCGCTGTACTTTCTGCCTTATACCTTATCTTCGGGGACCAGCTCGTAGTCTTCCGATGCAAGATGTTCTAAGCCAGATAGAAAGAGCTATCGCCCGAGGTTTTAAGGAAGTTGTCCTGGCCGGAATTCATCTCTGTGCCTACGGAGAGGACCTCACCCCACCGGTGACTCTTCTCCGCCTGCTTCAGGAAATAGTTAAGGTTCCGGGACTGGGGCTGTTGCGTCTGAGCTCGCTTGACCCGCGACTCCTGCCTGAGGATTGGCTGGAATTCATAGCCGGCGAAGAGAAAATCTGTCCTCATTTTCACCTGTCACTCCAGCATGCCTCAGCTGAGGTGCTGAGAAAAATGGGACGGCGAAGCCGGCCAGAAGAATACACAGCAATTCTTGATTATCTCCATCGGCATCGGCCTGAAGCCAGCCTGGGAGCGGACATTATTGTTGGCTTTCCCGGTGAAGCCGAAATGGATTATCAATTTTTAAAAAGCTTTCTCGAACAATCGCCGCTGACTTATTTCCATGTTTTTTCCTATTCGCCGCGCCCCGGGACACCGGCTGCGTGCCGGGCGGGTGTCTCTGAAAAGATAAAAAAAGAAAGAGCCGATGAACTCAGAAAAATTTCGAGAGAAAAAAACCTGGCTTTTAAGCTAAGATTTTTAAATGAAGAACGACCAGCTGTGGTTATCAGAAAAAAAGGGACTAAAGCCGAAGCCCTGACCGATAATTATATCAAGGTCTCTTTGCGTGAAGCGTCAGAAGTCGAAGTTCGGCAGCTGGCGAAAGTCAGAATCAAGAAAGTATTGCCTTCAGAAGTTACAGGCGAGGTAATTTAAATGGCCAGAATAAAAGTCCTGCCAGCTGAGGTCGCCCAGAAAATTGCAGCCGGAGAGGTAGTCGAGCGGCCGGTCTCGGTTGTCAAGGAACTGATAGAAAATTCCCTGGATGCCGGAGCGACTGAGATTAAAATCGAACTCGAGAATGGGGGAAAAAACTTAATCCGTATTCAGGATAATGGCTGCGGTCTCAGCCAGGAAGATGCTGTTCTCTGCTTTAAACGCCATGCGACGAGCAAACTGGAAAAAGAGGAAGACCTCGAACATATAGCCACCCTGGGATTTAGAGGAGAGGCACTGGCCAGCATTTCAGCTGTCTCCAGGCTAACTCTCAAAACTTATAACGGCCAGGGCGACCGTGGTTATCAAGTGGAGAGGGAAGGCGATCGCTTAATCCGTTTTTTGGAAATAGCTTTCCCGCCCGGAACCCTGGTTGAGGTCAGAGATCTTTTCTTTAATCTTCCGGCCAGGCGCAAATTTTTGCGAGGTGAAAGGTCAGAGTTAAATCTTATTACCAGTTATGTCACCCAGGCTGCCCTGGCTTTTCCTGGAGTAAAATTTCTTTTGATTCATAATAACCGGCAGCTTTTAAACTGTCCAGCCGTCTCCACTCTCGAGGAAAGAGTTTATCAGCTTTACGGGCGCCAGCTCCTTGATGGTCTGATGGCGGTTGACTATGAAGAAGGCGGTTACCGGCTGAGGGGCTTAAGCTCGAGACCTTTTGCCGGGCGAGCCGACCGTCAGCACCAGCTCTTCTTTGTCAATCGCCGGCCGATAAAGGACAGGGTTCTCAGTGCCGCCCTGACTCAGGCCTATCTGGGCATGCTGGACAGACAAAAAAGCCCTGAATGTTTTCTCTTTCTTGATCTGCCCTACGAGCTGGTTGATGTCAATGTCCATCCGGCCAAAGCGGAAATCAGATTTAAAGAACCACCGGCAGTTTTCCGGCTGATTTTACGCGGGATTGAACTCGCGGCCAGAAGTGAAAGTCTGATCAAGCCGGTGATGATAGGTGGGTCCTCGAGGAAAGAAAGACAGGTGCAGGAGAAGGAAAGCGGCCGGTCAGAGCCAGAGCTAAATATCCCGGGGGGAGCGGAGAAAGAAGGAGAGGCGAGAAAAGAGGGGGGAGAGGCGATTCAAGCTCAAGCCAGGGAAAGCCAGGCAGGACAGACCAGCCAGACGTGGCGGCAGCCGGGTGATACCAAGCAGGTAGCAGAAAGCCCACCTACCCCCGGGACAGGGCGCCAGGTTCTTGGTCAATATCTGAATGCCTATCTGGTGGTGACGGCGGAAGATGGTCTGATGATTGTTGACCAGCATAACGCTCATGAGCGCATCCTGTTTGAAAAATTTAAAAAGCTCGATGAGGAAAAAGGCTGGGCCAGCCGGCAGATGCTCTTCCCTCAAGTTCTGGAACTGAGTCCGGAGGAAGTTTTGCATCTCGAGGAGCTGCAGGAGGAACTGGCCGGACTGGGTTTTGAACTGGAGCCCCTCGGCGAGAGAAGTTATTCTCTGCGGGCTTTTCCTGATATTTTCGATGAAGCCAGGGCCACAGAAATTCTTCGGGGAATTCTGGCCGAGGGCGGGCCGGAGCGGCTTAAAAGTAAAAGAGATAAAATGCTGGCCACCATGGCCTGTAAAGCGGCCATCAAAGCCGGCCAGCCTTTGAGTCAGGCCGAGATGGAATTTTTAGCGGCCGAGCTTTTTCAAACCTCACAACCCGGCGTTTGCCCGCATGGACGGCCGGTTGTTGTCGAAATTTCTCGTGATAAAATCGAAAAGACACTGGGCCGCCAGCCCGGGCGGACTGACTAAATTGACAATCTGGCGGACTTTCTGTTAAGATTTTAGTCCAAAACAGGCCCCTTGTTCGTAGGAACTGGAATTAAAAAGCGGGGAGTGGCGCAGCCTGGTTTAGCGCGCCTGCCTTGGGAGCAGGAGGTCGTCGGTTCAAATCCGATCTCCCCGATTTTCTTACTCGAGAAACTGATGCGCCTGTAGCTCAGTAGGATAGAGCAGCTGCCTTCTAAGCAGCGGGTCGGGGGTTCGAATCCCTCCAGGCGCGTTTTCCTCTTTTAGCCACAGTTAGCCCCCTTAATGCCAAAAATTCAGTTAAAATAATAAAAAAATAATTGATTGAATTAAATCATCATCGCCTTCGAACCCTCAGGGCCGAAAGTTCAATTCTGGCCCGACCCCATCAGACTCGCCCCCATCAGACTCAATTGTAGATTTCTGGCCCGACCCCATCAGACTCCATTAGACTGCGGCAAGCGACAAAATTGTCAATTAGAGCGTTATTTGGCCTTTTGGGAGGGAAAGTCTGGCCCGACCCCATCAGGAGAGGCTGGAGGTGGGCAGGTTATATCTTTCCTGGATGATGTCAGTGCAGGCTCTGACGGCTGAGGGCTCAAAGAGCGTTCCAGCATCGGCGTTTATCTCCTGGAGGACCAGGTCAGGAGCCAGAGCGGAGCGGTAAGGACGGTGCGACAGCATCGCCTCGACCACGTCGGCCACAGCCAGGATTTTGGCCATGGGGTGAATCTGGTCATCCTTAAGTCCTAATGGATAGCCACTGCCATTGAGTCTTTCATGATGCTGATAAACGATATCAGCTACCGGCCAGGGAAACTCAATTGTCTTTAGAATTTCATAGCCAACTCGTGGATGATCTTTGATCATTTCATATTCGTTAGCATTGAGCCGGCCGGGCTTGTTAAGAATCTCAGCCGGAATGGAAATCTTACCCAGGTCATGAATCTGAGCAGCCAACCTGATTTCATCAATTTCCTCAGCCGGATAAGCTAACCTGGTAGCAATCGAACGGGCCAGATCTGATACCCGCCGCTGATGTCCCGCCGTGTAAGGATCGCGCGATTCAATGGTGAGGGAAATAGCCTCAATAGTGGCGCGCATAGTTTTCCTTAACTTGGCCAGAGTTTCCACCAGCTGAGTTTCAGTTTTTTTCCTCGAGGTTATATCCCTTAAAATAACCAGGGTATAACCGGGCTTCGTTTCGAGGGGAGAGGTACTGGCTTCAACGTACCTGACCTCACCTTTGAGGTTAACCAACCTGAACTCCACCAGACCTGTCCCTCCCGGGAGATTGGGTTTGGAAAAGGACCTGGTCGTGGTGGAAAAAAGATGACGGTCATCGGGGTGGACGAGACGCAGGAAATTAAAACTTTTCGAGTAAATCTCTTCTTTCTTAAACCCGGTAAGCTTTTCAAAGGCCGGATTAACAAATTCAAAACCGGCCGGCGATGTAACATAAATGCCTTCTCGCGTATTGTTTATAATCGCTTTGACTATTTCCTGGTTGCTCTCTCTAAGATCTTCAACGGTCATGGTCACACACCTCTACTTCTCCGCTTCCAATTGGTTAGTCGTCTCGGCTGGTTAAAAGTTGAAAAAAATAAATAGCTAAAGGTACTTGAAATGTCTCTCGTTTTGGTTTATTAAATAGCATCGGGCAAATTGAGGCAGAATGAACAGTCGGCATCACTAACCAAAACTGGAGACTCTCCATCATGACCAATTTTTGTCGTCTAGAGGTGCAAAGCTAACCTCTGTGGGTGAGACAAAAAATGTTAATTTCACCCCCGGGTTAGCCGGAGTTGAGTATTGACGCCATCAGGGAGAAAGCAGAAATTGAGAGGGAAAGCTGAGGGCAGAAAATATTTATTTTGACAAAATTTGCTCAGAATGGTAGAAAGGCTTTAAAAGATGGCATCTAAATTAGGCGAGTTGCTTTTAAGGGAAAAAATTATCGATTCTGATAAGCTGCGGGAGGCAATCGACTATCAAAAAAAGAACAACCTGCCAGTTAGCTCTGCCCTGGTGGCTCTTGGCTTTCTGACTGAAGAAGAAATCGCCCAGGCCCTGAGCCGGCAACTCGGTTATCCCTATATTGACCTTGATCAGTTTGAAGTTTTTCCGGAAGTGATCGGCCTTATTCCAGCTGAGACAGCCAAAAGAAATCTGGTCATGCCCATCCACAAGATTAAATCTTTCCTGACTCTGGCTATGGTTGACCCCACCGACTTAGAAGTGATTGAAGATATCAGATTCAGGACCGGACTGAGTGTTCAGCCAGTTATCTCCACCGAAACCGGTGTGACCAATGCCATCAACAAGTATTATGGAACCAGCGATGCCCTCAAAGTTAAGAAACTAATTGAAGATATTGAGCTGGCGGATGACACCCGGGTCAATGTGATCGATGAAAAGGAAATTGCTGAAGGCTCTGACTACGATGTGGCCGAGATGGAGCAAGCCAGCAACGAGGCTCCCATTATCACCCTGGTCAACCAGACGTTTATTGAAGCCATCAAGAAGGGGGCCAGCGATGTTCATTTTGAGCCTTATGAGCAGCAATTCCGCATTCGCTACCGGATAGACGGCGACCTGTATGAGGTGACTGACCTGCCTTTAAAATTCAGGAGTCCGGTTTTATCCAGAGTTAAAATTCTGGCCAATATGGACATCGCTGAAAAGCGTCTCCCTCAGGATGGAAGAATTAAGCTGCGGGTCAAGCTGGATAACGGGAAGAGAAAAGAAGTCGATATGCGGGTCTCCTCGCTTCCGACCATGTTCGGCGAGAAAATCGTGGCCCGTATCCTCGACAAAGAAATGCTCAAGCTCGACCTGACCCAGCTGGGCTTTGAGCAGGAGTCGCTCGAAATTTTCCAGGAAGCCATCCACCGGCCATGGGGCATTATCCTGGTCACCGGCCCAACCGGCAGCGGCAAAACCAATACCCTTTATTCTGCCATCTCCACGCTGAACACCATTGATGTCAATATTATGACGGCTGAAGACCCGGTGGAGTTTTATATCCCTGGCATCAATCAAGTCCAGATCAAGGAAGAAATTGGTCTGACTTTTGCCAATGCCCTGAGGTCGTTTCTCCGCCAGGACCCGGATATCATGCTGGTCGGTGAAATTCGTGACTATGAGACAATTGATATGGCCATCAAAGCCGCTCTGACCGGTCATCTGGTCTTCTCCACCATTCATACCAATGATGCCCCATCCACCATTGCCCGTATGATCAACATGAACGTTGAGCCGTTTTTAATCGCTGACTCGGTCGTACTGATTGTTGCCCAGAGATTGGTCCGTCGGCTCTGCCAGAAATGCTGTGAACCGCATGATCTGCCCAAAAGGGCGCTGCTCGATATGGGGTTTGGCGAAGACGAAATAGATGATCTGCATATTTTTAAGGCTCATGGCTGTGAGGCTTGCAATAATACCGGTTATAAGGGCAGGACGGCTTTATTTGAAGTGATGAAAATCAGTGATGAAATAAAAGAGATGATCCTTAATCG
>Ga0208825_1002481_pt1 | contig 12104 bp, 21 predicted proteins | sample AD_UKC113_MetaG_FD_184450 | JGI IMG/M metagenome (GOLD analysis project Ga0208825, IMG submission 184450) | Active sludge microbial communities of municipal wastewater-treating anaerobic digesters from Hong Kong - AD_UKC113_MetaG (SPAdes)... | ecosystem: Engineered > Bioreactor > Anaerobic >...
CAGGTACAAGGAGTATTGCGGCAACGCGGGAATGAAGCCGGTCTCCCAGGCCAATTTCAACAAAGAAATCGAGGCTAATTATCCAGGCGTTAAACGGTCAAGAGACAGACTCTCCAAACGCAGAACCTGGAAGGGTATCGTATTTTGTGAAGGGGGGAAGGAGCAGGAATGACTTGTTGCGACCGGCTTGACCGGGATGACCGGGTTGACCGGGTTGGGACCAGGTTTATGACCGGGGAAAAAGCGGGCCAGTTGGGCCTTGGACCGGGATGACCGGGTTTTTTCTATTCTTCGCGTTATAACCAGGGGTGAGATATATGTGGTAGAAAAAATAAAAATATATATAAGGACTCTATTTTACCCGGTCATCCCGGTTCCGCTGTCATACGCCTGTGGATATTATGGCCGAAAAACAAATAGTGGCCGCGATAATGCGGTATCTAAAGACTGTGCCGGAGTGCTTCTGCTTCAAGGAACATGGCGGCATGTACGGCACAGCCGGTCTCCCTGACATCATCTGCTGCATCGGCGGCCGGTTCGTCGCCTTTGAGGTCAAACAACCGTCGGGGAGACTGACCAAGCTCCAGGAAGCAACGATACAAAGAATCAAGGACGCTAAGGGCAAAGCCTACAAGGTTTCAAGCGTCGAGGAGGTTAAATCCATTCTCGCCAACTTGGAGGTGTAGCCTTTATGGAGAATAAATGTTTTGCGTTAGGCGGCCATAACCTCTGCCGGATACTCACTGTTTATGAATGCCCTGGAGCTGACTGCTCTTTCTTTAAAACCCCGGAGCAAGAGGCGGAATCGATTAGAAAAGCCAACGCCAGGCTGGCCAGCCTGGACAGAGCTTACCAGAAGCATATCGCTGATACTTATTACCGCGGCAAAATGCCCTGGCTTCAAGGCGGTGACGGCAATGACTGTTAAGGAGTACCTGACCCAGGCTTACCGCATCGACCAGCGCATCAACAGCAAGCTGGAGCAGGTCGCCTCCCTCAGGGACCTGGCGTCCAAGGCAACGGCAACCCTGTCCGATATGCCCCACAAACCCAATAGAAACACCGGCTCCATGGAAACCATCATCTGCAAGATGATTGACCTGGAGAACGAGATCAATAATGACATCGATACCCTGGTGGATTTGAAGCGTGATATTGTGACGATGATCAAAAGGATTGCGAATCCGGAATACCAGACCCTTTTGGATCTGCGTTACCTCTGCTTCAAGACCTGGGAGCAGATCGCGGTTGATATGGGTTACAGCCTGCAATATGCCTTCAGGATGCATGAAAAAAAACGCTACGGCAGGAGCTGGAAGCGCGTCCGCGACAGGTTTCTGGCCCAGCATCCGCTCTGCGAGGCGTGCCAAAAGGAAGGCAAATTGACAACAGCTGAGGAGGTGCACCATATAGTACCTTTGTCCAAAGGCGGGAACAACGCGACGGAGAACCTGATGAGCCTGTGCAAGTCCTGTCACTCGGCGATTACGGCCAAAGAGGGCGGGAGATGGGGATGAGACTATTCCCGCAAATAAAATCTTAGTCAGAACAAATCGCTGTGGGTTCCTGTACGTGTAAGGGTCAGAGTCAAAATATCTTTTTCAATTTTATATATGAGCAGCCAATCCGGCGTGATGTGGCATTCGCGATGACCGCCATAGCCGCCGGCCAGAGGGTGGTCAAGATATTTAGGAGGCAGAGGCTTCTCCTCAACAAGTAAGCGCAGCACCTCCTCGAAGAGCTTAACATCATAGCCGCGCTTAATAATGGTTTTGAAATCCCTTTTAAACCGGCTGGAGTACCTTATCTTAAGCATTTAAGTCCTCCATCAGGTCATCGACGCTGGTAAAGGTTTTGCTCATATTACGGTTGTTGTTGACATCGTCGATGGCCGCCAGGGTTTCCGCGTTAGGCTTTTCGACGCGCAGCTCAAAAGGGATGCCGCCGTAACGGACGGAATAGCGCAGAAACATATTTATCGCCGTGGACATGTTGAGTCCGAGTTCTGAAAAAATGGCGTCCGCCTGGCGTTTTAATTCCTCGTCGATCCGGATGTTTAAATTGGTGGTGTTAGCCATCGTATCAGCTCCTCTCTAACCTTGATTATAAAGCATTATATGCAATCATTCAATATAATATACTGAATTGCTTTACAACGTGATTACAAATTGCAAAATTTAATGGCCTGGGGGGTCAAAATCTTTACAACTCTGGCTGCGGGGAACGGGCGGCGGGTCACGCGCGAAAATTCGCGGTTTCAAGAGGGGGTATACCCCCGATTTTGTGTGCAAAGGCAGGTGATGAGGAATAGCCAACGGGCATGGCGGCGCGCGGATTGGGGCGGGACAGAGGAAAAAACCCCTGGCGGATAAGATACTGGAAGGCAACCCCGGCAAGCGCCGGCTTACCGTGGTGGAGTTTACCGATACCGCCGATTTGGAAGGCCAAAGTATGCCCCCGCCCCGGGAGTACCTGGCCGCTAAGCAGAAAAACGGCAAGGGAATGCTGGCGGTGGAAATATACGAAAAAACCTGGCAGTGGCTCTATGAGCGAAGGTGCGCGCACCTGATCCCCGCCCAGCTTTTGGAGCAGTACGCCATGAGCGTATCCCGCTGGATCCAGTGCGAGGAGTGTATCACCGAGTTCGGCTTCTTAGCCAAGCACCCCACCACCGGCAACGCCATTCCCTCCCCCTATGTGGCCATGAGCCAGAGCTTCATGAAGCAGGCCAACAACATCTGGTATCAGATATATCAGGTGGTAAGGGAGAACTGCGCCACCGATTACAAGGGCGCAAATCCTCATGACGATGTTGTTATGGAGCGGCTGCTCTCAGCCAGAAAAGGTGGTTAATTTGCAGATACAAAGAATAAAAGCCGAGCGATTAAACCCCGCGGCATATAACCCCCGCAAGGATTTAAAGCCGGGGGATAAGGAATATGAAAAACTAAAAAGATCCATTGAGGAATTCGGCTGTGTCGAATTGATCGTTTGGAACAAGAAATTTGTTAAAAGGCTGACCAAGGAAGAACGCAAGAAATGGGGCTATGCCGGCATCTGGGAAATGACAACGGTCAGGGCCAACAAGGAACACCCGGCTATGTTCCCGGTGGAGCTGCCCAGGCGCTGCATCAAGATGCACTCAGATAAAGGCGGTATTGTCTTGGAGCCTTTTTCCGGTAGCGGCACCACCATTATCGCGGCCGAGCAGACGGAACGCGTGTGCTATGCCATGGAGCTATCACCCGTTTACTGCGACCTGGCGGTTAAACGGTGGGAGGCGTTTACCGGGGAAAAGGCAATAAAGGCATAATGGAAATTCCATATTTTTAAATTATAATACTACTGAGAAGCAGGCAAACAGGAATTTTACAAAGGAGATGATTTTTGTTGGGAGCTAGTTGGCTGAATCTAGGAAGCATTGTACTTGGGCTGATTGCATGGATACTTCCGGTTGTTAATCTCGTGCAGCACAATAAGGCTGACCACAGGAACTGGGCTGTTTTTTCCGTAGCAAGTGTCAGTGCCTGCGCCATTTCACTGTGTATGCAAATTTTCTATACCGACCATCTTGTAAAGATAGAGGATTGGTCAGCACTTATGGATACTGCACATGCGGTGGCATTGGTCGCCATATTACTTCTTATAGTTACAATTATACTTAATGCAATTACATTGGGTGTATATTGTGAGAAAAAGTTAAAAGACCGATAAAATCCAACTAATCAGTGAGATTGTGCTAAATATATAGTAGGTTTTAACCACACCTTTACCGGAGTGGTTTTTTTATGCTCACTTAGGGGGGACAGAACATTGGATATACAGAAAATCCCCGCTTCACAAATCAAAGCGGCAAAATATAACCCGCGAAAAGACCTGAGCCCCGGCGATTCGGAATATGAAAAGCTGCGCCGGAGCATTGAGGAATTCGGCTATGTGGAGCCGGTGATCTGGAACAGGCGCACCGGCAACATCGTCGGCGGCCATCAGCGCTATAAGGTGTTGATGGCACTGGGCTACAAGGAGATTGATTGCGTAGTACTTGATATCGATGAACAAAAAGAAAAGGCGCTAAATGTGGCTCTAAACAAGATCACTGGCGAATTTGACATCCCGATGTTAACTGATTTGCTCAGGGACTTAAACCAGGATGGTTTTGACGTTTCCCTTACCGGTTTTGACGCGGCGGAATTAGACGCGCTGTTTAGGGATGATGTGCTGGGTGGTATCAAGGAGGATGCGTTCGATGAGCCGCCTCCTGAAAACCCCATCTCCCGGCCGGGTGATTTATGGCTGCTGGGACCGCATCGTCTGGTCTGCGGCGACAGCACCAAAGCGGAGACCTTTACCCCGCTCATGGACGGGAAAAAAGCCGACCTGGTGGTGACCGACCCGCCATATAACGTCGCTTATGAGGGAAGCGCCGGTACCATTCAAAACGGCAATATGGAAAGCGCCAAGTTTCACGCCTTCCTGCTGGCGGCCTACCGCCGCATGTATGAAAACCTGGAGGATGGCGGCAGTATCTATGTATTTCACGCCGACCGCGAAACGGTAAACTTCCGGACCGCTTTTACAGAAGCCGGTTTCTTCTGCCACCAGACCAGAAGCCAGGCCGCTGAGGTGGCGGCGGAGTTTTTAAACGGGAGGATCGAAAACTGCCGGGACAGCTACGATACCAAAAAGGTACATGCCCCGGACGGACGCGCCTGGAGGTTTATGAGCGACGGGAGCATCCGCGGGGAAGTAAAGGTAAACGGCAGAAGGATAAGCGCCGGGCGCGAATACAGCGTTGAGCTGGTAAGCCCGGTGCTTACCTACCGGGAGGACATCGAAACCCTGCAGGAACTGGTCAGGAAACTTCGCAGAGCCGGAGCCTTCACCAACCCCTCCTGCGGGATACATTATGGCAAGAGGAACGTTATGCTGAGTTATGTGGCATTTTTAGCTATATAGCACGCTCTAACTCTCACGGTTGATTGATTTTCTTCGCATAATATTCCACACTCATATCATCCCAATCAAGGGAAATATTTTTGTGGAGGTATCGAAATGAATCAACCAACCCCAAATCAATCACCGGTTCAAGCACTTGTCAACAGACTTGAATCGTATCTGGTGACACAAAATTACACCGTTGACACCCTACGGCACTACCGGCACGTCTGGCGACAGCTTGCCTGTTACGCCGATGAGAAAGGAATCGTAACTGCCGACGCCGAGTGGATGACGCAGTTTTTGCGCGAACATTACGGCATCAGCGATGGGAACTCGCTTACCAGAACGCAAAAAACCTATTACCGCGCCGCCGGTATGCTCTGCGATTTTCAGCGGTATGGGTATGTATTGCGTCGCAATCATACTAAGCGGGAGATATTCCCCCGGCGATACCAGTGCATATTTGAAGCAGCGGAGAAATATTGCGCACAAAACCGCATAGCAGAGAGAACGCGACGGCAGTTTAGCGTACACCTTCGCAGATTCGTATCCTTCTTGGAATCACGTAACCTGCGGATAGAAGCGATTGAGGTGGCTCATATGCGCGAGTATTTCCTTACGCTTGAGCCGCTGGCGAAGACCACTGTTGCCTTTGATCTTTATGTATTGCGTTCTGTTCTGCCCCTGCTGTTTGCGGACGGCGTCACCTCGTCGGATTTGTCATTGCTCTGCCCTTCGGTGCGCGTCCCAGCTGGAGCCAAAATCCCATCGGCATACTCGCCGGAAGATATTCAGGCAATTCTGGATGCCGTGGACAGGGAAAACCCGCAGGGAAAACGCGATTACGCAATCCTGTTACTTGCCGCCCGGCTCGGACTGCGTGTCGGCGACATCCGCGAACTGCGCTTTGAAAATATTCGCTGGGATACGGCTGAAATCCGTTTTATTCAAAGCAAAACTGGCAACGAGATCGTCCTTCCGCTTTCGGATGAACTTGGATGGGCGCTTATTGACTATGTGAAAAACGGACGTCCCATAACCGATAGCAAAGTCATATTTGTGCGCCACATCGCCCCATACGATGCTTTCGGGCGGGACAACAACTTGAACAACATCATTTCCAAATACTTTAAAGCAGCCAACATCCATGTGCCTCCGGGCAAAAGGCACGGAATGCATGTGTTCCGCCACAGCCTGGCGAGCAGCATGCTGGCAAATGGAACGCCGCTGCCGGTTGTGTCGGAAGCCCTTGGTCACAGCGAGACGAATACCACCGCCAGATATCTTAAAATTGCTGTAGAGCAACTGCGGAGCTGCGCATTGGAGGTGAGCGTGTGATGAAACCATGCAAAACTTCCTTCCAAAGCCCGTTTGCGGCGCATATTGAGGCGTTCATCACGCAAAAGCGAGCATTGGGATACCGCTACGGCGCAGAAGAACACCAGCTTCGCCGGTTTGATGTTTTTTGCGTGGAACAGAAAATTACCGAACCGACGCTGACAAAAGAATTAGCAGAACAGTGGATTGAAAAACGAGCCGGGGAAGCAGCCAAAAGCCAGCATCTCCGTTGTTCTGCAATCCGTCAGTTCGCGCTGTTTCTTTCGTCATGCGGGCTGGCGGCATATGTTTTGCCGGTTCGGAAGAACACGGTGTCCCAGAGTTATGCGCCGTACATCTTCGCCGCAGAGGAATTGGAGGCGATTTTTCATGCTGCCGACCAAATGACGCCTTGCACGGTATCACCGTTTATCCATGAAGTGATGCCGATGATCCTCCGGCTTCTATACGGCTGCGGTCTGCGGAGCGCCGAGGCGTGTCATCTCAAAAAATGTGATGTTTCGCTGGACGACGGTGTGCTCACCATCCTGAACGCAAAGAACGAAAAGGATCGTCTGGTGCCGATGTCCGATTCCCTTGCTGACAGATGCCGCGCGTATTCTGAGCGGATGGAACTCCTGTGCCCGGATACCGCATATTTCTTTCCGAACAAACGCGGTGGCTGCGTTGAACCGTTTACGATTTATACGTGGTTTCGCCGGTTTCTCTTTGAAGCAGGTATATCGCACCGGGGACGGGGCAAGGGGCCGCGTGTACACGATCTCCGGCACACGTTCGCCGTTCACAGCCTGCGAAAAATGGCCGGGAACGGCATGGATTTGTATTGTGCGCTTCCGGTGCTGTCCATGTATTTGGGACATGAGAATATTTCCGCGACCGAGAAATATCTTCGCATGACTGCGGCGGTCCACCCCGAAATCCTCGGACAGCTTCAGTGCGTTTACGGCAACATGCTGCCGGCGGCGGATTTGGAGGTGGCACAATGAAACCTTCGGATTTCGCTTACGCGCTGACGAAATATTTATCCGCTTATCTTCCCGGACAATGCAATGCCAGTGAAAACACTGTCTGCGCGTACAGGGATACGTTTAAGCTCCTGCTGCGCTTTGCTGATACGCAGCGAGGCATTTGTCCGGAACGTCTGACCCTCGCGGATGTTGACAAATCATTTGTTGAGGGCTTTTTGTCATGGCTTGAAACTGTGCAGGGCAACGCCGTGTCCACACGAAATCACCGGCTTGCGGGAATTCACGCCTTTTTCCGGTATTTGCAGAGCGAAAAGCCGGATATGATGCTTCAGTGCCAGCAAGTGCTCAGCATCCCGGTAAAAAGAACAGTGAAGGCAACCGTGAATTATCTGACGGTGGACGCGGTAAAAACCATTCTGTCCATGCCGGATACTTCAACCGTTTACGGAATGCGCGATCTCGCCTTGCTTGCTCTCCTTTATGACACAGGCGCGCGCGTCAGTGAACTCATAGAGTTAAAACCGAAAGATTTGCGTCTGGCCGCGCCGCCGGTTGTGACGCTCTTTGGCAAGGGCCGAAAATCTCGGCAATGCCCGCTCTCCTCAGAAATGACAGGTCATCTCGTGAAGTACTTGTCTGCTTGGGGTTTAGATGCTCCGGAAAAGTCTGATCATCCGCTGTTTGTCGGTCATAATGCCGAAAAACTGACACGGGCAGGTGTTGCATATATCCTCAGCAAATACGCATCCGCTGTCCGTGAGAAAGATGCAAGCATTATCCCAACCATAGTGTCGCCGCATATGCTTCGGCACAGCAAGGCCATGCATTTGCTTCAAGCCGGGGTGAATCTCGTATATATTCGAGACTGGCTGGGTCATGCCAGTATCAAAACTACGGAAATCTACGCAAGGGCAGACTCCGAAATGAAACGGACAGCCTTGCAGAAAGCGGCTTCCGCAGTTATGCCGCAGCAGAGTCGGCAATCATCATGGTCAGAAGACGTTGAGCTGATGAAGTGGTTGAGCTCTCTTGGTAAGTGAAAATGTTATGCAAAGTCATTTGACGGTTAAGCCGCTTGCTACGCGGCTTGCCGCCATTGACTCAGCATAACGTTCTTCTTGCCATAATGTATCTTATGCAAAGCTTCACATAAGATACATATTCACCTGGACGGCGCTAACCATACGCCCAGGAGCATCAGAAACTTTATCAACATTATCGCCAGCAAGAACGACCTTTTTTACAAGGCCCTGCAGATAGAACCGGAAAGGATGCGGTTCTGCAAGAAGATGGACGCGGCCCTGGTGGATAAAATGAACCAGCTAAAACCGAAGACGATGGCGGCGATAGAGGATATCTGGTACGCGGGTTACAACGAAAGCCGCGGCCGCCATTATCACAATAGCAGGTGCCATTTTTTGAACCTGCACAGCTTTTTTAACGGCCATCATACGGTTGAGCTGCGGGGCTTCAACAGCGAGCTGCACGCGGGAAAAATCAGAAGCTACATAGTTTTAGCCCTGGCGCTGAACCACCAGGCTTTGACCTAAAAGAGCGCCAGCGCTAAAAAGCCTCAGGTTGAAAACGAAAAGTTCGCCATGAGGACCTACTTGAACCGCATCGGTTTTATCGGGGACGAGTTCAAGAACTGCCGCGAGCACCTTTGCAAACACCTGGAAGGTTCCGCGGCCTGGCGGTTTCGCGCGGCATAGCTAAGGCGGCCTCCTGCTTATGGCGTTTACAATATACTATATTCTTAGGACAGGCCGCGCGAGGAGGAAGAGACGATGAGCGAGGAAACCAATAAAATATATTTGGCCTACGGCAGCAATTTGAACCGAGAGCAGATGGCCTGCCGCTGCCCCGACGCCAAGGTGCTGGGAAGTTCCAAGCTAAACGGCTACCAGTTGATATTTAGGGGAAGCAAGGCCGGCGCGGTTGCTACGATAGAAAAACGCAAGGGCGGCAGCGTTCCGGTACTGCTCTGGGAGATTACGGCCCGCGATGAGGAAGCGCTTGACCGCTACGAAGGGTATCCGATTTTGTACCGCAAGGAAACGGTCAAGGTGCGTTTAGACGGCCAATGGGTACCGGCGATGGTATATATCATGAATGAGGGCAGGCCGCTGGGTGTTCCGAGCAGGTATTACTACGACATTATATGGCGGGGCTATGCGGAGGCGGGCTTTGATACAACCGTCTTAAGCGAGGCGGTGCGGGAATCGGCGGTGGGAGCGCGAGCCAAGAACCGCTTATGACCGATAAAATCATCGAGCAGATATTAACCATTCGGGACAGTGGGGTAACCAACATGTTTGATGTAAAACACGCCCAGCGTGAAGCGTACCGCAAAGGTTACTATGAACTGGCCGTTTTCCTCGAGGAACATCGTAAGGAATACGCAAAATTCATTCTGACCGGGGAAAGCGAGTAAACCGGCAAGACAACAGAATCCGTTGGCATTTATGAAGGGACTTCAGCGATGAGGTTCCTTTTGTTACTGTTTAATTTTATGGAAGGAGGCGGCAAAGCTGCGCAGGCTGAAGAAATACCAACCCACAAGATTTATGGCCAATGGCTCGAAGTATGATAAGCATACCGCTGATAACGCCGTCACCTTTATCAATTGCCTGAAGCATACCAAGGGTGAATGGTACGGTTTGCCCTTTGACCTGATAGACTGGCAGGAGCAGATTATCCGCGACGTGTTTGGCGTCTTAAAGCCCAACAGCTGCCGGCAGTTTAACACCGCCTATGTCGAAATCCCGAAGAAACAAGGCAAATCGGAGCTTGCCGCGGCGGTTGCCCTACTTCTGACCTGCGGAGACTTTGAGCATGGCGGCGAAGTGTATGGATGCGCTTCAGACAGGCAGCAGGCCTCCATCGTATTTGATGTGGCGGTGGATATGGTGGAGCAGTGCCCGGCGTTAAAAAGCAGGATCAAGCCGGTGCTTTCCCAAAAGCGGCTGGTATATAAGCCGCTGGGGAGCTTCTAACCGGATCCCGGAAGAACTGGGCGGCGACCTGTACCTCATCAACGGCAACATGACCAAGCTGGCCGACGCCGGCGTGTTTGCCCTTAAAAATACGGCGGAAATGGAGGCAAGAAACCTTGAAGAAAAAATTCTGGAACTGGGTTAAGAACCAGGAAGGCCGGACCCTCTACCTTGACGGGGCTATAGCCGAGGAGACCTGGTTCGGCGACGAGATAACCCCTAAACAATTTAAAAACGAGCTATTCAGTGAAAGCACCGGCGGCGCGGAGCTTGGCGTTACCGCTGCTTCAGCAACGGCTATTACGGTAGATGAGATCATGGACCTGTTTTACAGCCTGAAATCACCATACCGTAAAAATGCTGTATTCGTGATGAACGATTCCACTGTCAAAGCCATCAGAAAATTAAAGGACGGAAACGGCCAGTATCTCTGGCAGCCATCGATTACCGCCGGACAGCCGGATACCATCTTGAACCGACCGGTTAAGACCTCGGCCTATGTACCGACCATCGCGGCCGGGGCAAAGACCATCGCCTTCGGCGACTTTTCCTACTACTGGGTGGCGGACAGGCAGGGCAGGTCTTTTCAGAGACTGAACGAGCTTTATGCCGCCACCGGGCAGGTGGGATTTAAGGCAACACAGCGAGTTGACGGCAAGCTGATTCTTCACGAAGCCATCAAGGTACTGCAGATGAAAGCGTAGGTGTGAGTTATGAGCAATGTAAAAAACTACACTGAGCAAGGCGGGGAGAAAACCGTCATCGGCGGAGAGCTTGAGATTGCGGTTGGCGGTAAATTTACCTTCGCAGGTACTGAACTTAAGCCTGCAGGAACTCAAGCTGACAGTACGGCATCAACGATTGAAGGCCTGGTAACCGATTTCAATGCCCTCCTCGCTAAGCTTAAAGCTGCGGGGTTAATGGCAGCCGAGTAATGAAAGGCGGTGGGCGTATTGGTACTTACTTTGGGGGAAGTAAAACTGTATCTAAAAGTAGACGGTGATGAAGACAATACGCTCATCACCGATCTCATAGGTGCCGCCGAGGAACTCTGCCAGGACATCCTGCGCTTTCCCTTGAGCGAATTTACCGAAGTACCGGAAACAGTCAAGCAAGCCCTGCTCTATGCCATCGGCAATCTCTATGAACTGCGGGAGGCAGTGGACATGAAAGCATTAATTGAGTTTATGACCAGGCTCTTGTTCGCCTACCGCCGGGAAGGGTGGTAATTATGAAGAAGCGCGATTTAATAGGTCAGATGCGGCAGCGGATTGCCTTGCAGGCCAAGACTATCACCAAGTCAGAAGGCATCCCCCTGGAAAACTGGACTACAGTTGCAACCATCTGGGCAGCAGTTGAAGACATATCGGGAAAGGAATACTTCCAGGCGGGGGCCATGCAGTCGGAGGTCACCACCCGGATTAAAATCCGCTACCGAACCTGGATAACTCCCTCAATGCGGGTACTATATGGCTCCCGGGTATTTCAAATTCTGTCGGTAATCGATAAGGATGAACGGCACCGCGTAATTGAACTGATGTGCAAGGAGGTGATCCCCGGTGGCGGGTAATATGACCCTGGAAGGTATGGACGAAATTTTAGATAGGCTAAAGGAACTGGGGCAAAGAGCCGCTCCGGCAGAGAACCAGGCCCTCTATGCCGGAGCCAAGATCGTCCAGGAAAACGCCAGCCAAGGAGCGCCTCGCAGTTTAGAGGCCAAGGAGCATCTGGCAGACAATATCGTGATTTCCGAACCAAAGCAGGATGAAAACGGCAAATACGTGGAGGTGGGGCCAAAGGCTCCCTTTTTTTATGGCAAATTTCTGGAGTACGGCACCTCCAAGATGACCGCCCGCCCTTTTAT
>Ga0208825_1002483_pt1 | contig 12098 bp, 10 predicted proteins | sample AD_UKC113_MetaG_FD_184450 | JGI IMG/M metagenome (GOLD analysis project Ga0208825, IMG submission 184450) | Active sludge microbial communities of municipal wastewater-treating anaerobic digesters from Hong Kong - AD_UKC113_MetaG (SPAdes)... | ecosystem: Engineered > Bioreactor > Anaerobic >...
AATTCGCGGCAATGGGAACAATCAGGGGAACCACAATGATGAGGGCGGAAAAGACATCCAGGAGGCTCCCTACAATGAGGAGAAACCCGTTGAGCAAAAGCAGGAAGCCGATCTTACTTTCGATGCGGGACTGAATGAATTCGAAGATCCGGTCGGGCACCTGCTGATCAATGAGAAAGCTGTTGAACGCCAGGGACGCCCCCAGGATCACGATGATCCCCCCCACCATCATGACCGTCTTCACAATGACCGAGGACAGGTCCCGGATGCGCAGCTCCCGGTGGATGACCACTTCCACCAGGAAGACGTAGAAGACCGTAACCGCCGCGGCTTCGCTCATCACGAGATACCCGCTGAAGATGCCCCCCAGCACCACCACCGGCAACAGGGCCTCCCACTTGCTCTCGTTGAGTGCCCCGACCAGTTCCTTGAGGCTGAACCGGAAGCGGCTCCCCGGGGCCTGAAACCGTGTCCCCTGGTACATGCTGTAGGCGCCCAACAGCGCCATCATGAACAGGCCCGGCAGAAGGCCCGCCAGGAACAGGTGGGAGATGTTGGCTTCGGCCACCATTCCGTACACGATGAGGGGCAGACTGGGAGGAAACAGGAGCCCCAGGCTCCCGCAGGTGGTCAACAGGCCCAGGGAAAAGTTCTCCCGGTAATGATCGGCGGTGAGGGCCGGGAAGAGAATCCCTCCCAGGGCCACGATGGTCACTCCCGACGCCCCGGTAAGAGCGGTAAAGAGAGCGCAGGACAGCAGCGCCACGACGGCGAGGCCTCCCGGGGCGCCACCCAGGAGCGCCGTGGACAGCCGGACCAACCTCCGGCTGGCCTTGCTTTCCGCCAAGATGTACCCGGCCAGGGCAAACAGGAACAGGGCGACGATCATGGGATTGGCGGCCAATCGGTACATTTCGATGATGACCACCGACAGGTCCGTCCCCAGGTACCGGAAGCAAAGGAGGGCCGCCGCGGAGATGACCACAAAGAGAGGGACCCCGGACAGGGTCAAGAAAAGCAGGCCCAGAACCGCCAAGAGGGTCATGGGTTCCCCCCTTTCGCCCCGAAGAGCCTCCCCGAGAGGCGGAACCCGAACCGGGCGGTCATCATGGCGAAGCTTACGGGGAAGATGAATTCCAACCACCAGTAGGGAATCCCGGAGAAGGCGAGGTCGCCTGCCGCCCGTTCGTTCCCCACAAAAATCCAGGCGGCATACAGGAGGATGGCGGAAACGGCGAGGCTGAAGCCGTCGCTGAGGTAGGGCAGGAAGCGGGCCGCCCGGGGGGGCAGCAGCACCGGGAGCAGAAGCACCTGGATGTGCTTGTCCTCGAGGGTGGCCCGAGCCGCCCCCAGAAGACTGATCCACAGGACCAGGTGCCTTTGCAGGGTATCCCCCCAGATAAAGCCCGTCGAGAAGAAATTGCGCAGGATGATTTGAAGAAGGGCAAAGCCCGCCAGAAAAAGAGTCAGGCCCACAAAGACCCACTTCTCGAAGTCATGGAGATGGTGGAGAGCTCTCCGGCAGGGGTTCAACGGCGGGACCGTCATTTGGGATTGGGGGAAGCCGTCCGGTACTGGGAAAGCCAAACCTTCACCTTCTGGAAAGTGTCCTTGGGAAAGTACTTGGGATCCAGGGCCATCACAGCCTCATCCCCCACTCTTTTGAATTCCTCGACTTCGGCCGCCTTGGGGGTAATCTGGGTGACGCCCCGCTTCAAAATCACCTGCAGGGATTCCGCATTGTCCTTTCGAGTCCGTTCCGTCAGGCGGCGCAGGTGCTTGTCGCAAACCTTTCGCAAGGTTTCCCGGAGAGGGGCTGGGATCTTGTCCAGGACCTTCTTGTCCAGGATCAGCGCCCCACCGATGTAGGAGAGGGGGAGATCGGTCACGTACTTGAACTGGGTGTACCACTGGGTGACCACGGCGTAATAGGGGGAATTGTACACCACGTCCAGGAGGTTGGTCTGGAGCGCCACCAGAACGTCCGGTGCATTGATGGCCACGGCGGAGACCCCGGTTTTCCGGATGAGCCCCTCGAGCATGGGAGCGTTGGCTTTGGCCCAAACCCGCTTGCCCTTGAGGTCCTCGAGGCTCGAGATGGGAGTCGTGGACATGAAATACAGGAAGCCAAGCTCCGGCCACCCCAACACGTAGAACCCCTTCTTTTCGAACCCCTTCTTGAGGTCCGACTCCATCCTGTCCAGAACGAAGTCCACCTCTTTGTAGTCGGCAAAGAGGAACGGCACTTGAAAGACCCGCAAATCGGGGCTCAGGTCCGTCAGGGCGGCGGCGGTAAAGGCCGCGGCATGGACCATGCCCACCCGGAGCTTGCGCAGAACGTCCTCCTCGTCCCCCAGCACGAAACCCGCATACATCTTGAACCCCACCTTTCCCCCGGTTTCCTTGAGGAGCTCTTCGTTCATCTCGTGAAAGATCTTCATGAGAGAGCTGTTCTCGGGGGCCATGGTGGCCAGTTTGATTTCATGTTCGGGCTTGGCTCCCAGGGCAGGCGAGGGCCAAACCGACCCCATGACCGCAAAACACCCCGTAAGCACGGAGAACAAGCAGGGAAGAAGCGCTTTCCCCTTAAACCATCGGACGATGGATCTACCGTTCCGGCTCAAAATACTCCTCCGTTTTGTCCAGCAACCACCGGGCCTTTTCTTTGGCCATGACATTGGAGAGGGTCATGTCGCTCCCTTCTTCCAGGGGGGCCGCCAACACCTCCTCGAGGGACCTGCGATAGAGCTCTCGATCTCCCACGGACCGGGCGTAGTACTCGGCCAGGTAGACTTTAAGCACAAGGTTCTTGTCTCCGGACAGCTCCCGGGCCCGGTCGAAATGGACCTTGGCCTGGGCGGGATTGCCCCCCAACACGGCGGGCTTGGAAGCCAGGTAGATCCCCCGGATGACGTGGGGTCCCCCGTAAAAATAGGTTTCATCCAACTCGAGGGTCCTTTTCATGGCGGCTTCCAGCATGGGAAGATCCCCCAGGGCTTCGACCTTCGAGGTGTTCAGAGCGATCCAGTTGGCCCACGCGTTGGTGGTCCAGAAAAGGGCGGGCACGTCCTTCTTCCCGCATTTTGCAAGCACTGCCGCAAACCCGTCCAGGGTGCCCGAGGAGGCTTCCTTGAAGTTCGTCTGCAAAGACTCGGACAGGGCCCGGAACCCGAAATCCCTGCCCCGGAAAAACAGGACGCTCACTTCTTCGGGGTTGCCCTGCCCGACCAGGGAGGATGCATATGAAACATAGGCCCGGCAGGCGGCAAGGAGCAACTCCCGGCTCCGGGGCTCGGCTTCCAGCAGTCCATCGAGGAGCATCAGGTAGGCGGGGGTTCCCTCCCGAATCACCCGGGGACTGGATTGCTTTCCCGCGGCATCGGCCACATCCCGAAGCGTGAGGGCCACGGTCGCGACCCGCAACTGCTTCACGGGTGCGCATCCCGCCACGAAAAGCAAGACCACCGTCCCCATGATGACGGCAAAAGACCTCGAGTGGATCGGCATGGCTTCACCTGGTTGAGGGTCTGCTTGCAAGTCTTCGCAGCACCGGCCGAGGACTCCGGATCGGGCGATTTCCGTGGACAGGGGGTGGGCCAAAGGTCCCCAAACCGCTCCATCCGGTTGAAACGACGGTGCGATGATTATTAGAATGCCCATCGGGCTTTGTCAAGGAAGAGAGGAACTCCCGGAAAACCCCCTCTCCCTTGACCCCCAAATTGTGGTAGTTACATCCGGTGGGAGAGGGGGAAGGCCGGAACGGTTCCATCCCCGCCGGGGGGATATCGGGATTCCCCAGACCTCTTCCCGGGGGGAGAAGACCCCGAAAGCACCTTGCATCCCGGAGGCCCACCGGCGCACATGGAATTCAAACCGAGGGACTCTTGACGGCCATTTCCCCGTCCACCGGCGATCCCGGCGGGCGGGGACGGCGTCCGGCCCCTGCAGGACGGTCCGCCTGCAGGGGCGGGCTTTTTGCACACCCTTGCAACCGGGAAAGTCGCTCCACCATGGGTATCATCGTCTTCGTTAGATAGGCACCGTTTGCTTTGACCCGCGCACAGGAGTCATGATGGAAAAGGATCCTTCGATGGAGGACAGAAAGAAATCCACCCGGGCCGTTCACCTGGGGGGAGTGAAGAGCTCGGTCTACGGGGAGGTGGTCCCGGCCGTCTTTCAAACCTCGACCTTTGCCTTTCCCAGCGCCGAAGAAGGGGCGGCCCGGTTTGCAGGCGAGAGGCCGGGGTTCATCTACACCCGCCTGGCCAACCCCACGGTGCGGGTTCTCGAGGAGGCCGTTGCCTCCCTGGAAGGCGGCAGCGGGGGCGTTGCGGCGTCCACGGGAATGGGGGCGCTCACCACCACGTTCCTGGCCCTTCTCGAACAAGGGGCCCACGTGGTGTCCACGGATTCCATTTACGGGGCCACTCACCTCTTCCTGGAATCGGACCTTTCCCGTTTCGGGGTCCGCACCTCCTTCGTAGACACCTCCAACCCGGAGATCCTTCGAGATGCCCTGGGTCCCGAAACCCGGCTGGTGTTCATCGAGACTCCCACCAACCCCACCATGAAGATCACGGACCTGGAAGCCGCCGCCCGTATGGCCCACGAACACGGAGCCCTCCTGGTGGTGGACAATACCTTCGCCAGCCCTTACCTGCAGCGGCCCCTTCGGTGGGGGGCCGATATCGTGGTCCACAGCCTCACCAAGTTCCTCAACGGCCACAGCGACGTCCTGGGGGGCATGGTCACGGCCAAGGACCCCCAGCTCCTTTCCCGGCTTCGCAAGGCAAGCAGCACGTACGGCTCCACCATGGACCCTCACCAGGCCTGGCTCATCCTCCGGGGGCTGCGGACCCTGGCGTTGCGCATGGAGCGAGCCCAGGAAAACGCCCTGCGCCTGGCCCAATACCTTGCCGGGCATCCCAAGGTGACCTGGGTGCGCTACCCGGGCCTCCCGGATCACCCGCAGCATGCCGTCGCCCGAAAGCAGATGGAAGGCTTCGGCTCCATGATCTGTTTCGGGGTGAAAAACGGCTATGAGGGCGGCGTCACCCTGATGGATCGCGTGCGGCTGATCACCCTGGCGGTCTCCCTGGGGAGCGTGGAGAGCCTCATCGAGCACCCGGCGTCCATGTCCCACGCGGCCGTGCCCTGGGAGGAACGGCAGCAGGCGGGAATCCTGGATGAGCTGGTGCGTCTCTCCGTGGGATGTGAAGATTTCGAAGATTTGCGCCGGGACCTGGATCAAGCCCTGTCCCAGGTCGGCAAATAAGGCCTAAATCGAGCGATTTGACCGGGACGAATCTTGTTTCGGCGTTCCCGCCCAGGCGGGAATCCGGAAAGAGCGTGCATACCCAATGGATGCCCGCCTTGGCGGGCATGACGCCCGGATGCTCTCGGAATCGCTCAACTCAGGCAACGGCTTGTCCGCCCAAAGGCCCTGCACCTTCCCCGGCCTCAGGAATCGATCCCCGGCTGGGGTTCGATCCCTTTTCCATAGGCGTGCTTGATCTCGACCACCTCGCTCACCGTGTCCGCCGGCTCGATTGCTCTTGGGTGTGCGTCCCGCCCCGTGAGCACCAGGTGCATGCGGGGAGGCTTTGCGCCGATCAGGTCCAGGACCTGCTCCAGGTCTACCAGCCGAAGATGCAGGGTGTTGTTGATTTCGTCCGGAATCAGCAGATCGACCCTCTCGGAATTCAGCTTTTCCCGGGCGATTTCTACGGCCTGCTGAGCGGCCTTTCGGTGTTCCTCGTAGGGAAAGGGGGTCCCCTGGATCCCGCAAAACCCATTCCCGTGGGAATGACCTCGACGTCGCACTCGAGCTTTCCCAGGCCGTCCCACTCCCCCGTGTATAGAGATCCTCTTTCATGAACTGGACCATGGAAATCTTCATGCCGTGGCCGCAGGCCCGAACCGCCATGCCCACGGCCGAAGAGGTCTTTCCCCTTTCCGTTTCCCGTGATCACCACCACGAGCCCCGCCCTCTTTTCCGGCTTCAAATGCTGGATGGGCAGGTCCGGATGGAGACGCTGCAGTCTCTTCATCCCTTTTCCCTTCCAATTCCTGTTCCCGTGTACCCCCGGGACCCAGGAACGCTCCTCCCTGCCGTCCGATCCGAAAGCCCTTTTCTCGATCGACCAATACCAGTATGTTAAGCATGACCCTTCCGGGGGAGAGCCCACGGGAGGGAGGATGGTCGGCCCCGCACCGCCGGAGATCGCCGGGGGGGGCCGTGCCGTTGTCGAACCCATTTGGAAACGGCCGTGAGAAAATGTTCGTCTGGACCGAATATATCAAAATCTTTACCGCTCTCCTGGTGATCGTGAATCCCATCGGGGTTCTGCCCATCTTTGTCAGCCTGACGGGTCACCAGTCCGCCAAGGAACGGCGGCGCACGGCCCTGGTCAGTTCCGTCACCATGGGGGTGGTCCTCATGGCGGCGTGCCTCCTGGGAGATTCCCTCCTGCGGTTTTTTGGAATCAGCGTGGCTTCCTTTCGGGTGGGAGGAGGCATCCTGATTCTGCTCATCGCCGTTGCCATGTTCCACGCGCAGCCCAGCGCCAGCAAGCAGACTCCCGAAGAAGCCGCCGAAGCGGGGGAAAAGGCCGACGTCGCCGTGGTCCCCCTGGCCGTTCCCCTGCTTTCAGGTCCCGGAGCCATCAGCACCGTCATCATCTACGCTCACCAGTTGCCGGACTGGAAGCATGCGGGGCTGCTCCTGGCCGTGTGCCTCCTGGTGGCCCTCACCGTGTGGTTGACCCTTCGGCTCGCCATCCCCATTGGAAACGCCCTGGGAAGGACGGGAATCAACATCGTGACGCGACTGATGGGGTTGATATTGGCCGCCATTGCCGTCGAGGTTCTCGTGGGCGGGGTGACGGTCCTATTGCCCGGTCTTGTCCAACGGTAGGCATCGGACCCGATGCCTCTTCCCAACAAAAGAACGGCTTCTTCTAGCCAATACCCATCGTCACTTTTATATTAGTAGTGTTTTTGGCCCGGCCGCCGCCCCATGGGCGCGGGTCGTCTTCATCCCGACACACAGGGGTCCGGCGGGATCCCGGGAGTTCGGCACTCCGGTTCCTCTTTCGTCTTCCGAATCTTCGGCAAGGACTCCCGTTTCCCAAACCGCTTGATTTCCCTATTTCCACGAGGAAAGGACTGGTCATGCCGAGAAAAGAGATCGATCTCCCTCACCGGGTGGAAACCCTCTCGATCCTGGATGAGAACGGAGTCCTCGACAAGAGCCTGGAACCCGACCTTCCCGATGATCTTCTTCTGAGGCTCTATCGGGCCATGATCCTGGGCCGTAGATTCGACGAACGAATGCTGATACTTCAGCGCCAGGGTCGTATCGGAACCTTTGCTCCCATCAAGGGGCAGGAGGCTTCCCAACTGGGAGCCGTGGCCGCTCTGAAACCGGAGGACTGGATGGTCCCTTCCTTTCGCGAGGGAGCCGCCCAGGTCTGGCGGGGGCAGGATATGGAGAGTCTTCTCCTCCTTTTCGGAGGCTACAATGAAGGGGGAGTCATTCCCCCGGGAGTCAACAATCTGCCCATCTCCATTCCCGTGGGCAGCCATACGCTGCACGCCGTCGGCCTCGCCTACGCGGCCCGGTATCGCAAGCAGGAGCAGGTGGTCATGACCTTTTTTGGGGATGGAGCCACCTCCGAGGGGGACTTTCACGAGGCCATGAATTTTGCCGCCGTGTTTCGGGCACCGGTGGTCTTTGTCTGCCAGAACAACCACTGGGCCATCTCCATACCCCGCAGCCGCCAGAGCCACTCGTCCACCCTGGCCCAAAAGGCCCTCGCCTACGATATGCCCGGCATCATGGTGGACGGAAACGACGTCCTGGCGGTCTACACGGCGGCCCGGGAGGCCGTGGATCGCGCCCGGGCCGGGGGAGGCCCCACCTTCATCGAGTGCGTCACCTACCGCATGTCGGTACACACCACGGCGGACGACCCCAAGAGGTACCGCAAGGATGAAGAAGTCGAAGAGTGGGCCAAGCGGGATCCCATCCTGCGATTTCAAAAATACCTGATCGAGAAGGGACTCCTCACCGAAGAGACCGTCCAGTCCATCGAGGAACAGGTACAAAACGACATCAAGGGAGTCGAGGCTCGATGGGAGAAGAGGATCCAGGGGCCGTTGGACCCGTTGAAGATGTTCGACCATGCCTACGCGGAGCTGCCTCCGAGCGTGCTCGAGCAGAAGGCCGAACTGGCGGCCGAACTGCGGGAGCAGCAGGGAAAGGCAGGCTCCTGAGGGCGCCTCCATCGTCGGTCTTTCCCCCGAATAACGGGAAGAGCACGAAAGACACAAAGGACGGAAACGGCATGGAGGGTCCGGCGGCCGGCCGGACTCGGGGGGCTGTCGAGGCTCCCGGCATTGCGGGATCGTGAGGATCAGCCCCAAAACATCGACCAACCATGGGAGTCGGGCGCTTCCCGTCGGCTTCCATCCGGGATAAAAGGAGAGGACGGCCATGGCAAAGCTCAACATGGTGCAGGCCATCAACCTGGCTCTGCAACAGGAAATGGAAAAGGACGACCGAGTGATCGTCCTGGGAGAAGATGTCGGGGTGGACGGGGGGGTCTTTCGCGTGACGGAAGGGCTCATCGAGAAATTCGGACCCGAGAGAGTGGTGGACACTCCTTTGGCCGAATCCGCCATTGCCGGGATGTCCATCGGCATGGCCGTCTACGGGCTTCGTCCCGTCTGTGAAATGCAGTTTTCGGGATTCAGCTACTTTGCCATGCACCAGATGGAATCCCACGCCGCCCGCATGCGATGGAGGTCCATGGGACGCTTCCACGTGCCCATGGTGCTTCGTTGTCCCTACGGGGGCGGGGTGCGGGCCCTCGAGCACCATTCGGAAAGCCGGGAGGCCTACTGGGCTCATACCCCGGGGCTGAAAATGGTCGTCCCGTCGGGACCGCGCAACGCCCGGGCCCTGCTCGTCAGCGCCATCCGCGACCCGGACCCCGTGGTCTTTTACGAACCCAAAGCCGTTTACCGGGCTTTCCGGGAAGAGGTCCCCGAAGAGGAAGAAACCCTGCCCATCGGGAAATCCCGGTTGGTGCGGGAGGGCGGGCACGTCACCCTCATCTCCTACGGGGCTTCCCTGCGGCCCACCCTCGAAGCGGCTTCGGACCTTCACGACAAGGAGGGAATCGAGGCGGAAGTCATCGACCTTCTGACCCTCTCGCCCCTGGACGACGAGCTCTTTGCCGCCTCCGCCCGGAAGACCGGTCGGGTGGTTGTGGTCCACGAGGCGCCCCGCTCCTTTGGTCCCGGCGCCGAGGTGGTGGCCCGCCTGGTGGAAAAATCCTTTCTGTACCTGGAGGCTCCCGTTCGGCGAGTGACGGGCTACGACCTGGTGATTCCCCTCTTTCAACGGGAACAGCAGTATCTGCCCAACGCACCGCGGATTGTCCGGGCCGTTCACCAAGTCCTGGACTCCTAGGTCATGGTCGAGGTTGAAAGGCCGTTTTGAACCGTTAAGGAGGAGGTATGCCGAAGGAATTCAAGCTTCCCGATTTGGGGGAAGGCATTCACGAAGGGGAAATCGTAGAGGTGCTGGTGGCCGTAGGCGACAGGGTCCGGGAGGGTCAAACCGTCCTGGTGGTGGAAACGGACAAGGCCACCACGGAAATCCCTTCCCCGGTCACGGGGACCGTTCACGAGATCCGGGTCAAACCCGGAGATACCGTCCAGGTCGGCAGTGTGCTCATCACCTTCCTGGAGGAGGGGGACACGAAAGGGCCGACTTTCGGGGTCCAGGTCGGGGAAAAGACCGGGCAGACAGTAGTGCTCCCCGGCGAAGGCGGGACGGAAGCGGCGGCGGTCGGATCCCCGGCAAAGGATCTTTCGGCGGCGCCTCCCACCTCCGAGGGGCCCGTTCCGGCCTCCCCGTCCACCCGGCGGCTGGCCCGGGAGCTGGGGGTGGATCTTCGCCGGGTGACCCCGACGGGTCCTGCCGGGCAGGTGACGTCCGAGGACGTTCGAGCCTATGCGGAATCTGTGAAGAGGGCTCCCGAGGCGCCCCCGAAACCGGCACCTCCCACGGGTGCGCCCCCACAAGTCCCGCCGGAACCGGAGATGGCCGCCCCATCGCCGGAAGCCCCGTTTCCGGCAACCGTCGAGCGCATGCCCCTTCGATCCGTTCGGCGAACGACTTCCCGCCAAATGGCCCGCTCATGGTCGCAAATTCCCCACGTCAGCCACGAGGAAACGGCGGACATCACCGAACTGGACGCCCTTCGCCGGAGGCACAAGGGGGAAATCGAGGCCGCGGGAGGGGCCCTCAGCCTCACGGTCTTCCTGCTCAAGGCCGCAGCGGCGGCCCTCAAGGCTTTTCCCCGGTTCAACGCGGTCCTGGATACGGATTCGGAGGAAATCCTTCTCAAACGCTTCTACCACATCGGAGTGGCCGTGGACACGGACCGGGGCCTGATCGTGCCCGTCATCCGGGATGTGGATCGCAAGAGCATCACCGAGCTCGCCCGTGAGCTTCGGTCCCTGGCTCAAAAGACCCGGGAAGGCAAAGCAGGCCGCGAAGACATGACCGAGGGCACTTTCACCATCACCAATGTGGGAGCCCTGGGAGGAACGGGGATGAGTCCCATCATCAATTACCCTCAGGTGGCCATCCTCGGTACGGCCCGGGCCCGGTTGCAGCCCGTGGTCCGGGGGGACCTCGACCGGTACGAGATTGTCCCCCGGTTGATTCTTCCGCTGGTCCTGACCTTTGACCACCGGGTGCTCGACGGCGCCGACGCCGCCCAATTTCTGAAATTCGTGGTGGACGTTCTCGAAGACCCGGGCCGGATGCTCCTGCAGGTTTGAAGCACCCGAGGAGACCGTAGGCCCCAGGAGGCAAATCGCACATGGTGATGGGGGAATTCACCCAAGACACGGAACTTCTCGTCATCGGAGGAGGACCGGGAGGCTACGCCGCCGCATTTCGAGCCGCCGACCTGGGCATGGACGTGACCATGGTGGACCCCGCCGGCCGCCCGGGAGGCGTCTGTCTCTTCCGAGGCTGCATTCCGTCCAAGACCCTCCTCCACGTGGCGGAACTGCTTCGTGACGCCCGGCAAGCCAAGGAAATGGGGATCTCTTTTTCGGAGCCGGAAATCCGGCTGGAAAGTCTTCGAGACTGGAAGAACCGGGTCATTGAAAAGCTGGCCTCGGGACTGGCGGTCGTGAGCAAGAGGCGCGGGGTCCAGGTCCTCCAAGGGCGGGCATCTTTTGAATCCTCCCAAATGGTGCGGATTGTCGGGGGCGAAGTCAGCCACGTGCGTTTCAAACACGCGGTCATCGCCACGGGGTCCCGGGCCGCCGGGCTTCCCGGCCACCCGTTCCGCAAAGGAAGCCGCGTGATGGGCTCTACGGCCGCCCTCGAACTGGGAGAGATCCCTCAGCGGCTCCTGGTGATCGGCGGAGGATATGTGGGCATGGAACTGGGGTCCGTGTACGCGTCCCTGGGAAGCCGGGTGACCGTGGTGGAATGGAACGAACGAATCATGATGGGGGCCGACGGGGACCTGGTCCAGGTCCTGTCGTCGAACCTCCGGGAACTTTTCCAGGGCATTCATCTCCGGACCCGGGTGGTGTCCCTCGAGGAAACGGAGCGCTCGGTGGAGGTGGCCTTCGAAGGCAACATCGATCCCCTCGAGCAGAGTTTCGATCGCGTGCTGGTGGCCGTCGGCCGTCTTCCCAACACCTCGGACCTGGGGATCGAAAAGACCGGGGTCGCCCTGGATTCCCGGGGATTCATTCGGGTGGACGAACGGATGCGCACGGCCGACGAGAAGATTTATGCCGTAGGGGACGTGGCGGGAGGCGTCATGCTGGCCCACAAGGCCATGCACGAGGGTAAGATCGCCGTCGAGGTCATCGCGGGCCGGCCTTCGGCCTTTGACTTTCGAGCCGTTCCGGCGGTGGTCTACACGGACCCCCAGGTGGCCTGGTGCGGCCTTACCGAGGAGGAGGCCCGCAGGACCGGCCGACCCGTCCGGGTTTCACGGTTCCCGTGGTCCGCCTCGGGGCGGGCCGTTTCCCTGGGCTTTCTCAAGGGCATG
>Ga0208825_1002489_pt1 | contig 12072 bp, 13 predicted proteins | sample AD_UKC113_MetaG_FD_184450 | JGI IMG/M metagenome (GOLD analysis project Ga0208825, IMG submission 184450) | Active sludge microbial communities of municipal wastewater-treating anaerobic digesters from Hong Kong - AD_UKC113_MetaG (SPAdes)... | ecosystem: Engineered > Bioreactor > Anaerobic >...
CCGCCTACGTGATCTTCCCCGACGCCACCCTGGCGGCCATCGCGGCGCGCGCCCCCCAGACGCTGGACGATCTGACCGGCATCAGCGGCATGGGCGCCACCCGGCTGGAGCGCCATGGCGCCGAGGTGCTGCGCGTGTGCCAGTCGGCGCCTTGAGCGCCCGGATGGCCCCGAGCCGCTTGCGGCACACCGGCCGCGGCGCGCAGAAAGTCACGCCGGCGCGCACCGACAAGAAGCGCGGCACCGCGTTGTGCAGCGCAGTGTGAACCACTGCACAGACAACGCGCCGAACTTTCACCACAATCGGCCCCGCATGGCAAGCCCGTGCAAACCAGAAAGCGCACCATGACCACCGCCCCATCGACGCCCACGCGCAGCCTCCTGACCCGGGTGCTGACGGCCATTGCCGCCCTGATGCCCGCGCGGCGCGGGCCAGCCGGCGCCGCGCCCGCGGCCGCCGCGTCCGCGTCCCCCGCGCAATGGGCCCGGCTGGCGCAGGCGGCAACGCGCTTTTTCGACGCGCGCGGCCTGGCGCCCGAGCATCCGGGCGCGCCCTGGCCCGAGGCCGGCGCCCGCCTGCTGCACAAGGGCCAGCGCCGCTACCTGGTGCATGCCGCCCATTGGCAGGCGCCGCGCGTCGACGCCGCCACCGTGCAGGCCGTCATCCGCGCCGTGGCCAGGCACCAGGCCACGGCCGGCATCCTGCTGTGCGCCGGCGACGTGTTTACGCCCGCCGCCCGCGCACTGGCGCGCGAAAACGCCATCCTGCTGCTCGACCCGCGCCAACTGCAGCCGCCGCAGCGCGCCGGCGATGGCGCCGCCGCCCCCGCCGCAAAGCCCGCGCCGAGCGCCTCGCGCGCCGGTCCCGCGTCGACGCTGGCCGCCCCGTTGACTCCGCCGCCCGCGCCCGCTGCACCGCGGCGCCCCGTCCTGCGCCCCGTCCTGCGCCCCGACCACCAGGTGCGCGGCCGGCGCGACTTCATGCCCACCGTGCCCATCGCACCCAGCGAGCTGGCCGCGCCGCGCTGCGCCAGTTGAGGCGCTGACAAGCCATCCCATCCCTGCCCACGAGCGCGAGCCCGCGGGCGTGCGCCGGCGCAGGCCCGGCGCCATGCCCAGGAAAACCGCCGGCCCATTGGCCAAAATGGACCAATGGGGTATATTGGCCCCATCGGTTCACATGGAGCTCGTCATGACCGCCGCCCTGGTCCTGTCCCCCGCCGCCGTTCAAAGCCTGCCGCGCACCCCCGCTTCCGACGTCAAGAAGCTGGGCTGGCGCGGCGTGATGCGCACCGTCGGGCGCGAAGGCCGCGTGCTGGTCACCAACCACGACCAGCCCGAGGCCGTCATCCTGTCCACCGACGAATACCAGCGCCTGGTGCAGGCCGCCGCCGCCAACCAGGGCCGCCAGGACGACGCGCTGGCCACCCTGCGCCGCCAGTTCGACGAGCGCCTGGCCGCGCTGGCCGCCCCCGCTGCCGGCGCCGCCCTGCGCGCCGCGTTCGGCCAAGCCCCGGCCCTGCACGGGCAGGTGCGCGCCGGCCAGACGCATTGAGCAACGCCCCTCCTTTAACTATCAATTCAATAGCTGCTTGCGCTTGATTGGCGGGCGCAATCACCCCATTCGCCCCATGCCGCGCCCCGTCCTCTACGTGCTGGCCGGCGTCAACGGCGCGGGCAAAAGCTCCATCGGCGGCCATCTGCTCACGCGCGCCGGGCTGGCCTGGTTCAACCCCGATGCGTTTGCGCGCGAACTGGCCGCAGCCACCGGGTGCGATCAGACCAGCGCCAACGCCGCCGCCTGGACCGAAGGCATGCGCCGGCTGGACGCCGCCGTCGCCGGGGGCCAGAGCTTTGCCTTTGAAACCACCCTGGGCGGGCGCAGCGTGCCCGCCCGCATCCGGCACGCCAGCCGCACGCACGACGTGCTGGTGTGGTTCTGCGGCCTCGACTCGCCCGAGTTGCACCTGGCGCGCGTGCGCCAGCGCGTGACCGCCGGCGGCCACGACATCCCCCAGGCCAAGGTCCGCGAGCGCTGGCACAGCGCCATCGCCAACCTGATCGCCCTGCTGCCCCACTTGGCCGAGGTGCGCGTGTTCGACAACAGCACCAGCGTGGCGCCCGGCCAGCCGGTGCCCGACCCGACACCCGTGGCCGTGATCCAACAGGGCCGGCTGGCCTGGCCGGCGGCCGACGACGCCGCGCAACTGGCCCGCACGCCCGACTGGGCCAAGCCGGTGCTGGAGACCGCGCTGACGCCGTGACGGATGCGGCCTCGACAGGCCGTCATCGCGCAGAAAAAAGCCCGCCATGATCGGGCGGGCTTGAGAAACGGAGTCGGGCCGCCTCAGCGCAAGCGAGCGGGCCGCGCGCGAGCGCCCTGGCGCATGGCCGCCATCAACCCGAGTGCCAGGCTCAGGCCGATCAGCGCCCAGTTGCCCAGGCTTGGGACGGGTGCAACGGTCGTCGGCGGCACCACAGCCGCGGGTGCGGCCCAAAGGCTGGCGGGCGCAACCCGTGTGCCGCCGTCATCCCACGTGGCCGAGTTGTCCGCGGCCCAGCTGCCCGACCCGGCGAGGGTGTAGTTGAACCGGTAGAAGCCGTTGTATTGGACGTCATTGCCCTGGTCGTTCTGGAAGATGCCGCTGACCGTTCCGGCAACGCTGCTCGGCATGGCCGTGGTTTCGTACCAGCCGGTGGCGCCGTTCAAGGTGGCCGGGCTTGCGAAGTTGGCGGTCAGATTGAGGTTGAATTCGACATAGGTCCCGCCCGAAATGTTGGCTGGCCCGCTGGGGTTTGGTACCGGCCAGAAACGGGCTGCGTTCAAGCTGTCTCCATTGCCGCCGGCGACTGTCAGCTGAAACTGGGTGTAGCCGGGTTGCCAACCACCGGTGATGGTGGGGGCGGCACTTTCCAAGTAGTACTGGATGAAGCCGTTGTTGGTGTTGTTGGGGTTGCCCCAACCGTCGCCATTGGCGGGGAACGTGGTGAAGTACCAGGCAGTGCTCAACAGGGTCAAGTCACTGCCATAGGCTGCCGGAGCGGAACTGGTCACAGTGAGGCTGCCGTCCCGCGCGTTGGCGCGCGTCGTGCGAACGGGGGCAGGGGAACTGTTGGAGGCGGTCTGAATGGTGTACGGCCCCCCGGTGGCATTGACCTGATTTTGCGCGTCGGCCAGGGTGGCGTAGCGGGTGACGGTGCCGCTGTAGGTGAAGTTGTCGTAGCCGACGTTCAGCGGCACGGCCTGGGCCAGGCCGGCGCAAGTCAGCGCGGCGACGGCCAGACCGGTACGAAATGCGGATTGATGCAACATGGCGCTTTTTGAATGAAGGTTGACAACGGTTGGGACGACAACCGGCGTGTGCCATGTCAACACTCCTGCGATGTGTGATGGCTTGGATGCCGATTTTCAGCATGCCACAGGATACGTCATATGTATCCAATTGCATTGTTTTCACCGCCTTTCATCCATGATCCGTGACTTACGACACGCAATTCGGGGGGTCAAGGCGGACTTTCGACCACACTTCCAGTCGCAACATTTCCCCCAATGAGGGTCTCCTCCGGAGCGCTCGCCGTCAGGGGAAACTGGGGGGGAAACTGGGGTCAGATGAACATTTCCACACAGGGAAACTGGGGTCAGATGAACATTTCCGCACTGAATGACACGCTTCGATCAGCCGCGCGATCCCGCCCATTGCCTGCCAGTGTTTGAAACCGGCCTCGCATTGCGCGCGCACGCAAGTACCAAAGCGGTGTCAATTTCAGCCAGGTATTGATGCAGCGCGACGCAGCCCAGGCTGCCTTGCCCAATGGCCAGCTCCCGCTTGCCGCCTGCAATCGGGCGGCCGATCCAGGGCCTGCGCGCCAGCACCTGGATGGCCTCAAAGATTTCTTGCAATCGCCCGCAAACGGCGGCGACTTCAAAACCCGTCAGGTGTTCGAAAAAGCGATCGAAGTCGTCCAGCACCTCGGGCGCCCCTTCGATCCGCGTCATGGTCAAGGCGCCGGTACGCGGGCCTTGGGTTGGCATGGCGCCTTGCCGGCGGCGCGGGCTTGCAGATAGGCCTTGGCCTCATCCCATGGCACCGAGCGACCGGACTGCTTCAACGCAGCCCAGCGCTCGTCGGCCAGGCGATGCAGCGCCGCATCCGCCTGGGCGCGCTCGACCGCGTCGGCCAGGGTCTCAAGACTGAGCGCGTGCGCTGTCTTGCCCGCCTGCTCGGCCACGGCCGCGATGCGGGCTTTCAACCGCTCGTCGGTGCGGATGGTGGTGGTGGGCATGATCTCGGCTGGCTTGGGGCCGAGAGTCAGTCAGGCAGCAGCGCATTTGTGCTGCACGCCCAGTTACTGCACAAACCCCATCCCCCGCTGCTCGCGCACCTCGGGCTTGATGCGGTGCTCGGCCTCCAATTGGTCGAGAAACTCGTCGGGCGAGAACTCGGTGGCCAGGATGTCGGTCTGGCGCTTGACGGCGGCGAAGTCGCCGGGGCACAGCTGCTCCAGTTTCGATAGTCGTCGGCGCGCGTCGGGCGTGAGCAGATCGGCCTTTCCGCTCAAGGCTTCGGTGACGAACATGCGCTCGCGCTGCTCGGCGCTGAGCGGCTTGAACTTGATCTTGAAGGTGAAGCGCCGCAGCGCCGCCTGGTCGATGCGGTCGAGCAGGTTGGTGGTGCAGATGAAGACGCCGTCGTGGCGCTCCATTTGTTGCAGCATCTCGTTGACTTCGGTCACTTCGTAGCTGCGCTGCGCGCCACGGCGGTCGAGCAGAAAGCTGTCGGCCTCGTCCAGCAGCAGCACGGCTTTTTCTTCGGACGCCTCCCTGAACATGGCGGCCATGTTCTGCTCGGTCTCGCCGACGAACTTGCTGACCAGGTCGCTGGCCTGCTTGACGATGAGGGGCTTGCCCATCTGCTCGGCGATGTATTCGCCCAGCGCGGTCTTGCCGGTGCCGGGCGCGCCGTAAAAGCACAGCGCGCCGTGGCCGCGCGCCTTGAGCGCTTCGACAATGCGCGGGATCTCGAAGCGGCTTTCGACGTTGAGCATGCCCAGGTCGTAGGTGGTCACGGTCTTGCGCTTGCGCGCGGCGCCGCTGTCATCCACGCGGCCGAGCGCCGTGTCGGCGTTTTTCAGCTGCCGCTCGATCAGCGCCTCGAAGGCCGGGCCGCCGCGCTCGTCGCCCACGTGGGCCAGCTCGGCAAAGCGCACCGCCGTGCCGATCTGTGCGGGCGTCAGGCCCTTGCGCTCGGTCAGCTTGGCGATGAGTTCGTCGCCCACGCGGGCGTCGCCCAGGGCGCGGCGCACCAGTTGCTCGCGTGCGCCGGGCGGGGGCGACTTGAGCTCCAGGTGATAGGCAAAGCGGCGGCGAAAGGCCGGGTCGATCTGCTCGATGCGGTTGGTGACCCAGATGGTGGGCACGGGGTTGGACTCGAGCACCTGGTTGACCCAGGCCTTGCCGTTGACGCTGTGCCCCACGCTGCTGGCAAAGGCCTGCTGCTCGGCGCGCGCCATCAGGCCGGCGGCGTCCACGCCGATGGTGGGGAACACGTCTTCCACCTCGTCGAACAGCAGCGCCGCCTCCTGCGAGCCCTTGAGGAACACCTGCGCGATCTGCATGGAGCGGTAGCGGTCGCGGCCGGACAGGCTGTTGCCGTCGCGGTCGGCGTATTCGACCTCGAACAGCGCCAGCCCGGCCTCGCGCGCCAGCACCTTGGCCAGCTCGGTCTTGCCGGTGCCGGGCGGGCCGTACAGCAGCACGTTGACGCCCTCGGCCTTGCTGGCCTGCGCCTTGCGCAGCAGGTTGACCAGCACCGGCACGTCGTCGCCGACAAAGTCGAAGTCGCCCAGCTTCAGGCCGCTCTTGGCGGCCGGGCGGGTGAACACCGCCATCAGCTCGGCGCGGTCGCGGTATTCGCGCATCAGCACCGGCGGCAGCTTTTCGCTCACCTTCATCAAATCGGCCAGGTCGGTGATGCTGTGCTCGGAAATCAGGTTCTCGACCAGGCCGATGCGCTCCAGCCGGCTGCCGGCGCGCAGCGCCTCGCCCACCTCGGTGGCGGTCACGCCGGCCAGGTCGGCAATGGCGGCATAGGCCTCGGGCGCGTTGTTGACCTTGAACTCCACCAGCAGGCTGCGCAGGTCGCGCTGGTAGCGCGCCAGCGTGCCGTACAGCAGCAGCGCGCGCTCGGCCTTGTTGAGTTGCAACAGATTCGATAGCGAATCGATGTTTTTCTCGACCAGGGTCGAATGCTTTTTCAGCGCGTGGCTCAGCCACTGGCCGGTGGCCGCCAGCAGGGCCAGCAGGTCCTTGGGCGAGTCCTTGGCGTATTCGTCCAGATAAAAAAACAGCGTGCCCTCTTCGTACGGGCCGCGCCACAGGCCGTGGCGCTCCAGGAACTCGGCGTCGCTCAGGCGCTCGTGGCCGCGCCACAGCTCGTTGTCCTTGCAGCGGCGCAGCAAAAACTCGCGCACGCGCGCCAGCACCGCGGGCGGCCACATCAGGTGCCGGCCGGCCAGCGACATGAGGCTGTTGATGTCGCGCCGCACGTTGAACTTGCCGCCCTGCTGCGCCGCCAGCATCAGCACGAAATGCGAGCACATCAGATCGAGCACCGGCGCCGTGGCGAGCCCGGGCGATGCGAGCATCCCCGTCTTGTCCTGCAACTGAAGCAAACGCTTGGCCATGCCAATCTCCCGCCAAAAGTCGGCCGCCCCGCGGGCAGCCCACGCGCCCCACGATAACGCAAGCCGCGCCGCGATGGAATACCGCGCCCCACCGGGCCATCGGCCGCCTGTGGTTTGCAGCGCACACCCGCCCGATGCGGGCGGACGCACACAATGCGCGATGGCGCCCGGCGGTTGACGCAGCGGGGCGCTGCCGTCATCATGGGCCGTGACCCTACACTCGGATACACGCCGGAGATTTGCCGAATGGATCGTTTGAATACCTTGTGGGATGCGCTGCAGGGCGCCCTGGGCGCCAACCTGGCGCAGTTGCTGGGGGCGCTGGCGATCTTCATCGTCGGCTGGTTCGTCGCCGCGCTGGTCAAGGCCGGCGCGCGCAAGGCGCTGGGGGCGTTGCGCATCAACGCGCGCTTTGCCGGCACCACCGGGCAAAAGGCCGACATCGAGGGCGTGGTGGGGCTGGCGCTGTTCTGGGTGGTGATCCTGCTCACGCTGGCGGCGATGTTCAACGCGCTCAATCTGCCGGCGGTGTCGGGCTCGTTCGCGGCGCTGACGACGCAGCTGTTCGAATACGCCCCGCGCGTGCTGGGCGCCTGCCTGCTGGCGCTGCTGGCCTGGCTGGTGGCCACGCTGGTGCGCGGCATCACGCAGAAGGTGCTGGACCGCACCACGCTGGACGAACAGCTGTCCGAGCACGCCAACATCTCGCCCATCAGCGAAAGCCTGTCCAACGCGCTGTTCTGGCTGGTGGTGCTGCTGTTCGTGCCGGCCATTCTGGGGGCGTTGCAGATGGAGGGGCTGCTCGACCCGCTGCGCGCCATGACCACCAAGGCGCTGGACATCCTGCCCAACGTGGTGGCCGCGCTGGTCATCGGCGGCGTGGGCTGGATCGTGGCCATGGTGCTGCGCAACCTGGCCACCAACCTGCTGCGCTCGGCCGGCGCCGACCAGGTGGGGCAAAAGGCCGGCCTGGCCGAGACGGTGCAGATCTCCAACCTGGTGGGCCTGCTGGTGTTCATCGTCGTCTTCGTGCCGGCGCTGATCGCGGCGCTGGACGCGCTCAGGATCGACGCCATCTCGCAGCCGGCCACCGACATGCTGGCCATGCTGATGGAGGCGGTGCCGCGCATCGTCGGCGCCGGGCTGATCCTGGTGGTGACCTGGATGGTGGCCTCGTTTGCCTCGCGCCTGCTGGCCAACCTGCTGGCCACGGTGGGGCTCGATACCCTGCCCGCGCGGCTGGACCTGCAGCACGCCTTTCGCGGCATGGCGCCGTCCTCCCTGGTGGGGCGCATCGCGCTCATCTTTGCCATGCTGTTTGCCACCGTCGAGGCGGGCAACCAACTGGGCTTTGCGCGCTTTTCGGACGTCATCACCACCTTCATCGAGTTTGCCGGCGACGTGCTGCTGGGCTCGGTGATCCTGATCGTCGGCTTCATGCTGGCCAACCTGGCGTCTGCCGCCATCATCCGCGCCAACAGCGCCAACGGGGTGCTGGCGCGCGTGGCGCGGCTGGCCATTTTGGGCATCGTGCTGGCCATGGGCCTGCGCGCCATGGGCATTGCCGACGACATCGTCAATCTGGCCTTCGGCCTGACGCTGGGCGCCGTCGCCGTGGCGCTGGCGCTGGCCTTCGGGCTGGGCGGGCGCGAGGCGGCCGCTCGCCTGGCCTCGCGCTGGGTCGATCACCTGTGCCGCGAGCAGGACGCGCCGGATTTCCCCCAAACCCAGCCCGCCGACGAGCGCAAGCCGCCGCAGCCGTGAGCAGCCCGGCCATCATCACCCCCGCGGCCTTGCAACAGGCGCTGGCCGAGCTGTTCGCGCCCTGGGTGCAAGCGCTGGACTTGCGCGTGGAGGCCGCGGACGCCGAGGGCGTGCGCCTGCGCCTGCCGCTCACCCCCGCGCTGGTGCGCCAGGGCGACACGCTGTGCGGCCAGGCCATGATGGCGGCCGCCGACACCGCCATGGTGCTGGCGCTGATGCAGCACTTCGGCGGCTTTCGCCCCTGCACCACGGTGCAGATGAACAGCAGTTTCCTGCGCCCGCTGTCGGCGCAGGACGCCCGGGTGCACGCGCGCGTGCTGCGCGCCGGCAAGGCGCTGGCCTTTGGCGAGATCGAGATCGCCGGCAGCAAAGACGGCAAGAGCGCCTGCCGCGCCAGCACCACCTACGCCCTGCTGTAAAAACATCCAGCCGCCCCCGACGCTGCATCCGCCGGTAAAATCAGGCATTCAACGCAACACCGAAAACCCAAGAGGCAAAGCCATGTCCGCCCCCGCACACGACGACGCGCACCCGGTCGATCCGATCGAAGAAGTCACCCACAAGATCCCGCTGGCCCTGCCGATCTACGGCGCGATCGTGATTTTTCTGCTGGCCTTCATCGCCGTGCACATGGGTTGACCCAAATATAGGTCAATCACGCCGCAGCCCACGTCCACGCTGCGCAACCAGCTCTTGAATCAATAGCAAGGCCCGTCCACGACGGGCCTTGCCGCAAGTCCTCTTTCCCAAGGCAGCACCGCTTTCGGAAAGACGATTTTTCATATCAGGAGCCCTCTCATGAACGCCCCCGTGCAGCCCGGCCAGATGCAGGATCTGAACACCCCGGACTACGTCAAGAACGCCGCGCTGATCGACTGGGTCGCGCGCATGGCCGCGCTGTGCAAGCCCGACCGCATCCACTGGTGCGACGGCAGCCAGGCGGAATATGAGCAGCTGTGTCAGCAACTGGTCGACGCCGGCACCTTCAAGCGCCTGAACCCGGCCAAGCGCCCGGGCTCGTACCTGGCCTGGTCCGACCCCTCCGACGTGGCGCGGGTCGAGGACCGCACCTTCATCTGCTCCGAAAGGCAGGAGGACGCCGGCCCCACCAACAACTGGACGCCGCCGGCCGAGATGCGCGCCAGGCTCGAACCCCTGTTCGACGGCTGCATGCGCGGGCGCACCATGTACGTGGTGCCCTTCAGCATGGGCCCGCTGGGCAGCCCGATCGCGCACATCGGGGTGGAGCTGTCGGACAGCGCCTACGTGGCCGTCAACATGAAGCTGATGACGCGCATGGGCCGCGGCGCCGTCGAGGTGCTGGGCGAAAACGGCGCCTTCGTGCCCTGCATGCACACCGTCGGCGCGCCGCTGGCCGCGGGCCAGAAGGACGCCACGAGCTGGCCCTGCAACCCCGAGCTGAAGTACATCGTGCACTACCCCGAGACGCGCGAGATCTGGTCCTACGGCTCGGGCTACGGCGGCAATGCGCTGCTGGGCAAAAAATGCCTGGCGCTGCGCATCGCCTCGCGCATGGGGCAGGACCAGGGCTGGCTGGCCGAGCACATGCTGGTGCTGGGCGTGACCAACCCCCAGGGCAAGAAATACCACGTGGCCGCGGCCTTTCCCAGCGCCTGCGGCAAGACCAATTTCTCGATGCTGGTGCCGCCCAAAGGCTTCGAAGGCTGGAAGGTCACCACCATCGGCGACGACATCGCCTGGATCAAGCCGGGCGCGGACGGGCGCCTGTACGCCATCAACCCCGAGGCGGGCTACTTCGGCGTGGCGCCGGGCACCAACCTGCACACCAACCCCAACTGCATGCACAGCCTGGATCGGGACGTGATCTTCACCAATGTCGCGCTGACGGATGACGGCGACGTGTGGTGGGAGGGCATGGAAAAGGACCACGGCGGCCAACTGCCCGCGCACCTGATCGACTGGAAGGGCCAGGACTGGACGCCCGAGGACGCCAAGGCTGGCCGCAAGGCGGCGCACCCCAACGCGCGCTTCACGGTGGCGGCCACCAACAACCCGGTGCTCGATGCGGCCTGGGACGACCCGGCCGGCGTGCCGATCGACGCCTTCATCTTTGGCGGCCGGCGCTCCAGCACCGTGCCGCTGGTGACCGAGGCGCGCGACTGGACCGAAGGCGTGTACATGGCCGCCACCATGGGCAGCGAAACCACGGCGGCCGCCTTTGGCGCGCAGGGCGTGGTGCGGCGCGACCCCTTCGCCATGCTGCCGTTTTGCGGCTACAACATGGCCGACTACTTCGGCCACTGGTTGCAGATGGGCGCCAAGCTCCATGCGCAGGGCGCCCGGCTGCCGGCCATCTACTGCGTCAACTGGTTCCGCAAGGACGAGGGCGGCCGCTTCGTGTGGCCCGGATACGGCGAGAACATGCGCGTGCTGGGCTGGATGATCGACCGCATCGAGGGCCGCGCCGCAGGCCAAGCGACGCCCTTCGGCATCGCGCCGGCCTACGGCGAGATCAACTGGAACGGACTGGCCTTCGACGCCGCGCAGTTCGCCACCGTCACCGGGCTGGATACCGCCGCCTGGCGCGAGGAGTTCAAGCTGCACGACGAGCTGTTCACGCGCCTGGCCCAGGGACTGCCCGCGGCACTGACCCAGACCCGCCGCACGCTCGAGGAGCGCTTCGAGTCGGCCCACTGATCCCCATCGGTTTCACAAAGCCGCCCGCGGGGCGGCTTTTTTCATGGCGGATCGTGCGATCCCCGCTTCCGCCAAACAAACAGCCGCCTCAAGGGCGGCTGCTGCAAGCACGAGCATGGCGACGGGTCAAGCCGCCACGGTGGCGCTGGGACTCAGCGCTGCGCCGGGTTCCACTCGGCCAGGTCGCTCATCACCTGCAAGTCGCGCATCACGCGCGGATCCTGCTCGGCCACGCGACGCAGCTCGGCGTCGGCACGGGCGCGGGCCCAGCGACTGCGCAAGGCGGCCCAACGGGCGCGCAGGCCGGTGGAGGCCGTGTCCGTGGACCAGTGGTCCATCCACGCCATGCCCGCCGTGCCTTGCGCGGCCGGCTGGCGCCGCGCCGGACTCTGGAACCAATGGTCGACGCGGGGCGTGCCCAGCGCGCCCAGCTCCAGGGCCTCCTGCTCGCGGGTTTGCTGGCGCAGCGCGGCCTTGGCCTGCGCGGCCTGATGCCGGCGCTCGGCCTGCTCGGCGTGCCACTGGTTGAGACGGGCGCTGCTCACGTACGTGTAGGTGTCGCCAAAAACATTGGGATTCAGGGACAAGGTGCTGTTTGTCATGGTGCTCTCACATTCGTCAAAAAAGGGGGCGGCGGCGCTTCAGCGCACGACGCCCAGATAAGCCATGGCCGCGTTGCGCAGCTCGGCGGCGCGCTGCGGGTCACGGCCGGCGCAGACTTCGGCGCGCTCCAGCAGGTTGCTGGCCAGCCCGATACGGCGCTGCGCCAGGCCCGGGCGTTCAACGAACAAAGATTTCAGATACTGAATTAATGCTTTCCGCATACATTTACGCCTTCCCGGGTTTCGGTTGGCATCCTCGCTAAGTGGCTCGTAGCCGATGGACAGGATTTTACGGCGATCCTAGGGTTAACCCTTAGAGTCTTTGCTCCAATCCCGATTGCTCT
>Ga0208825_1002491_pt1 | contig 12065 bp, 8 predicted proteins | sample AD_UKC113_MetaG_FD_184450 | JGI IMG/M metagenome (GOLD analysis project Ga0208825, IMG submission 184450) | Active sludge microbial communities of municipal wastewater-treating anaerobic digesters from Hong Kong - AD_UKC113_MetaG (SPAdes)... | ecosystem: Engineered > Bioreactor > Anaerobic >...
TATTCAATATATTTGGGAAAAACAATAATTTCATTATTACAAAAAATATTAAAATTTTGAAAAATAAAATACCTACCAATTGCTTACCAGTATTACCAATATTTCTGAAACCTTCTATGTATAAATTGATAAACTTTCTAAACATATTATATATTTTTGTCTGCGTATTATCTAATTTTATCATAATTATTTAATTATTAGTAAATATTTTAATTATTTACAATAAAATTATTACTTTAATGATAGCAAATTTAATAAAAATTTTTTAAAAAGGTCTTTAAAAAATGACAAGTATCATTTGAAAGTTTTGAGAAATATGATTTTGGGAGAGTGGGAGAGTGGGTGACTGGGTGAATGGGAGAGGGGGAGAAAGGGAGAAAGGGAGAAGCTGAAGAGTAATAGGTGATAAGTGATGAGTGATAAGTGATGGTTTAAAAGTTTAAACTATTTAAAATTATTTTCCACAAATGCACACAAATAACATTGTTTATTGTCTGAACCACTGATTTTAATATGACTAGTAGTGAGAGTAGTCGAACTATTATTGTGATTATCATGATTTTTTTATTTAGTTCAATTAAAGTAAATTAAAGGGTAAATATTTTTTTCAAATTAAAGTTTTAAATTTTGAATTTTATTATATTATAATGTTACTAGTATTTCTTTTTCATTATTTTCTTTATAATCATCATCCCATTTAACTTTAATTAAAAATTTAAAATCGCTATCAAAAGTAAAACTATAAGGAATATCAACATAACAATCAGGAGGCAAATCAAATATGTCATGAGAATACACAATTTGTACATTAACATTATCAGGTAATAAAACAGCAAAATTTCTAGCTGTTGACATTCCTTTATTAATTATTATGAGACATTTATTATTTTTTTCTCCAATAATAATAGTATGTTCAATATTTGCTTGTTTAGATTCAATTTCTTTTTGCTTTTTTTCATTCAAATCATAGTCATTTATTTGCACTTGTTGTTTTTTCAACTTCCTATCGTATATAATATAAATATACAATTGAAAAACAATTGCAAAAATTGATAAAATATGATAAAATTCTCCCATAATATTAAATTTAAAAAATAATTATTTAGCACTTGCTAAATATATTTTTTTGTTGGTTATACTAATATTAGTAAATTAAATAAAAATTTCTACAAATTTATTTACCTTTTTTTCTAAAATCACAGTCCATCACTACGAGTCATTCGAAAATCTGCGGTTCTGACTGTTTAGTTGTGGCGGCTGACTTTGCTTTACTCAGCCACCAAAAAAGAAAGAATTTAAATATATTTTCCCTAACTATTATTCATAAAACTTGTATTTGATTTTAAACAATAAAATTATATATTCCAGACATTAATTTTTGCAAATCATAGGTCATGCATCCTGTTATACCCGCATTGGGAAATTATTTGTAATAAAACAAGCAAGCAGCGTGAGGCAAAAGGGTTTACACTGTTTGAGCGAGCTTATGCGAGCGAGTTTGTAAACCCCAATGGGTGATTGCGTAGTTTTATCAAATAAATTCCCCAGCGGAGATTTTTCTTTTCTAACTTTTCTTTGTATGGTTGACAAAGAAAAGTTTTTAAATATATTTTCCCTAACAATTATTCATAAAACTTGTCTTTGATTTTACCAATAAAAACTTTGAGTTTTCATAAAAAATTAACAACGACACGTTTTGTCCACCACACATTATATCTTTGCAATTGAAATAAAGAGCCGAAAAGAAAAATATATTGTAAAATAAAATATTATGGAACCAAACTTTTTTGAAATTGCAAAATCACAAATCACACAAAATGATTTTTTTGTATGGCTATTAAACTGGGCAAATGATGAAAACAAAGAATTGGACAAAGAATTGAATGAAATTGCAAAAAATTTTGTGAGATTCTTACTAGGTGAGAAATCTGATTTCCCAATAAAAAATGTACAAGCAGATGGACAATGGCACGATATAGATATCATAGTCGCAGTGAATGACGAGTATATCATAGCTATTAATGATAAACTTTCAGATACTTATTTCGGTACACAATTGATGGATTACAAAATACAAATAAATAAACATTATCCCAATAAAAAAGCCAAATTTATCTATTTGATAACCAACAATGATGATTGGTATTACTATTCTGGTGTAGAAGATCTATCGTTTCACATAGTAGATAGGCAAATTATTTTAGATTTTATGAATAAACAGCACACTGATAATGACATCTTTAATGATTACAAAAACTATTTAAATAGGATAGAAATTCATACAAATTCATTTAATAAATATCACAACATCATCACAAATAGTTATGCAGCAGAGGGTTTTTATATGAAACTAAAAAATATAATTATGGAGAAAAAATTACTTGCTATGTGGGAATATGATTCAGATATAAATGATGATTTTCTCAAATTTTACTATTATGATTTATTTAAAATTAAAAATGTTGGTATGCTATTTATCCAATTAGAAAACAACATCGATGGGAGTGATATTCAGCTAAATATCAAAATTTGTCAATGGGAACCAAGTACTGACAATCTACAAAAATTATTTAATGAGATAAAACCTATAGCCGAGAAAAATGGATTAAAAGTTGTGAAACCCAAGAAATATATTGTTGATCATGATGCTACTGTAGCTATAGTGCCCAATCCCATAAAAACAGATGATGATGACAATATAGATTGGAATGACTTTTTGCAAACTTTAGAAAAACTAGAAACCACAATAGATGAGTATAATGAGGCAAAAATGACAGTGGCATAGACAGATTGTAATGTGTCTATACTTACGATAATAAGATTAAACGATAGAAATCGCAGATTCTTAATAGAAAATATAGATTTTATATGAAATATGAATGCAAATGAAAATTTTTTAAATAAAAATTAAATAATATATTTGCTAAAACTTTTTTAATAAATGAATTTCAGTGGTCATATAATATTTGCTGTAATCAATATTATCATTATAGCAACTAAAGAGCCTCCTTAATTTTAATTATGATTCTAATTTGTTAAAAAATAATTATAAGTAGAATCCATAAACTACTTTAAAAATAATGGGGCAGAATCCGAAAAGCCATACGAGTAGGAGAAAGTTAAAAAGAAGAAACAATGAAAAAATTTTTATTTGTAATAATTTCAATTTTAACGTTTAGTGTTAGTTATGGACAAACTGATACAAAAGAAAAAGAATTAAGTAATGCTGAAAAATTTTCATTAAAAGCAGGTACATTAATTCAAAAAGAGTTTATTGACGTAGGAACAATAAACAAATTAAAAGTACAAGTTATTCACTATACAGACTTGGTTTCTAATGAAACAGTTAGTTCTGTACGCTTTGAATATGAAGTTGCAAGTAGTTACTCAACTGATACAAAAATAGCATCATTAGATGCAGACGAAATAGATGGATTGATAAAATCGATAAAAATGATGCAAGAAAAAATATTTGCGATGACTCCTGCAAATTATACTGAAGTCACATATAGAAGTCGTGGGGGATTTGAAGCAGGTTGTTACTGGAGTAATGGTGATTGGGCTACTTATTTGAAATTAGAAAAATATGATAGTAAATCTTATGTTTTCTTAAAAAAGGATGATTTTCCTGCACTTTTGGCTTTGTTAGAAAAGGCAAAGACAATGTTGAAGTAAAACTAGTCCATAACATTTTGTATAAGTAATGACAGGCAAAGTACTAAATATAAAGGTTTGAGCGTAAAATGCCATTCAACCTGCCACTACTCATACAATTTGCCGTTAGGTACAATCTTTAAAGACAATAAAATATTATGAAACCAAACATTTTTAGTGTAGCCACAAAGGAATTGTCTCAAGATGGCTTTTTTACTTGGCTATTACAATGGGCTGACAATGAAAACAGCAAATATGACCAACAATTAAACGAAACCGCTAAGGATTTTGTAAGATTAATACTTGATGAAACAACTGACTATCAAATTAACAAAGTTAAAGTGAGAAGACAATGGAATAATATTGATATTAGTGCTGAAATCAATGACGAGTATTTTATCGTAATAGAAGATAAAACAAATACTAGGGAACATTCTAAACAATTAGAACGCTATCAAAAAGAAGCAGAAGAACAATACAAAAATCATAAAAATAAATATGTATACCTTAAAACTGGCAATGAAAGTTTATTAGCAACGGGAAAAGTTAAAGAAAAAGGATACAAAGTCATTGACAGAAAAGCCATTTTAAATATTCTGAATAAAAGAGAAATTCATAATGAAATTTTAAATGACTTCAAAGATTATTTGGCTGCCATAGAAAATGAAACAAATTCTTTTACAAAGTTTGATAATTTAAAATCTAAATGGTATGCGGGTGAAGGATTTTTTATTAAACTGCAAGAAAACATAACCAAATCTACTGATTGGCAATATGTTGCAAATCAAACAGGTGGATTTATAGGATTTTGGTATCATTCTAAGGAAGTAAATAACATTGGTTATATTTATATTCAAATTGAAAATGCTATTAAGAAGCATGAAATTAAACTAGTCATTAAAATTGATTCTTGGAGACCAAATATTACTAATAAAATAAATACACTTCATAAATTATTAAATGAAATAAAACCTTATGCAAAGGAAAATGGAATTACACTTATAAAGCCAGACAAATTTAGAAAAGGAAAAACTTCAACATTGGCAATTGTTGAAAATGCTTTTACAACTGATAAAGACGGAAATTTAGAATTTCAAAAATTTCTTGAAACATTAAAAGCACTTGAAAAAACAATTTATGATTATTGTGAAAATATAAATACATCTGATAACAAAGTTTAGTTGTAATCTTTGTTATACAAAGTATATAAGTGATATTTCTCGTATAGAATTTATAGATTTGATTTTTGTGAAAAAATAATAATGATAAGAAAGTTTAAATACTATTTATTAATAAAAATCCACAACGACACGTTTTGTCCACTATGTATTATATATTTGCAAATGAAATAAGAGTAGCCGAAAACTTTTTAGAGTAAGCATAAACATTAAAAATAATAAATAAAAATAATAAAATGGATAGAAAATTTTATGTTGCAAGTGTAGGTGACCCTAAAAAACCTCATTATCCAGAAGAAAATTTGCAACGTTGTATAAAATATAATTGCCATGTAATGAGCAAGAAATCACATCAAAAAGGAGTTTTTGATGATGTAAAAGAAAACTCAATTTGTTTTCTTAAGTACAATGATGAATTAATTGCATACGGGGAAGTAGAAGGTAAATCCACGAATTCAGATATAGATTTTTGGAATGATAAAGAAAAGGTTTGGGCTTATGTTATTAAAGTCAAAGAATGGATCTTTTTTGATAAAACAAATAAAAGAAAGGGTGTTAAAAAAGATGGAATTGCTAAGGCTACTATAAAAGGATCTCAAATGGCTACTATAAAAGAGGTAAATCAAGACTATGGATTACAAAAGATGAAAGAAATAGACAGCAACACTGACTTATACAAGAAAGTATTATTAGAATTAAATACAAAAAATAATATGGACAAATTATTAAATTCACTTAAAGAATTGCTTGAAGCAAATAAAAATCTAATCCTTACTGGTGCACCAGGTACAGGTAAAACATATTTAGCAAAAGAAATTGCTAAAACAATGATTGGTGCTCAAACTGATGATGACTTAGAAAAAAGTGATCAATTTGGTTTTGTTCAATTTCATCCTTCTTATGACTATACAGATTTTGTAGAAGGGTTAAGGCCAACAAAACCTGATGAAAATGGGAATATCGGCTTTGAACTAAAAAATGGCATTTTTAAAGAATTCTGCGAAAAAGCTTCTGAATCAGATTATTCAAAAATTGCTAACAATTTCAATTCTGCCTGGGACAAACTTATAACATCAATAAGGAACAATATTGCTATAGGTAAATTGACAAAGATTGGATCTTGGGATTATGGTTTATCTTCAAAAGACTCGCTAAAATATTCTTCTGTCGATACCCCCTCTCAATACACTTTTACTATTACGAAAAAGAATGTTTATGATGTTTATCAAGGAAAACAAGCAAGACCTGCAGGTGGTTATCAAAATGATATGAATGATATCGTTGATTATATGAAACAACATTTTGGTTTAGTTGAATTTGAAAAAAGCCAACAAACTTCTAATGATGGTATTAAAAATTTTGTTTTTGTAATTGATGAGATCAATCGTGGAGAAATTTCTAAAATTTTTGGTGAATTATTTTTCTCTATTGACCCTGGTTATAGAGGCGAAATAGGATCGGTGAAGACTCAATATTCCAATTTACATGATGACATTAATGAAATGTTTTATGTTCCTGAAAATGTATATATCATTGGTACTATGAACGATATTGATCGTAGTGTAGAAAGTTTTGATTTTGCTATGCGACGACGTTTTGTTTGGAGAGAAATCACTGCTGAAGAAAGCCAGCAAATGTTTGATAACGAAAGTTGGAAAAAAGAAGCTAGCAACCGAATGAATAATCTTAATACTGCAATTGAAAACATTGAAGGGCTAAATTCTTCATATCATATCGGAGCCGCTTATTTCAAAAATAATTTGCCCAAATATAATGACGGCGAAAAATGGGACAAACTTTGGGAATTACATTTAAAACCATTATTATCTGAGTATTTGAGAGGTATGTCAGATCAAAAAGAAAAATTAGAAAGTTTAAAAACTGCATACGATTCACATGAGGACAACTGATAATAATTGTGGTAAACAGTTAAAAACACTTGGCGAGTGCGGAAATATTGAAGATTTACAATCTATATCTAATAAAAGTCTAGATGAATTACTTGAGAACAACCCTAATTTACTTATTTTCCCTAAAACATTTGGAAAATATCATGATGATGTAGAAAAATCAATTATTTTTTCATTATCAGATGAAAAATTAGATGAAAATATCATCAAACTGAGAACATACAATTTGATGGGCTTTATTGGGAGAAATGACACACAGCTCACAATTACTTCACGCTTTGCTACTGATGATAAGCAAGATTATTTTTTGCATTATATGTTGCAAAAAGTGTTTTCCATAAATCTGTTAGATTTTGATCAAACCACTGACAAAAAAGATAATATATGGGATTTTCTACTCTATTTGTTCCCTTACTATTTAAATAAAGCCTATTCTAAAGGATTGTATAAAGCATACAAACGTGAAGAATATAACGATGCAAACATAAAAGGTACAATAGACGTTAAACGGCATATTAAAATGAATATCCCATTTAACGGTAAAATTGCTTACACAACTAGGCAGCATAGTTATGATAATGCAGTAACTCAGCTCATTAGGCACACAATAGAATACATAAAAGTACACCCTTGGGCAAATAGTATTTTATCAAATAATGACAAAATTCGTGAGGCAGTTAGTGAATTTACTTATGCTACTCAAAATTCGTATGATAAAAATGCACGTCAAAAAATAATAAATGCAAACATAAAACCTGTTACTCATCCTTATTTTACGGAGTATAAGATCTTACAAAAAATTTGTATGCTTATCTTACAAAGAAAAAAAATATCTTTTGGACAAGAAAAAGACAAAATCTATGGTTTATTATTTGATGGGGCATGGCTTTGGGAAGAGTACCTAAACACGATTTTGAAAGATAAATTTATCCACCCTGAAAACAAAACAGGGAAAAATAAATTTTATCTTTTTGAAGATGATCGCCAGCCTATCTACCCTGATTTTATTAGTAAAGAACCACCTAAAAAAGTGGCTGATGCGAAATACATGCCACTTGATAGACAAGATGAATATGGAGAAAATTCAGAAAAAGCTACCAGCATTTATTATAAAACCATAACTTATATGTATCGTTTTTCGAGTAATGAGGGTTATTTGTTTTTCCCATATTCTGGAGCTAACCCATACAGTAAAACATATAAAATTGTGAGTACTGATGGCACATTAAAAAAAATAGGTTTAGAAATTCCACAGAGTGCAGAAAATTTTAAAAATTTCATAGAAATTATGAATAAGAATGAACAAGAATTTATAGATTCGATTTTTGTGAAAAAATAATAATGATAAGAAAGTTTAAATACTATTTTTTAATAAAAATTAACAACGACACGTTTCGTCCACTATGTATTATATATTTGCAAGTGAAATAAAGGACAGCTGAAAACTTTTTAGAGTAAGCATAAAAAAAATTTTTTAGAAATAAATTTAGATTTGACTGGGAGACGAGGTGAGGGGGTGACGTGGAGAAGTGAATTGTAATTATTTATAAGGAGTAATAATTTAAAATTTTGCCATTTCGTTTTGCTCAGCCCGCATTAGGAAATTATTTGCTATAAAACAAGCAAGCTGCGTAGGGCAAAAGGGTTTACACTGTTTGAGCGAGCTTATGCGAGCGAGTTTGTAAACCCCAATGGGTGATTGCGTAGTTTTATCAAATAAATTCCCCGGCGGAGATTTTTCTTTTCTAACTTTTCTTTGTATAGCTGACAAAGAAAAGTTTTTTAAAAAATTAATACAAAACTATTATTCATCAAACTTGTCTTTAATTTTACCAATAAAATTAAATATTCCAGACATTAAATTTTGCAAGCCATACATCTTGTTATACCCGCCTTGGGAAATTATTTGTAATAAAACAAGCAAGCTGCGTAGGGCAAAAGGGTTTACACTGTTTGAGTGAGCTTAAGCGAGCGAGTTTGTAAACCCCAATGGCCGATTGCGTAGTTTTATCAAATAAATTCCCCAGCGGAGATTTTTCTTTTCTAACTTTTCTTTGCATGGTTGACAAAGAAAAGTTTTTTAAAAAATTAATACAAAACGATTATTCATAAAACTTGTCTTTAATTTTACCAATAAAAACTTTGAGTTTTCATAAAAAATTAACAACGACACGTTTTGTCCACATCATTTTATAAATTTGCAAATGAAATAAGAGTAGCCGAAAACTTTTTAGAGTAAGCATAAAAAATAAATACATTTTTTTTAAAAATAGTTTAATTATATTTGCAGTGTCAAAATTTAAAAATGTAAATAGTATGAAAAAACTAGACAAAAACGATTGGCATGAAATTATTTCAGTTTCAATTTATTTAATTATCGCAACTTTAGGCAGATTTGATATTAGCATTTTTACAATGATATCAATTTTTTATTTTCCACTTCTAATAATATTTTTGGTATATCTTGAGATTAAAAGAGGTAATTTTAAAATTGATAGTGTATGGACAGTATTTACTTTATTTTATAAATCAATGTATATAACAGCTATGTTTGTATCTATTGGCAAGTATCCTGGTTATCAGATTATTATACTCACAGCTATTTTTACTACAATTTTATATATAATACTAACATATTTTGTGAAAAAGAATAATAATTTGGCCATAAGAGGAATAATATATTATATCGTTTTTTCATTATTCCTACCGATACTTTAGATGAATAATATTATTTAATTGAAATAGGCGTTTAGATAATAATTTTTATTAAAAATATTTTAATAAAAGAATACTTTTACAATAAATCGTAAGCTCGAATTAAAACCGCATTGGGAAATTATTTGCTATAAAACACATCGTAGGGGCGTATAATTATACGCCCCTACATATTATTGCGTAGTTTTATCAAATAAATTCCCCAGCGGAGATTTTTCTTTTCTAACTTTTCTTTGTATGGTTGACAAAGAAAAGTTTTTTAAAAAAATTTATAACTAACGATTATTCATAAAACTTGTCTTTAATTTTACCAATAAAAACTTTGAGTTTTCATAAAAAATTAACAACGACACGTTTTGTCCACATCATTTTATATTTTTGCAAATGAAAAAAAGGGTAGCCGAAAACTTTTTAGAGTAGGCATAAAAAATAAAAATAGAAAATTATGGCAAATTATTATTGCGAATATTGCGGACAAAAATTTGCAAATGTTGCGAGCTTAACATCTGCAAATTGCATCAGACACCCGAATGGTCCAAATAAAGGGAAACATTCACCAGCTTTATAAAAATTTTTTGATTTTAATAGAATTACTCTTCTATTTATCCTCTGCTCGAATTAAAACCGCATTAGGAAATTATTTGCTATAAAACAAGCAAGCCGTGTGGGGCAAAAGGGTTTACACTGTTTGAGCGAGCTTAAGCGAGCGAGTTTGTAAACCCCAATGGGTGATTGCGTAGTTTTATCAAATAAATTCCCCAGCGGAGATTTTTCTTTTCTAACTTTTCTTTGTATGGCTGACAAAGAAAAGTTTTTTAAAAAAATTTATACCTAACGATTATTCATAAAACTTGTCTTTAATTTTACCCAGCATAACTCTGAGTTTTTATAAAGATAATCCAATGATTTATGCCTTATCCGCCTTAGAAAATTATTTGCAAATTTATTCGTACATTGCAAAAAGATTTTTTACAAAATTAATTTAGAATAAAGCAAAATTATTAATCATTCAAAAACCTTCATTATGTCCACCCGAGAAACACTTTTGCGATACAATTATATAATAAATAAGCTCAGAGGCGGTCCAGCTACATTTGATGAAATACTAGATTACCTTAATGCGAGAGCTGAAGAGAGAGATTATAATTTCACAATTTCTCAAAGGACTTTTCAGAGAGATAAGCAAGATATCTTATCGCTTTATGGCATTATAATTGAGTTTGATAGAAGTACTAAAAAATATTATATTGATACTGACGACACTACTGATGAGTATCAGAGACTATTAGAATATTTTGACTTTATCAATACATTTAGATTTAGTGAAAATATTTCTAAATACGTTCATTTAGACAAGCATCCACCACTGGGCACAGAATATTTATTAGATATGATAGATGCTATGAAAGAGCACAAGCAGATTACCTTTGAGTACAAAAAGTTTTATGATAATTCTGAAACATTACGCCATGCGGAGCCTTATGTTTTAAAAGAATTTAAAAACCGCTGGTATTTTGTTGCTAATGATCGATCAGATAATAGAATTAAAACTTTCGCTCTCGATAGATTATCAAATCTTAAAATAACAGATGTTCGATTTTCTGAGCCTGAGGATTTTGATGCTAATGAGTATTTTAAAAATTGTTTTGGTATAGTGAGACCAGAAAATGCTGTCGCGGAGGAAGTGAAGTTATCATTTCCTCCCAAACAAGGCAAATATATTAAATCTCTGCCATTACATAATACTCAAAAGATCATCATTGATAATAAGGATGAGTTTGTAATCACACTACAAATATTCATCACTTTTGATTTCATCCAGGAGCTGCTACAATTTGGTGATGAGGTGAAAGTTGTTAAACCAGATTCATTAGTAAAGACGATAAAGCAAATACATAAAAAAGCTTTGAAAAGATACTAACTGTCAAGTGTTAAAAAACAATGATATAAATAAGCAATCGAGATATGCATTTAGATAATGTCAGAACCGCAGATTTCCGAATGACCTGCCTGATGGACTATGATTTTATAATAAACCAAACAATGGAAATATTTTAATGTAGTTTAAAATAGTTTAATGTAGTTTAATGTAGTTTAAATTTTTGCTTAAACCCTTAAACCTTCAACTTATCAACACATCAACTAATCAACTTTGTGGACATTTGTGTTTATTTGTGGAAAATAGTTTCAAACCCTTAAACTTTTAAACCATCACTTATCACTTATCACTTATCACTTATCACTCATCACTTATTACTTCTCAACTCTTCAACTTCTCAACTCCTTAACTCCTCTCTTTCGCCCCCTCTCCTCGTCACCCCGTCTCCCATCACTTATCACTCATCACTTATTACTTCTCAACTCTTCAACTCTTCAACTTCTCAACTCCTCAACTTCTCCCTTTCACCCTTTCTCCCTTTCTCCCTCGCCTCCCCATCACCCAACCTTCCCCTTCTCCAAAATATATTAATCACAAAAGCGAAAAATTTATTAAATTTGCAAAAACATTTAAATGGACTTAAATACTATTAAAAGTTTACAAGCTAGAGGTTTGATGGCTATTGAAATAGATGGCAAGATAAATTTACATTTTACTACTAGATGGCAA
>Ga0208825_1002493_pt1 | contig 12060 bp, 7 predicted proteins | sample AD_UKC113_MetaG_FD_184450 | JGI IMG/M metagenome (GOLD analysis project Ga0208825, IMG submission 184450) | Active sludge microbial communities of municipal wastewater-treating anaerobic digesters from Hong Kong - AD_UKC113_MetaG (SPAdes)... | ecosystem: Engineered > Bioreactor > Anaerobic >...
CCGTTTTGATTTACAAAAACAAAAATAGACATAATAAACAGAACATAAATATTATGGTCAAATTTTCAGCCTACTTTTTGACCTATAGAAGAGAAGTTCCAAAAAATAGCCTACTTTTTGACCTATAGAAGAGAAGTTCCAAAAAATAGCCTACTTTTTGACCTATACACCGAAAATTATAAAAGCCAAGTTGTTGACTAGAAAAAGATTCAAAAAAAATTATTGGACAAGGATAAATTTAAATTAATTTGAAAAATAAAAAAAAATTATTACTTTTGCGAAAATAAGAGTATTTTTTACACTTGGAGTAGAGGTTCTGAATGAAATAACTTATTTAATTTAACTATATCATGATTTACTGCTCAGAAACAATTAACCATAGATGTTTTAAGATCTTTATTGTTTAGTTTCACCACGTTATTGGGTGTGATGATTTAGATTTCCCGTCCTCGAGGGCATGAAATCTAAATTCGGAAAAAATAATTTGCTTGGTAAATTATTCACCACAAAAAATGTACAAAATGAAACAAGTTTATCATTCCATCGAAATGACTAAAGTACACATTCGTCTCGCAATTCAAAAAGTAATTTGCCAATGAACCATCCGGCAGAAAAATATAATGTGTCTGAAAACCTGGTGAGCAAATGGAAGCAGCGTAGGGATGAACTATATGACCGCGGTTCCGGACCGCACAAGATTTATTGCTCCCTTGCCGATATAGAGCAGGAAGATATTAAGACCGTTCGCAAAAGCATGCGGTTGCCACCGGATGAAATAGAAGAAATGGCACGGCAACCCAATCCATCGGCATCACGAAGTGCTGTCTATAGAACGCTGTTATCGGCAGGGTTAAACAAAGTACCGGAAAAGGAGAGAGAAAAGGCAAAAAAGTTCAAAGAGTATGAACCCCGTTATCTGCACGTAGACGTAACCTATCGGCCAAAAATTGATGGTGTAAAACAGTATTTGTTCGTAGCTGTTGACCGTGCTACACGAACACTCTTTTATCAGAGGTATGATGCCAAAACAGCCGAAAATGCAGAGAATTTTATGAACAGGTGTGAAGAGTTTTTTCCCTTTCAAGATAACTCATATACTTACCGACAACGGACTTGAATTTACCAATGCGTTTTTGGTGTTAAAGAAAGGGCGACGCTGTGAAAAACCCTCTAAAGTAGATGAGTTCTGTACAATAAAGAATATTGATCATCGTCTTACTAAACCCAATACACCTAAAACAAACGGTATGGTGGAGCAAGCCAATGGCATTATCGAATCAAACACTATTTTCACAGAACAATATGCTACAAAAAGAAGAAAAGGATATACACCTGATGAATTCCTTGTGTTTTATCTTTTGTGGAGAAGACACGGTAGTTAAAAAAAAGAGCTAAATATTAAAGTTCCTTTTGAGGCGATTGAAAAATGGTTTAAGTTAAAAACCGGAAAATTTTAAAGAAAATATTTTGTAATTTAAAAATAAAATATTATTCTTGCATCATTGCGAAACTTGACAGTTAAAAATTTAAAACATGAAAGAAAAATCAAAGAATATAACGCGTAGAGAGTTCCTGGGCAGGTCAGCATTAGGATTGAGTGGATTAACCATTTTGCCCAGCTGGACTATAAATGGAGTAAAAATTGCACCGAGTGATCGAATCACATTAGGTTTTATTGGACTCGGGAGACAGGGAATTAGTGATTTCCATGCATTTGCCCAATGCCCCGGAGTACAAGTTTTGGCGGGTAGTGATGTTGACTCTATGAAACGTGACCGGTTCAAAAATGTAGTTACCGGATGGCAAGAAATAAGTCGACTTCCCGTTAAATGTGAAACGTATGAATTTTATGAAGATATGCTGGAAAGGAAAGATATAGACGCCATTTCAATTGCAACTCCGGATCACTGGCATGCACTGACAGCCATCCATTCATGTCAGTCAGGAAAGGATGTCTATTGTCAAAAACCGTTATCATACACCATATCTGAAAGTCTATCCATGGTAGAAGTTGCCAGAAAACACAAACGCGTTTTTCAGGTTGGAAGTCAGCAACGCTCCAGCTCAGAGTTCCAAAAAGCTGTTTCGTTAGTGAGAGAAGGTAAAATTGGACATATTGAAAAAGTCTTCGTTCGTATCGGCGAACCTCCAAAACCTTTTGATTTACCTGAAATGCCAGTTCCCTCAAATTTGAATTTCAGACATTGGCTGGGTCCGTTGAACGACCCTAAGGTACATTACCATCCTTCCATGTGCCCTCCTATATCACCCCCTGATTATCAAGAAAAAGGAGAATGGGCGACATGGCGTTATTATCGGGAAACGGGAAACGGTTTTACCGGAGACTGGGGCGCTCACCATTTCGATATAGCACAATGGGCTCTTGGACTGGATGGTTCGGGACCAATAGAGTATATTCCGGCAGGTTATAATGGAACTAAATACACAACGCTTAAATATGCGAATGGAATAGTAATGACAGAGCAACCATTTCGTGAAGACAAGCCGGATGATAAGGGTATACAATTTATAGGAACAGATGGATGGATAAAGGTTGCTCGAGGATACATCGAGTGTTCGGATCCCTCGCTTCTGAAAAAATCGGAAAAAGAGATTGAAGCAGGAGCTTTTGAAGTAAGCGCTCCACATATGCAGAATTTTCTGGATTCCATGCGTTCTCGTCAAAACCCGATTGCGCCTGTGGAAGCCGGTTGCAGCACAAATATCCTTTGTTGCTTGATTAATATCGCAACCGAGTTGAACAGACCGGTAAAATGGGATCCCGTAACTCATAGTTTTGGCGATGATAAGGAAGCACAAGCTCACAGATTGTATTGGTATGATTACAGAGAACCTTATAAACTGCCGTATTGGTAATTGTACTAGTCAGGTATATGTATAAATCATTAAATATACGAATTCTTAAAAGCATCATAAAATCGTTTACATTCTCTTATTGGGTTTGTAAACGATTTAATGGTAACTTTTTCAAAAAAACATGTTATAATAAGTTATGAACATACATAAAAGATTAATAGTTGACTTTTCCCTGATAATCGTTGGACTTTTTATCTCTTCTTCAATCTTGGCACAAAAAACGTCAAACCCTTTAAAAGGGAAGAATATATTGTTTGTTTATGGCGGCTGGGAAGGACATGATCCGGTTTTAACCAGGGATATTTTTGTACCATGGATGCGGTCGGAAGGAGCCGAGGTCATCGTATGCGACAATTTGGATTGTTATACTGATTCAACTTTAATGAGTAAGACCGATCTGATTGTTCAAACATGGACCATGGGTGAAATCACCAATGAGCAGGAACGAGGTTTATTGAAAGCTGTAAGGCGTGGCGTTGGACTGGCAGGCTGGCACGGAGGGCTTGGTGATGCATTCAGAAACAATGTCGAATATCAGTTTATGGTAGGTGGTCAATGGGTTGCTCATCCGGGCGGTGTTATTCCATATGATGTACATATTGTTGATCATAGAGATGAAATTACAAGCGGATTAAAGGATTTTCACATGAATTCGGAACAATATTACATGCATGTGGATCCGAACGTAAAAGTTTTGGCAACAACAACTTTTAATGGTGATCATGCCTCATGGATAGACGGATGTGTTATACCTGTTGTTTGGAAGAAAATGTATGGTAATGGTCGGGTATTTTATTCTTCACTTGGTCACGTAGCTAAAGATTTTGATGTCCCAGAAGCATTGGAAATAATGAAACGAGGTATCAGATGGGCGGCGGTGAGTTTATATGAAGAGCCGGAGCCATGGATCAATCCGGTGTATGCTGATTAAAAAAATTTCCGGTAAAAATATTCGCTAAAAAAAAGAAAGTGAATTCCACTCGGAAATTCTCCCTAGGGGTTTATTTTTACGGTTGCAAAACAAAAAATAATCAACACGCGCAAAGGTACAAATTTGAGCGGACAGCAGCTTAAACAGACAGGATATGAAGCGAAGCGGATTTACATCACAGATTTGACTTCGATAGCGTTGTTTAGGAACATCTCGAAGGAAGAAGGTTGGCGTCAAAGTCCATACCGTCATGCGTTAGGAAGATAACCGGCACTGTTTCATCCGTTAAGCGGAGGCTGAAAAACATAATCATCTTTTGCCAAAAAAGATAAATCTTCCCAAGATTTTATCTTCATCGCGGATGACGCTGATTCAGGATTCCGGAAAGATGAGCAGATCGATCTGGTTTAAAGCAGCTGAGGCGGAACTTTCCCTTTGAAGAGCTAAAGGGTCGCCGGAAAGGAATGACCGACCGATATTCGCCTCAACGGGAAGAAGTGGTTTGCTTTTAAAAACTCACGAAAAACGGAGCTGAAATCTTCTTAAATCGCAACTACAAAAATAAACTGCCGGTTTACCGGGCAACGGCGAAAGTGAAAAAGTGTCTATAACACTAACAAAAACTGTCAACTTTTTTCAGGACGAGACAGTTGTTGGTTTCTGTCTGGACTGTACCCTTTGTTATGGCTGTTGCCATCCTGATCGGGTTTGTGGTATTATTCCAAGAAAATAAGAAAAATGAATCTGTATAGTACACATGTATAACACACATCTTTAAATACTTTTTGCCTATGGATATATAAGTCAAGGAACTTCTTCAACTTCAAAAGGTGTAATAATTGTCATTGAGAACTTTTTTGTGAAATTAATTAAATCATTGAGAACTTTTTTGTGAAATTAATTAAATCATTGAAAACATGAATAAAACATTAACTGCGAAAGAAATAAAAACTTACCGAGGAAAATTGTACTTCTAAATTGAACTTAAGACAAAACATCAAAAGAGAGATACGCATATTGAGGCATTTTATAGAAAAGTTCTTCACTACACCTTAATTTAAATTTTTAAAGCAAATTTAGTTTAAACTCAATTATTAATCTTACTTAAAACAAAAGAGTTATGGAAAACAATTATTGTAAAATTATTCCTGTTTTACCAAAAATCAGGGAATTAAAATCCTGTAAAAAAAGGATGAGGATAGGATTGTTTTTTCTAATGTTCAGCATTTCTTATTCCTTTGCGTTAGTAACTCATGCAACAACCTCAAGTCCAATGATGAACACAGAAAATCAACCTATTCAGAAAGCTTGGGAAATTGTTGAAGAAAAAAACATCAACCAACAACAGCGCACTATTTCCGGCAAAGTAACCGACCAAAACGGAGAACCACTACCTGGTGCAACCGTCATAATAAAAGGTACCACCCAAGGAACAGTAGCTAACGCTGAAGGAGAATACACTCTCACAAACATTCCCGAAAATACCACTTTAGTGTTTTCTTTTGTCGGAATGAAAACTCAGGAAATAAACGTTGGGAACCGCACAATTATTAATGTAACTATGGAAACCGAGGCCATCGGTCTTGAAGAAGTGATCGCAGTAGGATATGCTACCCAAAAGAGAGTGAATGTAGTAGGTTCTATAACTTCTGTAGGAGGAGAAAAAATTGAAGCAATTCCCGCTGCCGATATAACAAATACTCTCGCAGGACGTTTGGCGGGCGCTGTTATCATTCAACCCTCAGGAGAACCGGGACAAACTGCAGCAAGAATTTTAGTTCGTGGTCGGACTACGTTAGGGGATAATACCGGTCCTATGGTGGTTATAGATGGTGTACCCGGACGTTCGTTAAGCGATATTGATCCTGTAGATATTGAAAGCATTTCGGTATTGAAAGACGCTTCTGCCGCTATTTATGGCGCCACTGCAGCTAACGGTGTAATATTGGTAACGACAAAAAGAGGACAAACGGGCAAACCGCGCTTAAGTTATCAATTCTATCAAGGGTATGCCTCACCTTCTCTTCTTCCAAAGGTAACCAATGCGGGAGATTATGCCACAATGCTAAGCGAATATCAAGACTATGAAGGAAAACCACGAACATTTTCCGACAATGATATCGAATTATTTTATAGCGGTAGAGACCCTTGGGAACATCCCAACTCCGACTGGATGGGAGACTTGATAGCCAAGTGGAACGGCATAACTAAACATAATATTACTGTCGATGGTGGAACTGACAAAGGGATCAACTATTTTGTTTCGTTTGGCTATAAAAGTGAAGATGCAATTTATAAACAAGAATCGACTAAATATACCCAATATAATCTACGCGCCAATCTTGATATTCCTATAACTGAGTGGTTAAAAACAACCGTTCAATATGGTGGTTTTCTTAACAATGAACTCTATCCCGTAAAAAGCGCAGGGGATATTTATGGCCAAGCGACTCGATTATTGCCTACCCAATGGTCATTTTGGCCTACCGGTGAACCGGGTCCGGACATTGAATATGGTGATAATCCTGTAGTAACCTCAACTTTAGAAGGAGGGTACGATGATCAAAAATCTTACATTAATCAATTATCATTTAGCGGAACCCTTACTCCTCCGATGATTGAAGGACTATCAATCGGCGTGGCTTATAATTACGATGTTACAAATTGGCACAGAAAAAGATTTTGCAAACCATGGATACTTTACTTTCCCAAATGGGAAACCGCAGTACGGGATTCGGAGGGATTTATCACAACTATGGAGCTCGTTCCGACCGAAAGAGGATTTGAGGCACCCGAACTCAATGAAGAATATAATCGTAGCAGCAGAGAACTTCTCAATTTAAATTTTAACTATTCACGTGATTTTGGGGATCATACCATCAATCTGTTCGGAGCATTTGAGCAAATTGACGAAAGTGGAAATAATTTCGGTGCATTTCGCAAGCATTATATCTCAGACGTAGTTCAGACTATAGATGCTGGTGGGGATACCGATAAAAATAACTGGGGAGGCACATGGATATATGCCCGTGAATCCTGGATTGCGCGTTTCAATTACGATTATCAAGATAAATATTTGTTAGAAGCTATTTTCCGAAGAGATGGTTCACTTAAATTTCCCCCAGACAGTCGATGGGGTAATTTCCCTGGTTTACTCCTTGGTTGGCGAGCGTCGGAAGAAGATTTTTGGAAAGAAAATCTCGGGTTTATTAATTATTTTAAATTGAGAACATCTTATGGCAAAATAGGAATGGATCCGGGAAATCCTTTTCAATATCTAAACAAATATACAAAAACAAGTGGATTAACGCTTGGTACCTCAAAAACGGTAGAGAGTGTCGTTCGACGTGAAGGGGTGGCTAATCCCAACATTACGTGGGAAAAACAAACCACATACAATATCGGATTCGAGTCGCAACTTCTCAATAACTTGTTTTCTCTCGATGCAGACTTATTCTACAACAAACGTTCCGATATACTTGCAAAAAGAAATGCATCCGTTCCGGAGTTTACCGGACTAACACTGCCTGATGAAAATATTGCTGAAGTTGATAATCGAGGTGTGGAAATTGTAGCCGGATATCATAAAACAATAAGCAGCGATTTCCGCTTTGATATTTCGGGCAATTTTTCCTATAACCACAACGAGGTAGTGTTTATGGATGAACCGGAACGGTCAGTTCCCTGGCAACGGCAAACAGGTCACTCATATGGCGCAACATTACTCTATAAGGCTATAGGTATTTTCCCCGACGAAGAGGCAGTGAATTCCTATCCTCATTGGGATGGGGCTAAAGCGGGTGATGTTATTTTCGAAGATGTCAGCGGGGACAAAAAAATAACCAGTGATGACCGAATTCTTCTCGATAGAACCGATGCTCCAGAAATATTCTACGGTTTATCGTTTGATGCTATGTATAAAAATTGGACATTGTCACTACTTTTCCAGGGACAAGGTACTTATTATCGCATGAGTACGCAAGATGACCGTCGGGGTGAAGCGGGTAATTATTTCCAATGGCATTTTGATAATCGATGGACTCCGGAAAACACAAATACAAATGTAGCCAGAGCATACAACCGTAATGATCAGTACTGGGCATTCAGTGTAAATAACAGTACCTACTGGTGGGATAACATGGCATATTTCCGATTGAAAAATGTAGTTATCGCATATGATATTCCTACTTCCTTTGTACAAAAAATCGGGCTGAAAAATGCAAATGTTTACTTTTCGGCAAACAATCCCCTATTAATTTACTCGGCCCAACGAAACTTTGATCCCGAAGTGGGAGCACCTATGACCTATCCTACTACTAAAACTTTTGCAATTGGCGCAAAAATTACGTTTTAATTTATTAAATGACGATAGAAATATGGAAAATTTAAAAAAATATTCAGTAATAATCGGGGCACTTTTATTCCTCACCATATCATGTCAGGATGTACTCGATCAAAAATCGGTTGATTCTTTCAATGAAGAATCTATTTTTGAAGACATTAATCTAACGAAAGCCTATTTAGGCAGATGTTACGATTATATTGGGGTAGACGATAACTTAGTACTGGGCCTTCGTGAAGATATACTTGCAGCTGCCACAGATGAAGTATTATGCATTCACCGCCCCGCATCTTTTACCTTTGTAAAAGGCACCTTGAGCCCTGATTATTTAGGGCACTTTGGGGATTGGCAATTCAATTGGATTTCTTGGTCATTATACAAAAATATCCAAAATGTGAATGTCCTCCTTGCGAATATTGACAATGTGCCTACACAAACTGCAACCGACGAAGCATTGCTATCAAGAATGAAAGGAGAAGCTTATTTTATCAGAGCATTCGATTACGCTAATCTGATGCGTTCATATGGTGGTCTTATTCTTATTGACGAACCTTTTGAGTTAGATCAGGATTTTTTGTCGATACAACGCTCATCAATTGATGAAACACTTGCATTCATTGTTGCCGACTGTGATAAAGCAATAGAACTTTTACCCACAAAAGATGGAATTGAACAAGGGCGTGCAACTAAAGGAGCAGCAGCAGCATTAAAATCGAGAATCTTAAGTTGGAGTACCGGAATCCTAATGAACGGGGGATACGAACCGAATAATCCACTGGTATCATTTCAAGAAGGAACGAGAAAAGAAAGGCTTATTGCTGCAAAACAAGCGGCGAAAGATATAATCGATAGGAAATATGGGAACTATGAACTTGCCGGAACCACTGCTGATCCACCAGCGAATATGACGGAAGAAGTAATCATGCAATATGCCGATAATTTTTTCAATATTTTTACTCAAAAAGGAGAATGGAATGATGAAGTTATTTGGGGTATTCAGTATTTACAATCGCAAGGGAATACGACCACACAAAATCGATGGTGGGGACCCAATGGTTATCATAACTGGGGTAATAACGGACCCAACGAATCTGTAGTGAGAAAATTTGAAATGGCAGACGGTACACCTTTTATTTGGGATAAATATGATCCCGGCAACATGTACGTTCGTGATTTTACTGCAACCCAATTAGAGGAAGACCCTGAAAAAAATCCTTATGTAGGGCGTGAACCGCGATTCTACGCTACAATTCTATTTGATGGAGCAAAATGGCAAGAACGTCCAACTGATGCCCAAGCAATTGATCCGGAAGGGCGTATACAAACGGGTTACTACATAACCGCCGCTGGCGATACAACAGCAGGTCTCGATACCCGCCAGAGTTTCATTGAATCGTGGAACGGTACGAAAAACGGTTACTATCTCAAAAAATATCTAGATCCAACTGTTGTAGGTCAACATTATAATAATGAAAATTCATGGATTGAAATGAGATATGCCGAAGTCCTTTTAGACTATGCGGAAAATTGTATAGAACTCGGAGAAATTCAGGAAGGCTTAGACGCCCTTAACATGGTGCGCAATCGAGCAGGGCTTCCCGACAGAGTTACGAACGATCAAAATCAAGCAAGGGAATGGTGCAGAAAAGAGCGACAACTCGAATTCTTTGCTGAAGGAGATCGATGGTATATGATACGCAAATGGATGATTGCTGACGAAGTAATCGAAAATGTGTATCTCATGAAAATATATCATTATTCCAACGGGAGAACTAAATGGGTTTATGACACCACAAAAAGTGTCGACGACAGGAAATGGAATCAGGCAAATTATTGGTTACCTATTAAAAGAACCGAAATTAACAGAGCACCCCAATTACAGCAAAATCCGGGTTATAACTAACTTGCAATATTTTTTAGATTCAAAGAGAGTGACCCATATTGAACGTGGGCCACTCTCTTTTAAAAAAATGCCAAAATTATTCATAGCTTAATGTATTTTCCAAATGAAAAATTGTCACAAACGAAATCAATCCACCCTATATGTAAGCAAAACTTATCCCAAAGGCAAAAAGGTAATATACGTTATGCTTTTTATGGCTTTAACAATAATCTTCTGTTTTCCCCGGCCTCTAATTACAGCCAATATTTACGTATATGATTCACAACAGCTTGCTGCCATTGTAACTTCCAACGATGTTGCCGACAAAACCATGAGTTTGGTCTCGGATAACATCTCTATAGTAACCATGGATAAGAATGGCCTGGTAACAGATATTTTACAAAGTAACGCCAAAACAACAGCAACTACCCGAGAAAGTTGTCAGAAAGCGAGTTGCACAGTCACGGTCAAACCATGTGAAGAAAACATCATGCCGGTTACTGCAGCTATTCCCGTTAATGACTTTTTGAACAGCATCGGGGCATGTTCAGCCATATCCAGACGTGGGGAAAATTTACAAAGCACCATAGCCTGTGCAAAATATCTGGGTATCCGCTGGTTTAGAGCGGGCTACGAAAGCGACATCCCTGTGTCTGACCTTATCGAACTCCATCATCAGGCCAACGTTCGTTTCAGCTATGGACTGGGAAGCGGAGGCAATGATTTGCAAAGGCTGCTTGATGGAGCAAAGCAGTTGGCTTCGGCAGGGGCATTGCTTGCCCTGGAAGGAAACAATGAACCGAATAACTGGGGGGTTACCTACCAGGGTGAAACAGGCGGAAGGGATTTATCGTGGGTGCCAATAGCTAAATTGCAGCGCGATTTATACCGATCGGTAAAAAACGATTCCGCTTTAAAGGATTATCCGGTCTGGAACATCTCTGAAAGTGGCGCTCAAACCGATAATGTCGGCCTTCAATTCCTGACTATTCCGGAAGGAGCAAATACTTCCATGCCTGCCGGTACCGTGTATGCAGATTACGCAAATTGCCATAATTATATCGTCCATCCCGGCTGGCAGGGAATCCATGATAACCAGACATGGATTGCCTCTGATCCCGGTCCGGAATGTAAGATAGATGGTCTGTACGGAAACTACGGATTGACATGGCTGAATAAATATCCCGGTTATTCAGTTTCAGAACTTATGACGCTCCCCAGAATTACAACTGAAACGGGTGTTGCCATTGATACCTATGGTGTAGACGAAGAATTACAAGGCAAACTTTTTATGAATTTATATTTATCTCAATTCAAACAAGGTTGGAGCTACACATCTATATACTTGCTCAGGGATCGTACCGACGAAAATGGTAATCAGCAATATGGTTTCTACAAACCCGATTATACTCCACGCCAAGCAGCACACTATCTTCACAATCTGACCACAATCTTGGCTGATGCTGGTTCAATCTCATCACCCGGCGTTCTTAATTATTCCATACCCCACCAACCATTTACCGTGCATGATATGTTGTTGCAGAAAAGCAACGGAAAGTTTTACCTGGTACTATGGGGTGAACAATATTCTGGCGGTTCAAACAATGTCAGCATCAACTTAGACGCCACGTATTCCTCTATAAATATTTATGATCCAACCATCCGAACATCAACGGTTCAGACCTTAAACAATGTCAGTTCGGCAACAATAAGCGTAACCGATCATCCTTTAATAATTGAAATTTAATTTAAAGAAGAAAGGGATATAAAATGAAAAAAAATAGCATTTTAGCGTTCACCTTGTCGGCCATTGCTTTAAGTGTGTCCGCACAAACAAAACAGCCTATGGAAATGAAACCGGAAATGACCGAAATCTGGGAACCGGAAGTTCCTGTCGTTATTCCCGGTCGAACTGCAGCTGATGCTCCTTCGGATGCCATCATCCTATTCGATGGCAACGACCTCTCCAAAGAATGGACAAATGCCGAAGGCGGCCTGCCCGGATGGAAAGTAGCCGACGGATGCGTT
>Ga0208825_1002494_pt1 | contig 12059 bp, 10 predicted proteins | sample AD_UKC113_MetaG_FD_184450 | JGI IMG/M metagenome (GOLD analysis project Ga0208825, IMG submission 184450) | Active sludge microbial communities of municipal wastewater-treating anaerobic digesters from Hong Kong - AD_UKC113_MetaG (SPAdes)... | ecosystem: Engineered > Bioreactor > Anaerobic >...
ACCCCCTTGTTCGGGGGGATCGGAGGGGGAAGGGACTCAGGACGAGGGTCCCATGAAACCAGGGCCGGGCAGGGGATGGGCGGCCCCCGGCAAGCCCGCGCCCGCACTCCCTCCGGTGGGGCTTCATTCTTGACCCATGGCTTGTTTTAGGCTAGAGTTTTTATGGAAAAGACCCGTCCAGACGGGATTTGGGACTATCCCGGCCCCCCCGGGGCCGGCAGATTCCCCTGGCACGGGGTGGCGCCTGACCGGATCGTCCGTTTCTAGGGTCCAATCCTTCCTTCTCCGCAGCCGACTGAGCGCGCAAGCCGCCGTTCCCCCAGCAAGTTGCTTCCATGGCTGCCCTGGTCACGACTCGTTGAGCGCAAGAACCGGGCAAATACACCACCCCCCGGACACGGTCCCGCTTGGTGGGCTTTGCGAAAGGATCGGATCATCAGCAATGTTTCGAGGGTTTCTCAGCATTTATCGGAGCTTGATTTCCCGGCTCATTCTCCTGTCGGGTCTCGTTTTGCTCGTCAGTATTTTCACGTGGGCCTATTTCAACATCCAGTACCAGAAAAGGAATACCCTCGAAGCCCTCATCGAGTCCGTAGACCGATTGGGGAACACCATCCGCCTGGGAACCCATTACGCCATGATGCTGAATTCCCGGGAAGACATCAACGAGATCATCAAAAACACCAGTCGCCAGGAAGGGATCGAGAAGGTCCGGATCTTCAACAAACAAGGTCAGATCAAGTACTCCAATCTTCCCAGCGAAGTGGACCAGATTTCCAATATCAAAGACGATGCGTGCTATATCTGCCACAAGACGGAACCTCCCGTCTGGGAAGTTCCCATCGACGAACGGATTCGCCTCTTTCAGTCCCCTGCGGGGTACCGGCTTCTGGGGATCATCAGCCCCATCTACAACGAGCCCGGCTGTTCCACGGGCTGCCATGTTCATCCGGCGGACAAAAAGGTCCTGGGGGCCCTGGACGTGGTGGTGTCCCTCGAGAGCACGGATCGGGCCGTTTCGTCCTATGAGCGGCGCATCATCGCCCTGGCCATCGTGAGCTTCCTGGCCCTATCCACCATCATCGCCTGTTTCCTCTACCTGTTCGTCAATCGCCCCATCAAGAAGCTCATCGGTGAAACCCAACTCATCGGCCAGGGAAAGTTCCAATACCAGTCGGATACCGACGGAGGGGACGAAATCGGCGAGCTGTCCCGTGCCATCCATCAGATGGGAAGAAGGATCGTCGAGAAGCAGGAAGAGCTCAACAAGCAGCGGATGGAATACCAGGAACTGTTCGAAAAGGTTCCCTGCTACATCACGGTGCAGGACCGGAACCTGAGGCTCCTTCGCTACAACCTCGAATTCACAAGACGGTTTTCCCCCAGTCCCGGCGATTTCTGCTACGAGGTGTACAAGGGACGTTCGGAGCCGTGCGAAGTATGCCCGGTCCTCCAAACCTTCGAGGACGGGGGAACCCATTCCAGTGAAGAAGCCGGGATTACCAAGGACGGGGAGATCACCCACTGGATGGTGCGAACCTCCGCCATCCGGGATACCCGAGGGGAGATCTCCGCGGTGATGGAGGTGTGCCTGGACATCACCCAGATGAAACGGCTCGAGCACGAGATCCGACGATCCGAGGAGAAGTACCGGGACATCTTCAACAACATGCCCAATCCCGTCTTTGTCCTGGACAGAAAAACCTTGATCATTCTGGACTGTAATGAGAGTGTAACGCCTACTTACGGGTACCGGCGGGACGAACTGATCAAGAAATCATTCCTGGACTTTTTCGAGGACGGGGAACAACAACAGTGTGCCCTGGAGATGCGCAATTCGGACCATGTGAACCAGGTGAGGCACTTGGTCAAGGACGGCAGGACCATTTATGTGAACATGCACCTGTCTCCCTCGGAATACATGGGAAAAGAAGCCTTGCTGGTCGTGACCAGCGACATCACCAAGAGGCTTCAGGCCGAGCAGCAGCTCATCCAGGCGAGCAAGATGGCCACCCTGGGGGAAATGGCCACAGGGATCGCCCACGAGCTGAATCAGCCTTTGTCGGTCATCAAGACCGCCAGCAGCTTTTTGAGCCGGAAGGTCCGCAGGGGAGAGCCCATCAAGGGGGAGATCCTGCAAACCATGGCGGAGGAGATCGACGGCCATGTGGACCGGGCTTCCATGATCATCAATCACCTACGGGAATTCGGCCGGAAATCCGAGGTCAAGAGGGAACGTGTCCAGGTCAATGAGGTGCTTCAGAAGGCCCTGGATATCTTCAGCCAGCAGCTGAAGCTAAGAGAGATCCAGGTCGTCAAGGAGTTCCAGGAGGACCTGCCCCTCATTCTGGCCGTCGCGAACCCGTTGGAGCAAGTGTTCATCAACCTGCTGATCAACGCCCGAGACGCCATCGAAGAGAAAATCGAAAAGCTCGGTTCCACCCAGATCCCCAAGAGAATCCTCCTGAAGACCGGCTCCAAGAACGGCAAAGTGACCGTAGAAGTCCGGGATACGGGGATGGGAATCCCGAAACCGGTACTTGACAAGATCTTCGAACCGTTCTTTACCACCAAGAAAGTGGGCAAGGGCACGGGCCTCGGTTTGTCCATCAGTTACGGCATCGTCCAGGACTACGAGGGGACCATCCGAGTGGAGACCCGGGAAAACGAGGGTTCGAGCTTTATCGTGGAGTTTCCTGTTCAGAGTGAGGGCTGATGGCCGAAAAGAGTGAGACAATACTGTTGGTGGATGATGAAGAGGGCATTCGAAAGGTCTTGGGGATCTCGCTCATGGACAGCGGCTACCACGTGTTGACCGCTGCAAGCGGCGAGGAAGCCCTGGGGATTTTCAAGGAGGCCCGCCCGGAAATCGTTCTCACGGACATCAAGATGCCGGGGATGGACGGAATCGAGCTTCTCCGTCGCATCAAGGAGATGAGTCCGGACACGGAGGTCATCATGATTACGGGCCACGGAGAGCTCGACCTGGCCATCAAGAGTCTTCAATACGAAGCGGCCAGGTTCATCACCAAGCCCATCAATCACGATGCCCTGGATATCGCCCTCAAGCGTGTGCGGGAGAGAATCTCCATGCGAAAAGAGCTCCTGGAATACACCCAGGAGGTCGAGCAACTGGTGGAGGAAAAGGCGCAAAAGCTCATCGAAGCCGAAAGAATGGCCGCCATCGGCCAGACGGTGGCGACCTTGGCCCACGCCATCAAGAACATCATGGGCGGTCTCAAGGGCGGCATCTACGTGGTGGAAAAGGGGATCGAACTCGACAATAGAAAGTACCTGATGCAGGGTTGGCAGATGATCAAGGGCAACGTCAACAAGATCCACAATCTGGCCATGGATCTGTTGACCCTCACCAAGGAGCGGGAGCCCGACTACCGTTTGTGCGACCCCAACGAACCCGCCCGGGAAGTATACCAGCTCATGCTTCCCCGGGCTCGCGAGTGCGGGATTTCACTGGAATTGCAGCTCGATTCCCATCTAACCCCGGTGTATCTCGATCCCGACGGAATTCACTGCTGCATCCTAAACCTAGTGACAAACGCCATCGAAGCATGTATGTCAGTGGAATGCTCGACAAAACTGGGAGAAGTACTCATTCGCACCGTCAAGCAGAACGGATGGGCCGTTGTCTATGAAGTGATCGACAACGCCTGCGGCATGGATCAGGAAACCAGGAACAAGATTTTCCGGACCTTTTTCAGTACCAAAGGCACCAAGGGGACCGGGCTGGGACTCATGATCACCAGAAAAATCGTGCACGAACACGGAGGCATTATCCAGGTGGAATCGGAGAAGGGGTGCGGGACCCAGTTCATCCTTCGGCTTCCCGGGAGGGAGATGAGCCCCCGAGACGGCCGGGTATTTCCGGGGTAACGTTTGACCGAACCGTTTTGGGATGAAGAGAGAAACTTGGATCGTTGAAGCCTAAGGAGAAGGAACCATCATGCTGGAATACAAGAACATCCTTTTTTGCACGGATTTTTCCGAAGATGCCAACATCGCCTTTCTGCACGCCCTCAATTTGGCGAAAAAATACAACGCCAAATTGCACATTCTTCACGTGCCTCATTCCCCGTTCCGTTACCACCGGGTCGTCGTGGACGAGCATATCTCGGATGAGAAGTCCGACGAGGGACAGGCCTTTTACGACAAGGACGTGGAAGAGAAAGCCATGGAGCGCCTCAGGGCGACCTACGACAAGCGCATGGGCGATTTCGGCAACTACCTCTTGGTCGTGAAATCCGGAGCCCCCGACGTTGAGATCATTCGATATGCCAAGAAAAACGACGTGGACCTCATCGTCATGGGCACCTTGGGAAAATCGGAGCAAGATAGGATCGATCACGGGAGCACCGTGGCCAGCGTTTCCAAATATGCCCACTGTCACGTGATGGCCATTCGAAATCCGGCCAAGCAATTCATCCTGCCGGGCAAGATGTTCTAGAATCCCTGCCTTTTGTAACGCGGATCGAGTGAAGAATTCTGGAGGGAAGACCCATGGCGAAAAGAGTATTGGTGGTAGACGATGAACTGGACATGCGGCTGTTCATGACCACTCTTTTGGAAACCAACGGCTTCAAACCTTACGCGGCCGAGGATGGAAAGCAGGGACTGGAGCTTGCCCGAAAACACAAGCCGGCCCTCATCATCATGGATGTGATGATGCCCAAGGAGAGCGGGATTTACCTATATCGAGAGCTGAAAAACGATCCGGACCTCAAGAACATCCCCATTATCATGGTTTCGGCGGTGGCCAAAAAGACCTTCTTCCACTCCCAGAGAGTCCTGGACGAGTACGAGGGAGGCACCATTCCAGAACCCACGGAATACATTGAAAAACCACCCGAAGCGGACGAATTGCTGGGCGCCGTCCGGAAAATCCTGGGCTGAATCGACTGGAGGATTCTCCGCCGTCCACCCGCCGAAAAACAACCATTCCCGACCTCTCCTCCCCCGCTTGCGGGGGAGTTCTTTGTTCCCGTATTCCTGAATCCCCTGCGAACCCCGGGTCGAGGCCAGGAACCCTCTCCTTTCAAAAGCCCCGGGCATAAGGCCTTCGCCCTCGCGGGTGCCCGAGGGGCGTGGAGGGACCCGGGGGAGTTCCCGTCCGCCGGAGGGCCCACGGCTCTCCGGACCCCATCCGTGCCCGGAGTCCGTCCCGCCGCCCGCCGCCTCGATCGGGATCGGGTGCAGTGTCCGGGATGGACTTCAAGGACACTCCTGGAGTAAACTCACTTACCAATAGGGAGGATAAGTCCACCGGGAACCCCGGGGAAGGTTCGACTTCCGGCAAGGATTCATTGAAGCAAGGAGGAAATCCATGGAAACACCGTTGCGCGTGGTCGTCATCGGAGGAGTGGCCTGCGGGCCCAAAACGGCATGCCGCCTTAAACGGCTGCTCCTGGACGCAGAGGTCACCATGATCGAGAGAGGTTCCCTGGTGTCCTACGGAGCCTGCGGGTTGCCTTACTACGTGGAAGGAGTCTTTTCCGACCTCGAGATGCTGAGCCGGACTCCCGTGGGAATTCCCAGAGACGCCGATTTCTTTCGGAAAGTCAAGGGATTCAAGACCCTCACGGGGGTGGAGGCCCTGCGTATCGACCGTCGCCAAAAGACCGTTCGGGTGAAACACTTGACTACGGGGGCCGAGGAAGACCTTCCCTACGACAAGTTGGTGCTTTCCACGGGCAGTCGCCCGTTGCGCCCGCCCATTTCCGGCCTGGAGCTCGATCGAGTCTGGTTCATGCGCCATCCGGAGGATGCCCGGAGCCTGGTGAAGCGGGTGGAAGAGGAAGGGCTGCGGCGGGCGGTGGTCATCGGAGCGGGGTACATCGGCATCGAAATGGCCGAAGCGCTCATTCAGCGGGGGCTGGAAGTGAGCCTGGTGGAGATGGCCGATCAGATCATGCCCCAGTTTCTGGACTACGAGATTGCCGCACTTTCGGCCAAGCATCTGCGACAAAAGGGAGTCCGGGTAATCCTGGGGGAAAGGGTTTTGGGCCTGGAAGGAGAGTCGAAGGTCACAGGGGTCCGGACGGACCGGCAGAGCGTTCCCGCGGACCTGGTGGTCATCGGAGTGGGCGTCCAACCCAACGAGGAGCTGGCCCGGGAGGCTGGGCTGCAATGCGCTCCCCGGGGCGGCATCGTGATCAACAGCCACTGTCAGACCAGCGATCCCGACATCTATGCAGGAGGGGACTGCGTGGTGAATCGCTCCACGGACCCCGCCTGCCGGGATCTCCTGTTCTTTCCCTTGGGGTCCACGGCCAATAAGCACGGGAGGGTCATCGCCGACCACATCGCCGGGATTTCTTCCCCGTTTGCCGGGGTTTCGGGGACGGCCATCTGCAAAGCCTTCGACTACAACATCGGCCGCACGGGCCTGACGGAGAAACAAGCCCGGGAAAAGGACCCGGACATCGTGACGGCCATCTGGTCCGGTCCCACTCATCCCCATTACATTCCCCACAACCGCCCCCTGGTGATCAAAATGGTGGCATCCCGCAGGGATCGAAAACTGCTGGGGGTCCAGGTGGTTGGGCCGGGTGAGGCGGCCAAGCGCCTGGATGTGGCTGCCACGGCCCTCTTCTTCCAGGCCGGCGTCGATCAGATCGCCAACCTGGACCTCGGGTACGCGCCGCCTTATTCTTCCCCGCTGGATCCCCTGGCCGCCGCCGCTCATCTCCTGTTGAACAAGATGAACGGAATTGCCCGTTCCATCTCTCCCCTGGAAGCCAAGGAACGGATGGATCGAGGGGACGACATCCTTCTGCTCGACGCCAGGACGCCCCAGGAATTCCAGAAGATGAGACTTCCCCACGAAAAGGTGGTGCACATTCCCTTGGGGGCCCTCAGGGAGCGGGCCAACGAGCTTCCCCGGGACAAGGACATCATCGCGTTCTGTATGCTGAGCATGCGGGGCTATGAAGCGCAAAGGATTTTGAACGCAGCGGGCTTCGACCGGGTGTGGTTCTTCGAAGGGGGGCTGGTGGCCTGGCCCTTCGAGGTCTGGACGGCGATCTGATTTCGGTCCGTGGTCCTTCCCCTAGAGGGCTCGAAGAAGGATTTCCCCCAGTTCCTCGTCGGTGAGAGGAACGGGATTTCCTTTCATGCTGCTTGCCTTCCGGGCCCGGGCGGCCACGACGGGAATGTCTCCGGAGGTGACGCCGAAGGCGGACAGGGAGGGAATGCACAGGTCCGAGCAGAGGGACTGCAGGCGGTTCACTGCGTCTTCGGGGGTGGCGGATGCCTTGCCCGTGAGCAGGCGAGCCGTTTCCGCCAACCGGTCCAGGACGGGGGAGAGGGGATTTCGGGACCGAAGCGCCTGCGCGTTGGCTTCGAAAACGAGGGGAAGCAGCCGGGCACATACTGCGCCGTGGGGAGCGGGAAACATTCCGCCCAGGGTTCCTGCCAGCCCGTGGACGGCCCCCAGCCGCGCATTGGCCAGGGCCAACCCGCTAAACAGGCTTCCCAGGGCCAGGTCTTCCCGGGCGCGAGAGTCCGATCCGTTCCGGAAGGCGCGGGGCAGAGCCCGGGCCACCCGGGGGATGGCTTCCCGGCAGAGGGAATCGGTGAGCGGGTTGGACGCGTTGCTCAGGAAGGGTTCGATGAGCTGGGTAAGGGCATCCATCCCCGTGCTCGCCGTGACGGTCGGGGGCAGGCTGTGGGTGAGAAGAGGATCCACCACGGCCAGGCGGGGCAGCATGGAAGCGTTGCGCAGGCTCACCTTGACCCCGTGCTCCCGGGAGGCGAGGACGGCGTTGCGTGTGACTTCGGAACCGGTGCCCGCCGTGGTGGGAATGGCGACGAAGGGGAGAGAGGGAACGAGCAGCGGTTTTCCTTTTCCGATGACCTCGAGGTAGTCGAGCAGGGGTCCGTCGTTGGGGCCAAGAGCCGCGATGGCTTTGCCCGTGTCCAGAACGCTGCCTCCGCCGATTCCCAGGACCACCCGGCACTTTTCGTCTCGAGCCAGGCGAACTCCTTCCTCCACCAGGTCCGTGGTCGGTTCCCCCCATACGGAAAAGGTCACTACTTCGAACCCCTTTGGGTGAAGGACCTCCTCGAGACGCCTCGCTCGTTCCCGGCCCCTGCCGTGGACCAGCAGGGCTTTCTTTCCCAGATCGTCAACGAGAGACGGGATCTCCTCGAGGGTCCCCGGCCCGAAAAGGATCCGGCCTGCGGCGGCAAACTCGAATCTCATGGCCTATCCCCACCCGTCCTCGCCGGGGAAAACATTGCGATACTGGATGCTCGATCGAGGCTCCGCCATCATGTCCTCGACCCGCTCCCGCCATTGGCGGTAGTGAGCCGTCTCTTTGTGTTTTGCCGGGTCGTCCGGGGTCCGGTATACCTCCACCAGCACGAACCGAGTTGGATCCTCGATCTGTTGAATCACGTCGAAACGGGCGATCCCCGGTTCCAACACGCTCCGGGCTGCGTTCTCCAGCGAGGCGGCTTTGAAATCTTCCACCCGATCCGGTTTCACGTGCACAAAGACATGGACAACGAACATGACCCCTCCTTCCTGTCGAATGTCGGCGGAAAACACACCCGGCTTCCCCGAGGAGGAAGTTGCCGGGGGATTCCCATGAAAGATGCCCGCCTGCCGCTTACGGCTTGCCCGGCGACCTTTTTCGTGATGCGGGGCGGACGGTGGGATGAACTGCCGGGTTCGGATACGAAGATTTCGGGGAGACTCTCATGTAAGGAGAAACCCGTTGGGACCGGGGACTCGTGTCGGGACGGCGAAACGTCAGGGACGTCGTTGATAGAAGCTGTATTCCTTGCCGCAATGAACGCACTTCAAAGTGCAGCGGTCGCCCGTGTCGGAAGTAATCTTGGTCCTGTATCCGCAAATGTCACACCTTTTTGCCACGGTGAACCCCTTGAGAGTCTTCTCCTGCTTGTCCATGGTCCTGTCCCTGCCGACCCCCGGAATCCAGGGCCGTTTTCCCAGCTCAAAAACCTCCGCCGCTTCCCTCGGGTTCAGCGGACAGATGCCCCCTTTTTCCTCGTCGATCCTCACGGTGCAACAGCCCCCCTTCGGGATGCAGGAGGATAAAGGTCCCACTCGAAATGCTCTGATGCGGCCGGCCGATTCTTTCAGATTCCTTCACCCTGTGCGCCCCGATGAAGGCTGAAAGGAAGAAAACCGTAGTGCAGAATCGTACGGACTCATTCTACTTCCAAAACGCGATCATGGAAAGAAAAATTCCCTGCCCCCGCCCCCCGGGGGCCTGTGGATTGACAAAACAGGGCAAAAAGTTATGCTGTGAAAGCGCAACGATTCGGCACCAAGAGTAGAAGAAGGAGACCGAAGATGGCATCGTTCTACCGATTCTGTATGATCCTGGGACTCTTGTTCTTGGCAGCTGCGGCTCCCATGGAACGAAGCGAATCCCGTCAAGGGCAGGCGCTTACCCTCGAGCCGAGAAATACCAATGAAATGGGAGCGGTGGTCGGTCCTTCCTACACCACGCCCGGGGCTTACGGGGCTCATGATGCTCGAACCGGCGACCGAACCAGTCCGTATCCTCCCTACTTCCATCCCGACCAGGGCCGCTGAGAAAGGGCATCCCAGCCGTTTGGACCCGGACTTCTCTTCCCCCCTCCCCCTGTCCCCACCGGGGGAGGGGAACCCGGAGGGCCTGACCCGGCTCTTGAATCCCGCTCCCGGGGGTGAGAATCGGTTTGATTTCGCTCCATGGGAGCTCGTATAATGGAGGGCGTCGGGCTTTCGTCCCACACTGCATCGGCCTCTCGTTCGGGTTGTTTCCGCGCGCCAGGGAGAAGGTTTCCCGGGATGCTTTGTCGCATGAGGAAAGGAAGGAGTCATGGAGCAGACGCCACTCCTCTTCACGCCCATCCGCATCAAGGGATTGTATCTTAAGAACCGCATCACCCGTGCCCCCATGTACGTGGGGTACGGCAATCCCGACGGGACGGTCAGCGAGCTTCTCCTGGAACACTATCGCCTCCTGGCGGCATCCGGCGTTTCCATGGTGGTGGTGGAAAACGCCGCCGTGGATTTCCTGGGGCTGGGCGCTCCTTACATGCTTCGGGTCGACCACGACCGGTACATTCCCGGTCTCGCCAAACTGGCCGAAACCATCCGTGCCCAAGGGGCTTACGCCCTTCTGCAAATCAATCATGCCGGTCGATTTGCGTTCACCGCCGAAAGGCTGGCGCCTTCCTCCCTGCAAATCGGGGATGTGGTCCCCCGGGAAATGAGCGAGGCCGACATCGATCGGACGGTGGACGCTTTTGCCTCGGCGGCCCGCAGGGTCAAGGAAGCCGGGTTTGACGGAGTGGAAATTCACGGGGGGGCGGGCTATCTTTTGGCCCAATTCCTTTCTCCCCGCACCAATCGTCGCTCGGATCACTACGGGGGGTCCCTGGAAAACCGCATGCGGTTTCCCCTGAGAGTGGTGGATGCGGTTCTTGACGCCGTGGGAAAGGACTATTGTGTAGGCAGCCGCTTCATGGCCGATGAATGGCTCCCGGAACTGAGGCTGTCCTTCTCCCTGTTCAAGATGCTCAAGAGAAAGTACCGGTTCCTCTCCGACGAACTCCCCGGCCAGGCCCTCCGAACGGACGAAACCAGCATCTATGCCCGGGAGCTCGAAAAGAAGGAGATCGCATACCTTTCGGTGATGGCGGGCACCCTGGACTGCTTCTTTCTCCTTCAGTACCTCGAACAGGAAAAGAAGGAAGCCTACATGACTCATTTTGCCGAGGCCATCAAGAAGGCGGTTCCCAACACCCCCATCATCACGGCCGGAAGAATTCAGTCCCCTCAAACCGGCGAGGAGATCCTCCAAAAAGGCAAGGCGGACCTCATAGGGCTGGCGAGAGTGCTTTTCGCGGATCCCCTCTGGCCCCAAAAGGCGGCGGGCATCATTCAGGATCCCATCCGTCGCTGCGAGCCCAGCTGTTCCGTGTGCACCCAGAGGGCCCTGTACGGCAGGCCCGCCTTCTGCTCCCAGTGGGATTTCGACCGACGGGACCAATTCCTGGCCCGTGTGAGCGAAATGGAGGCCTTTCTCACCAAGCTCGAGGAGCGAGACGAGATCTAGGGGGCGTGTCCGCCCGGATGCGCTCCTGCTCTTTCCTGCTCTTTCCCTCCCGTCACACATTCTCTATGGCGCGTTCATCCCCCGGGATGCATGACGCTCCCGGTCAAAAGGAGTCAGCCATGCACGGCTTTTACGGTCGTATTCTTGCCGTGGATTTGAGCCGGGAGACCTCTACGGTGGAACCGGTTCCCGAGGAGGTGCTCCGGGAATGCCTGGGAGGCAAGGGGCTTGCCACCCGGCTGCTGATGGAAAGAAATCCTCCCGGCGCGGACCCTTTTTCCGCGGAAAACCACCTCATCATCGCCACCGGGCCCTGCTGCCAAAGCCCGGTATGGGGGGCCAGCCGATACGGAGTCTATACCAAGTCGCCTTTGACCCGCCTTTACGTGGAATCCTACTCGGGAGGGAAGGTCCCCGAAGCCGTGGATTCGACCGGGTTTGACGCCGTTGTCTTCACGGGCAGGGCCGCCCGCCCCACCATCGTGTCGGTGGATCCCCGGGGAGCGCGGTTTCACGAGGCGGGAGACCTCTGGGGGGCCGACACCTTTCGTACCGAGGCGGAAGCCCGGGCCCGGTTTGCTCCCAACAAGGCCGGGTACCGGAAACCGGGGGCCCTGGTCATCGGCCCCGCGGGAGAAAAACTCCTGCGATTCGCCCTCATCGAAAACGACAAGTGGAGGTCCGCAGGTCGTGGGGGAGTCGGGGCCGTCATGGGCTCCAAGCAGTTGAAGGCGGTGGTTTTCCAGGGAGACCGCCGCAGGGAGCCGGCCCAACCCGGGGCCCTGGCTCAATACGGCAAGGCCTTCTCGAAAACCGCCCGGGACAACGCCGGAGTGAAAGCCTACCGGGCGTTGGGCACCACAATGATGGTGAAGATCCTAAACGAAGCCCAAGCGTTCCCGTCCAAATACTGGACGGAGGGGAGCTGCGAGCACTGGGAAAAGATCAGCGGGCAGACCTTCCACC
>Ga0208825_1002508_pt1 | contig 11988 bp, 10 predicted proteins | sample AD_UKC113_MetaG_FD_184450 | JGI IMG/M metagenome (GOLD analysis project Ga0208825, IMG submission 184450) | Active sludge microbial communities of municipal wastewater-treating anaerobic digesters from Hong Kong - AD_UKC113_MetaG (SPAdes)... | ecosystem: Engineered > Bioreactor > Anaerobic >...
TGCTCATTGTTCTTAGGCGCCTGTCAAATCTGCTCCTATCTACATGCTTCTCATTTTCCATTGCCTCTAGCAGATAGTCAGCAAATCTTCTTGCTCTCTCAACCAAGGATTTTACCTCGCCAAAAGACTCCCATTTTATGGCTACACCAGCCCTCCTCAGTTTTTGATAATCCTCGTTCTCGATAGATCCTGTGACAAGAATTCTTGCGCCTCTGCCAATTATCCACTCCGCTCTACCTTTTAGAATCCCTTTTGCGCCAATCTCAGCAGAATACTTTTGGACATGGTTATATTCATCGATAATTATTAGGAAAGGGCTGTCTTCAAAAATAGGATAGAACTCTGTATACAGAACTGGCTCATTGGCGGTAATAGCAATTTTGACTCTTTGCATGGATAGAACCCTTTTGAATCATTCTTACTCTTTGCATATAGAGGGGTCAAGTATAAACTCGCAGATATTTCATATAAGCAATCGATTTAATCGGTTAACTAAGAATCGATAATGCACTTTTAAGCTTTAAATCCTCAAAAAATAGTGCACTTTTGATTCTTAAATCGTATGCCAGCATGCTTCAAAGGCGCCTGAAATTTTTATGGAAAGGTAATCGAAGGCAACACATAATCTTGACAAAAGTGCTAATTTTGGCTATTTTACTTTCCGCTGAGAATTCATATTCCCCTGTAGCTCAGCTGGCAGAGCAAGTGGCTGTTAACCACTGGGTCCGGTGTTCGAACCACCGCGGGGGAGAAAATGAGCTTAAGGCCATCCTTATGGATGGCCTTTTTTATAAGATTAGCCCCACTTTAGGCTCAATCTGTGCATATCATGAATTTTTCGAATTTGACTCTTTATGACAAGGGTGATTATATTTTTATATTAGCATTCCCTATGAACAATACATAGAGAAAGCCAATTATTCGAAGGAGCATGAGCAAAGATGAGCGCCGAAGTAACCCTGACCGCTGAAAATTTCAAAAAAGAAGTGCTAGAGTCGAAAATTCCCGTACTTGTCGATTTTTGGGCCGAATGGTGCATGCCCTGCAAAATGATAGGACCATCTATTTCCCAAATCGCAGAAACTTATAAAGATAAGATTAAGGTGGGAAAACTCAATGTAGATAGCGAAGCTGAAATTGCTTCTCAATACAGCATAATTTCTATTCCAACGCTAATAATATTCAAAGACGGACAAGCAATACGCCAAAAAGTCGGCGCCATGCCCCGGCACGAAATAGAAAAACTATTCAGCGACCTTATCTAGAAAAAGAGCCAGGCGTTTGACTACCGCTTTCTCCGACTTTCCACGCACTTGCCCCAGATTGAGATAGTGATGTTCGGATAAAAGGTCGAGATGCCGAAGGTTTCCATAGAAATGCATTTTCCCATTTCGCAGGAGATTCAGAATTCCATATTCGCGCATCTGAAAGCTCCTGTACAATAGAGATAAGCTTTGAAGACTCTAAAGGACCACTCTTGGAGCTTTCACCATAGAATAATCCATCGATGGGAAGACTCCCCTCTCGCTCATATACAGAGATAGCTCCGCTCGAATCAGGCAAACCGCCTGCTTCCGACCAAAAATCCCTTCCCTTGGCGTTTGCATCGATGCCGCCAGAAAGTGCTGTATCTTCTCCCGTTTCGTCCTTTTCCTCTAGAATACCTTCTGGCGCTAAATGCAAGACAATAACCTCATCTGCCCTTACTTCGCAAGGCATGAAGTCATACTTCATAATCTTTGCAGAGCTTGCCCATTGTACGAACATCCCACCTAGATTCCCACCCTTCTGGACGATAAATTCAATATAATCGCGATGAGGAGCCTTTTTCGAGGTATTCTTAGCAGTCTGTACTTCGGTCAAGATAATTCGGGCAGGCTTATCATTATAGCCCTTGAATTGAACCTGAACATGAGTGCTATTGCCGCATATGTCTTCAACAGTGCCCGCAAGAATCACTTTTTCTCCTGGAAAAGGCTGAGGAAGAAGGCTAATACACACCTTTTCCCCTGAACTCTCTGCGCATACCGCAACTCTTTTGGGCTCAGCGGAAAAAGCCTCTCTGCCCACACATACAGTCTCATCGAATTCTATTTCAAATTCGCCAGCATTTTTTAGTTTAGCATCTCGCACTATAGGAGGACGAATATCACCAAGCATCTTATTCTCCAGCGATGGAGGCGAACAAGCTGCAAGCAAGGACACAATCGAGAATAAAGCCAAAGAGCGCCAAAATTGATAGGTATTCGGTTTTGCTACCCTTCTTTGAATCGAGATATTCCTTTTTCGCGACATTTTCTCTCGCCTCCATGCATATAAAAGAGCATCTTTTTCCAGCGTCATTTCCAAGGAGCTCAAATCGATAGGTTCTATGATATTTCGCGAGCAATCCAATACATTGCTTCAAAATTAATTTCTAGAAAAACTCAATATATAAATGAAGGACAATTGACTGTGCTAAAAGGCAAACATACAATAGGTCTTAAGGTAAAACCTTATAAAAGCGCGATATACTAAGATGTGAACCTGTTGCGGCGGTCGCACTTAGCATCGCGGAAAAAAATCCTCATTTTTGGGTTGAGCTCCAACATTGGGAATATTGTATATATAAGAGAATGTTCTCTCAATTAAAGAAAAATTGCACAGTAAGGCATTACCTTATCAAAGACGAGCGATTTTATCTTCTAAAACACACTGTTTTATCTCCGCAAAGAGCTCCTTTGCCCACTTAGAGTGCCCCCTTGCAGATGTTCCAAAGGACTGCAGACGCCGCGTCTATTCTTAATCGCTACATGAGTATAAATCATCGTAGTCTGCACATTTGAATGTCCCAAAAGCTCTTGAATTGTACGGATGTCGTAACCATCTTCCAGTAGATGCGTCGCAAAGCTATGCCGCAAGGTATGTGCCGATGCCATCTTCGTGATACCCGCTTGGAGAATTGCTTCTTTAATCTTCTTCTGAATCACCGAAGGATGCACATGCCAATAGCCAATTTCGCCGGTACGAGTATTTGCGCAAGGACTTCGTGCAGAAAAGAGCCAATACCAACTCCATTCCTTCGAAAGCGAAGGATATTTTCGTGCAAGCGCCTCAGGAAGAAACACCCCTGGCAGATCTCGCCTTCTAGCTTGCTCCCAAGCTTGCCGCAATTCAGCAAGATACGCCCGCAAATCACCCTTGAGCACCTCTGGAAGGACCGTGAGCCTATCCTTCCCCCCTTTTCCTGATCGAACCTCGATCGAATCATGATCAAAATCGATATCCTTCACCCTGAGGGAAAGACATTCCTCGAGCCGTAATCCGCACCCATACATAAGGCAAGCCATAAGCCGATAAGGCTGACGCAGCGATGCGAGCAATGCCGCCACCTCATTGCGGCTGAGTACCACTGGTAGCCTTTTGCGTTTTTTCGCCCTCAATACGCTCGAAAGTCCCTCAATATCGACATGCAAAATCGTGCGAAACAGCACAAGAAGCGCATTGAGCGCTTGCTCTTGTGTCGCTGCACTCACATGGGCCTCAAGCGCAAGATAACTCAAAAACGCGCGCAGATGATCTGCAGTGATAATATAGTCGCCTTTCTTGCCTTTCGCCTCTTGTACAAGCTTCTTACTCCACACAAAATTTAGAAATCGATGGGTCCATGCAAGATATGCCTTTTCGGTGCGCAGTGAGCGATGTTTGAGCCGAATAACTTCTCGAACCTGCTGCATACGCTGCGCTGAGTAAGAATTCCAGGCTGCATTCGTGTCCGAAAGCTGAGTCTGCGTAGGTAACGACGAACTCGGTGGAATAGGCGCTTGAAGCGTAATTGTAGCAATTGAGGAATTTGTCAGGGTTGCTTTACCTGTTTCCCCCTTTAGGTCGGTTTCATTTTGGTCTATGCTCGGATTCTCCTTATTTTGCCCTATATCCAGGTACATCATAAATACTCTCACCGATTGAAGTGCCCAATTTACGACAATATCAGATTTCTTCTTGCATAAAAGATCGCCATATGCTTCGATGGCGTGTTCACGGTCTTGCTCCCACTCGGGGAATAATTGCTCAAACCTTTCAACCCAATAGCAAGCCCATTTCGTTTTCTTGTTGTCAAAATGGCATTTTTCAATCAAGAACCGCATAAAATCGCTTTTATTGTAATATGACGGCACAAGAAGCCTCCTTACCCTTTATGCAACTGTGCCATGAAGGTAGCCAGCACTGTGCTTTGCCTAATTGTTCTATTGAAGCAAATTTCATTAAACCGATACCAAAGGGCGATTAAGACAAAGCTGAGAAGAAACGTAGGCACGAAAGCAGAGCTGCTGTTTTACTGCTTATCACGCTTCTATCAAATATGACGCAGATAAGCTTATTCGCGCTTCAAAACAGCCTAACAATTCTTGCGCGAAGCTTATCTGACTTTCTTCCTATATGAATTTCTTGATTGTTTTCTTATATGGTTTTCTGAAGTAGAATATGTTGTACAGATGCGCTAACGCGCACCAGCCCGCACCTGGTTCTACGCGCGCGCCGTCCATGGCGCGGACCTTATTCTTTTGATATAATGCAGTGAGGTTTAACCATAGATGCAAGAAAATGAACGACAAGTAAAATCAAAGCAACGTGTTGCAGATCATGGAGAAGTCTATACTTCTGCCAAAGAAGTGAATGCCATGCTTGATTTGGTAAAGCAAGAAACTGAACGTATAGAATCACGCTTTTTAGAGCCAGCTTGCGGTGATGGTAATTTTCTTATTGAAGTGTTGCGCCGAAAGCTTGAAGTAGTAAAAAAGCGCTATGAAAAAAATCAAATTGAGTATGAACGCTATTCTATTCTAGCTCTTTCAAGCATCTATGGTATAGATATTTTAGAAGATAATACCGTTGCGTGTAGAAACAGATTATTTCTATTATTCAAAAGCGAATATGAGAATATATACAAAACAGTTACCAGAGAAGAATACTTAAAATCGGCTCAGTTTATATTGTCTAAAAATATAGTCTGGGGCGATGCGCTTACTTTACATTCCGTATGCGGAAAGAAGGAACCGATTATTTTCTGTGAATGGTCACCTGTTAATGGAAGTATGATGAAACGTCGTGATTTTTCATTTCATGAGCTATTATTCCAGTCAGAAAATAATTCTATGCCTTTATTCTCGGATGCTGGAGAAGATGTTTTCATTCCCGAACCTGTAAAAGAATATCCTTTAATCCATTTTATGAGGCTGTATGATGCAGAGTGAACATGGCTATAATCCTGATGTTTTGACATGCTTGGCAAATTTAAGCAGTGATGAAATATTTACGCCCCCAGAATTAGTCAACAAAATATTGGATATTTTACCACCCGAACTGTGGTCAAATAAAGACGCCAGATTCTTAGACCCCATGACGAAGTCAGGTGTTTTCTTGCGAGAAATAGCAAAACGTCTCATGAAAGGACTTGAAAAACAGATCCCAGATCAGGAAAAACGAATCAACCATGTTTTTAAGAATCAAATATTTGGTATTGCCATTACAGAGTTAACAGCACTTTTGGCTCGACGCTCAGTGTATTGCTCAAAAACAGCCAATGGTAAGTATTCGGTTTGTAATGATTTTACTGATGAACAAGGAAATATACACTTCAATAGAATTGAACACACTTGGGTAAATGGAAAATGTAAGTTCTGCGGAGCAAGTGAAGAAAACTATGAGCGGGGAACAGACCTTGAAACACATGCGTATGAGTTTATCCATACAGAAAAACCTGAGGAGCTTTTTAATATGAAATTTGATGTCATTATAGGAAATCCACCGTATCAACTAAGTGATGGAGGACATGGACGAAGCGCAGCACCTGTTTATCACAAATTTGTACAACAAGCGAAAAAAATGCAACCTCGATATTTATCAATGATTATTCCAGCTCGTTGGTATGCAGGCGGAAAAGGACTAGATGAATTTAGATCAGAGATGCTAAATGATCGACATATAATTAGAATTGTTGATTTTGAAAACTCTCAAGAAGTTTTCCCAGGAGTCGATGTTGCAGGAGGTATATGTTACTTCCTATGGGATAAAAATAAAGAAGATGATTGTATTTTTACAAATCATTATGATGGCCTCCCTGTTGAAAGTAGTCGTAGGTTAAATGAATTTTCTATTCTTATACGTCATAGTAGGTCTATTCCAATTATAAGAAAAATTACAGAATATGAACTGAAGAAAGGTAATATGAAGAAACTATCAAATATGGTTTCTTCAAGAAAGCCGTTTTCATTGCCAACAAATTATGAACCCAAACATAATGGTATACCTTGTTGGTTTATTCAACGTATTGGACTGAAATACGCATCAGCCACTGATGTACGAGATGATAACAATTACTTGAATAAATGGAAATTACTAGTTCCAAAAGCACCAATAGCAGGACAGACTGACTTCTCTAAACCAGTGGGGTTTTATTATGACGGCAATACAATAGTTTCAAAGCCAGGAGAGTGCTGTACAGAGTCATTTATTATTGCAGGAGCTTTTGATACAGAAAACGAAGTTTTGAGTTTTAAAAGTTATTTATTTACTAAGGTAGTTCGGTTCTTATTATTACAAACTGTAGTTTCACAAGATGTTACAAGATCAAACTTTATTTTCATTCCAGATCTTGAAAAATATAATCATATTTTCACAGATATTGAACTTAGAAATAGGTGGTCTATTACTTCTGATGAATGGACATTCATTGATTCAAAAATTAAGGACATTGAATAATGAATAAAGAATTCTTTCCACCACGCCCAGATTCGAAACCAACTATTTATGCTTACAAGCTTAACGGTGTTGAAACACATAAAGACTTAATCAAAGTCGGTTATACTTCTCGAAATGCTAATGATCGAATTTCTGAACAACTAAAAACAAGCCGCGTTGCATATGAAATACTTCTTGATGAATCTGCAATGCGTAATGATGGAAGTTCTTTTACAGACCACGAGGTTCATTCGTTACTAAAGAAAAAAGGCTTTGATAATCCAGAAGGTGAATGGTTCCGATGTACCATAAAAGATGTAAAATCAGCAATTCTTGAATTACAAACAGGTATTCTGAATGAGGATAGTAGAACTCTCACATTCGGAATGCGCCCAGAACAAAAAGATGCGGTAGAAAAATGCGCTCTATATTTCAATAGTTTTAGACGAGAAAACCCAGGGAAAACACCACATTTCCTTTGGAACGCAAAAATGCGTTTCGGAAAAACATTTGCAACATATCAACTTGCTAAAAAATTGGGATGGACTAAATTATTGGTCCTTACTTTTAAACCTGCCGTCCAAAATGCCTGGGAAGAAGATCTAAAGAGTCATGTTGACTTCAAGGGTTGGCAATTCATTTCACGAAATGGCTTAACTTATGAAGATGCCGATAAGACGAAACCCTTTGTTTGTTTTGGTTCCTTTCAAGATTTTTTAGGTAAAAACAGTCTCGGTGGTATAAAAGCCAAAAATGAATGGGTTCATGCTACAAACTGGGATTGTGTGGCTTTTGATGAATACCATTATGGAGCCTGGCGTGAAAATGCCAAGGAACTTTTCGAAGCAGAAGGTGGGAAAGAAGAAGAATTCGGAGAAGGCGAAGGTATTGATTACTTTGATGAAGAAATAATGCCCATTACCACAAATTCATACCTCTATCTTTCGGGAACACCTTTTCGCGCTATAACTTCCGGGGAGTTTATCGAAGAGCAGATTTTCAACTGGACATATTCGGATGAACAAAGAGCAAAAGAAAATTGGAAAGGTGAAAACAATCCTTATGCTGCTTTGCCCCGAATGGTAATGCTCACTTATCAATTACCCGATTCGATTCGTGACATAGCTATGCAGGGAGAATTCAATGAATTTGATCTGAATATATTCTTTTCTGCAACTGGCAATGGAAGCAATGCAAAATTTAAATACGAGAACGAAGTACAAAAATGGTTGGATTTGATTAGGGGTTCATTCCAAGAAACAACTATTGATAACCTGAAACTAAATGCGAAAAAACCTCCTATGCCTTTTTCACATGCACCTTTACTGCAAGTTATTAACCATACTTTTTGGTTTTTACCTACTGTTTCGTCCTGTCATGCTATGAAAAACCTTTTGGAACAACGGCAAAACAAATTTTACCATGATTACAAAGTAATTGTAGCGGCAGGAACTGGTGCAGGAATTGGCGTTGAAGCTCTCCCTCCAGTGCTCCGTGCAATGGGGAATCCCCTAGAAACTAAAACAATCACATTATCATGCGGAAAATTAACTACAGGAGTTTCAGTAAAACCCTGGACTGGTATTTTTATACTTAGGAATAGCTCCAGTCCAGAAACCTACTTTCAAGCAGCTTTCCGTGTCCAGACTCCGTGGACAGTTAAGAATCCTGATAGCAAATCACCTAATAAAGAAGAAATCATTAAAAACGAATGTTATGTTTTTGATTTTGCTCCAGATCGAGCTTTGCGACAAATAGCAGATTATAGTTGTCGTTTGAATGTAGATGAAACAAATCCAGAAAAAAAAGTAGAAGAGTTCATTAGTTTTCTTCCAGTTCTTGCCTATGATGGCAGTTCCATGAAGCAAATTGATGCAGCTGGCATCCTCGATATTGCAATGAGTGGAACTACAGCTACTCTATTAGCTCGTCGTTGGGAAAGTGCCTTATTAGTCAATGTTGACAACGATACTCTTTTAAGGCTTATGAAAAATCAGGAAGCCATGAAAGCGCTCATGAGCATTGAAGGATTTCGCAACCTGAATCAAGAGATTGAGACAATCATAAATAAATCGGAATCAGTAAAAAAAGCCAAGAAAGACGCCAGCGAGAAAGAGCCTTCTGTAGCTGAAAAACGTCAAATAACTGAAGAAGAAAAGGAATATAAAAGTCTACGGAAACAAATACAGGATAAACTAATAAAATTTGCTACGCGTATTCCTGTGTTCATGTATTTGACTGATTACCGTGAACGTAGTTTACGTGATGTTATTACCCAGCTTGAACCAAGCCTATTCAGAAAAGTCACTGGGCTTACCGTAAAGGACTTTGAACTATTAGTCAGCCTTGGTGTTTTCAATAGTGCACTTATGAATGATGCTGTCTATAAATTCAAGCGATACGAAGATGCCAGCTTGGTATATGTTGGGATAGATAAACATCAAGGTGAAGATATTGGTCTTTATGATACTGTCATTACAAGACGAGATTATGAAGAAACCTTTGAGAATGTGGCAGAGAAAGGCTAAAGAAATTGCCTTCGCCATCCTTGGCTCAGGCAATGTAGTCGTGGCGGGCTTCTGTACAACAACCAGTTCAACCTGACAATTCCTGTTGTCATGGTTTGTGCTTGTCGCTTTGCTCGGCACAAACCACGCCAAGCCCTTCGGGCCGGAATTGCAGGTTAACTGAATGTTAGCTCGACTCGCTTCGCTCGCGTGTATTGGAGAGAAAAATGATTTATATTCCGGAAAAGGAAATTGAAGATTGGAAAAAATTACTTGCTGATCCTCAAAAACAATGGAAAGATGGTTATTCCGCAAAAGAGTTGGCGAAGTACTGGCATGGTAAAAATGAAATACCAAAAGAAATACAGCAAATAATACATAAAGGTGTTAATATTCCGAGAGAAGATGTTGAAATTATTTTTGCAGTACCTGAATACAAAGTAGATATTCCTGGAGGTAAAAGACCATCTCAAAACGATTTGTTTCTATTATTGAAGACTGGAGCATCCACTGGCGTAATGATGATAGAGGCTAAATGTATGGAGAGTTTCGGGCCTATAGTTGGGGATTGGAAGAATGATGGGGAATTAAGTAATGGGAAAAAAACGCGATTAGATTACTTGTCTAAATTATTAGAAATAAATGAAAAGAATATCGATAAAATAAGATATCAATTACTTCATAGGACTGCGTCAGCAGTAATAATGGCTCAAAAGATTAAATGCGATTTTGCAATAATGGCTGTTCAGTCATTCCAATTCTCTGAGGAATCGTTTAGTGATTATACCTCTTTTTTAGAATTACTTGGATTGAATGCTATGAAAAACGGCATTTGTGGTCCAGTTATATTTAGTGGAATACCAACATATTTTTGTTGGATCCAAATATCCTATAATGGAGGGATTTGATGAGTACTAAATGCAAATTCTGTGGATCAACAAGCTATGGAAGTTGCTATAAAAGTCCTCATGGTAAACATGAGCATTTAGACGACGAAAAGCATTGCGTTTTCTGTGGATCAACAAGCTATGGAAGTTGCTATAAAAGTCCTCATGGTAATCATCAACACGGAAGTGATGGGGAACATTGCATTTATTGTGGATCTACTTCAACTGGTAGTTGTTCAAGAAGTCCTCACGGAAAACACGAAAGATAAAAAAAAGCTAACAATCGCTTAGACCTGATAATCCGGCTTGTCACGATTCGTGCTTAGGTCATTGACGCACGAATCGCGCCAGTCTCGGATTACAGGTCAAGCGCACGTTAGATGGGTCTTCACACAAAAAGGATAAATATGAAATCCAAATTTCTTATTGCTCTAATTATATTAATCTTATTATTGACCACATATATATCTGCAGAAAATAGAGTAGCATTAGTTATTGGAAATGCAAATTATGCTTATTTAGGTAAACTGAAAAACCCAATTAACGATGCAAACGATATTGCCGCTACGCTTTCATCCTTAGGCTTTGAAGTTACAAAACTAATTGATAGTAGCCTTATAGATTTAGAAAATGCTGTATTGGCGTTTAAAGAAAAATTAGCTCAAGATAGAAATAATGTAGGAATATTTTATTATGCTGGCCATGGTGTACAATCGTCATATGAAAATTTCTTGATCCCATCTGATGCCAAAATACAAAGTGAACAATTTTTAAAGGTAAAATCTTTATCTTTGCAGACAGTATTAGACCTTTTACAATCAGCACATAATAAATTAAACGTTGTTATTCTTGATGCATGTCGAGACAATCCATTTGGCTGGAGTCGATCGGGAGTAAGAGGCCTGAGCGTCGTCGGTCGACAGCCACCAGGAAGTATTATTGTATATTCCACAAGTTCAGGAGAGGTCGCACAAGATGGTACTGGTAAAAATAGTGTCTTCGCCGATGCATTGTTAAAGACACTTACACTAAAAAGTGTTGAAATCAAAGAAGTATTCAATAAAGCTGGCTTAATTGTACAAAATAACACTCATGGGGAGCAGATACCTGCTGTATATAATCAATTTTTTGAATCATACTATTTAACAAATACAGATGAGGTAAGTAGCTCCATTGAAATAAATCCTCATACTAATAATCAAATAGTCCCGAGAGACAGCCTGCTTATTGAATTATTATTTACCGGAAATACACTTGATACTAGTGCTAAGAAAAATATTATAACTTCATATAATATTCAATATAGTAAAGATAGATTTAATAGGGATTATAATGCTATAATACTAAATGGGATAGACAGTTACATCGACTGTAGTGATCAAATTAATTTAATTGAAAAAAGTTTTTCTATTTCAATGTGGTTTAAAAGAGACGCCATCAATGGTAATCATCAGGATCTAATTGGACAAGGCTTTAACCAACCTTATTGCGTTTTGCATTTTGGATTTAGATCTGATGATACAATTTTATTAGATTTTTATCTTGACGGTATTACCACAAAAGGAACATATCCAGATAATACAAAATGGCATCATATTGTAGGAATGTACGATTATCTTTCCAAGAGTAGTACAATATTTTTAGATGGTAAGGAAATTGCAAATGCTTATATCAATCATGAATATAAAGGATTTGGGAATTTTTATATTGGTAGAAATGGAGCAAATAATATTCAATATTTTAGTGGTCAAATAGATGATATAAGAATATATAATCGAATACTTACAAAAGACGAAATATTAGCTTTGTTTGAAGAACAATAAATTTAAACCCTAACTTTTCAAAATAGGGAATATGAGTAATATCCTTTTTGC